>Ga0208303_1000466_pt1 | contig 16690 bp, 28 predicted proteins | sample CB_VirMetaG_2_FD_184537 | JGI IMG/M metagenome (GOLD analysis project Ga0208303, IMG submission 184537) | Freshwater to marine saline gradient viral communities from Chesapeake Bay - CB_1504_2 Viral MetaG (SPAdes) (version 4) | ecosystem: Environmental > Aquatic > Marine > Coastal | place: USA... | reverse complement strand
AGAGTGTTACGAGTTGTTGGAGGAACGATCATGCAACGATCAGTCATTGGTACATCAGCATCATCGAGTCGCTGGATAGAACGTCTGATAGCAGCATCAGTCAACGCAGCAGCGTTAGATGATGAACTGTTATAGACTGTTGTACCGTTAGAGCCAATGAAAGCGTTAGTGGTTGAAGCTGCTGTAGAGTAAGCAGTACCTGAACCAACTGCTCGACCAAGCTGAATCAAGTCAGTATCAACTTGTTTAGCTAGAGCGTAACCAGCGTCATCAGTGTAAAACTTACGCAAAGAAGCAAGTGCCTGTGTTTCTACGATGTCCTCAATCAAACGTGAGTACTCGTAGTGCTTGTCGATAAGAACTTGAATTTCTGTCTCAGTTGCTGCAATCAGTGTGACCTGAGTTGAAGCTGCTTTAACAGAAGCAGAACCACGAGTAGGCTTCGGAATGTGAAGCGTATCGCCCTTCTTACCTTTGAAAGACATCTTGCTGAACATGTTTGCAGCAACAAGATTTTGCTTGTAAGCTGCAATAATTTCGTCACTCCAAATCTCTGGGATAAATTTATCCGCAGTGGTCTTGGTGACATGATTAGAACCTAGTGCCATTTTTTATTTCCTTTCAATTATTTGACACGTCCCTCCGCATAGGCAGCCATAATTTCATCTGACATAGCTTCGTAACGTGCAGGATCACGTAAACGTAAGTTAATTAAATCTGATCTACGATAGACTTTTCTTGATGACGGTGCAGGTGAACCAGTGTCAACTGTTGCAGTTTTCAAATTCTTAGACGTTTCTGCTTTTGAATCAGCGATTGAAGTTGCATCTGTTTTATTAATATTGTTCCACGTAGAGATTAACTCGGCAGCAGAATCATAATCATATTGTTGATGCGCTTCACTAAACAATCTAGCTCTAACTGGTGATGCTTTAATCCAATCAAAAAATCTAGTATCGTTTATTACTTCATCAAAATTAGAAAACTCTTGTTTAAGTTTTTGAGTTACCTGTTGTTGTTTATATTCAAAAGCTTGTAATTGAGCTTGTTGAATAGCAGGATGTTTATCTACAGCAGCATTTACGGCAGCTACAGGGTCTTCAATATATCTATCTTGTATTTCAGTTTCAGTTTCTTGTGGGGTTTCTACAGCTTTCTTTTGAGAGATTTCCCTTTTGATAAGTTCGTCAGCTAGTCTTCTAACTTCGCCAACTTCTTGAGCTTGTTTACCAATTAACTTCTCAGCTTCTTGGTGCATCTTAACAATGTCTTCAACAGACTTGTTTTGATACTTATCAGGTATTGGAGGTTTTTCCTCTGCAGCAGGTTCTTCTACTGCTTGTGGTTCCTCTTCTACTTGTTGCTCTTCTTCGTCTATACTATCTAAACTTAATGCTTCTTCAAACGGGTCTTCAAACTTAGCCATGTAATCTCCTGTCACGCTTGTGATTTTAGGAATTAAAAAATATCACCAGACGCTAACCCTCTCTGCGCTTGTTGGCGATTCTTGTTGCTTCTTCGTGCTTCCTAGCCCAAGCATCGGCAGCAGTCGGGAAGTCTCCAGTGACTCCTTCTAGTGCAATGCGTGGTGCTGAGATAACTCGAAGTGACATACACTGACAAGCAGGACACTCAATAGCGTTTACCTCCTCATCAATATAACTCTCAGTAGTGTGACCTTCGCCACACTTAAATTCAAATATTCTCTTCATTGTTCAGTTGCTCCCAGGCTTCTTCAGAAAGTTTTTTGAGAGTTCTAATCCAATGTAGAACATCTAACTGTCCTTTACGAAAGTTTAAATCTTCAAGGCTTTGTGTAGCCATCAGATTATTTCTTTCATCAATCATTACTTCAACGTCTGCCAACAAATCTTTGTAACCTTTTGTTGACATCATTTCAAATCTTGCTTCGTAATAATCTTGGAGTTCTTTATCCATGTGGAGTTCTCCTGTTAATCTAAATAAGAATCATTCTCATTCAATGTTTTGCATTATACCACAAATTTGTTTAAAAGTCAAGCATTATTTGGCATCATTTGTTGGCTTACTATTTTTTCATTTGATTCCATTTCTCTTTCTTTAAGAATCATTTCAGCAGCTTTAACACGTTTATCAAACTCATTCTTATCACGAGTATTGATATTAGCTGATAAGCTTCTAACTAAATCAGCTTTAACTTTATCATCAAGTAACGATGCTTCTACTAATAGTTTCTGTGCTCTAGCCTGTGCTTCTTGTGCATCAGCAGCAGACTCTTGTGCTCTAGCATTTAACTCATTAGCTTGAGCCTGTACTAGACCCATCTGTAACTGCTGTGCTTGTTGTTGCATCTCTTGAGCTTGTGGGTCAGGTTGAGACATTTGATCTAACTGCATCATTAGTTCTTCTTTGTTTACTAAACTAGAAGTAGAAATAATACTTCTTAGGATAATAGGAACAATAGGTGAGTCAGGTCCTAGTGTCTGCATCAAACCAATAAGTTGTTGTTGCTCGTGTTCCTTAGTGATAGCACCAATAGAAGACAATGTAGTAAACTTAAAGTCTTTCATTGGATAACGCTCAGGGTCAAACTGCATATAACGATACGCAACCTTCTTGACCATTGGTATGATGAAGTCATCCTGAAACGATGCCATTGCCACTCTATTTTTCTTGACAATAGCAGACATAGCTAACGACATACCCATACCGTTATTCTGTCCTCCTCCTCCTGCTGCACTCTTGACCAACTCTGCCGAGTCTAGTGTGCCTGTAGCTTGTAGCAGCATTGCCTCAAAACCTTTAGCTGTTTCATAGTTAGAAGCATCCGTACTTCCGAACTTAAACGGTTGTAAGATTTCTGCAGGATTGCCATTAGTTAGAATGTTTTTACCAGGTCTAACCTCAAACTTCATACCTCTCGGTAATCTTGTCGCATCGATACCCATCATAGGCGCAGTAGTTAACGCCAGAGAGTCCATGTGAGAGCGTAGCTGGGCATCAATAGCTTTTTGCATATTGTACCCCTTCTCAACCGTTCCAACGCCATAGAAGCGTCCTGGACGTACCTCAGGTCTATATGCAATAATAGGTCTGTCTTCCATCATATACGGACTACGTTCTGCTTTTAGTAGTGTTCCGTCATTAGCAATAACAACAATTGCTTCTACTAAACCAGATAGACGGTCTGCAGATGATTCATCAGGGAATAAGTCTACAACCTCTTCACCTTCTTCTTGTACTTCTTCTAGGTATTCCTGTGGTACTAGACCATAGTAACGTATGATCTTAACCTTATCATCTTCATAAGTAGTAGACTCAACATGACTAGGATCTAAATCGTCTCCCTCGTAGTGAGGTTCAATGTCTACCTTACGATAAATACCAGACTCAATTCCTTGAACAATCTGATACATACTGACGTACTCTTCTACTGCAACACCCATTGAATCATTAATAGCGTCAGCATTAGGATCAACCAGTAAGTTTCTAGGGTTAACAGGTTTAATTTTTACTGTAACCTTTTGTTGCTCAGTAACACCAACAGCAGCCATTTCTGATTCAGGCATAGGCTGTGTTGTAGGTACACGTTCCATTTCAGTCTTAACTAAAATTTCTCCTACACCAGTACCGTATATTTCTGCTAGTTTAACAATAGAACTAACGTTGTTAATGTATGCGTTGTTGTGTGTATCTTCTATTAGAAGAGACTGCATTACTTCAACATCAGTTCTATCTTGATCTAAACCATCATCAGTTATCTCGAACAGTTTGCCTGATCCAGCAAAACCTTCCATAGTTTCTGCAACCCTGTTATCAACAGCTTGACGGGTAGCAGGACTAATGATTTTACTACGCTCACTGTCCCTTGTACGATCTTCTGCGGACCAAATTCCATAATAAATCCTTTCATATTCATCCCACTTGGTTTCATAATTAGTATCTCTCCAGTCTCTCCACTTATCACAGTGGTCAACTACGAAAGCTACTAGCTCCCTATCACTCTGAGTTACTTCTTCTTCCTCTGAGTTAAAGTCTGTTTCTTGATATTGTTCAGCCATATTATTTCCTATAAGAATCTATAAATTGTTTTAGCTTACCATCTTTATTTTCTAAAGGTGTTCCTATTTTATAACCGCCTTCTGCATATTTAAGTGCTTCTTCTTTAGATTTCATAGGTAAAAAATTACCAGTTCTCAAGGCATATTCCATCGCTGGTCTATTACTTCTGAAAGGTTCTTTTAGAGGAGGTTTGTAGTATTCTTCTGTTTTAAACTCATATAGTTCACCAGAAGGAAGTTGAGCAATAGTAGGAAAAACAAACCAATTACCGTCTTCATCCTGTTCGGCAGCCATTTCGTGAGTAGATATTTCTCCGTTTTCTCTTTCAATATACGGATACGCTTGTGGGTTATTTATCCTGTCTATAAATTCAGGCACGTTTCTAGGCATATTAATATCCTGATATTATGTCTAAGGGTTCGTAATCATCTTCGTAGTCATCAAAGTACACTGCTGCATTAGCTATACTAGCAATCAAACTTACTGAGTCAACCATGTCATCATGTACACCAGTGGTAGGAAAGTTTAGTAGTTCATCTTTAAACTCTCTTACCCAGTCACCATCACAGAGTTCTACCTGCTTGTGTTCAAACCTACCTTGTAAAGCACCCACAACTCTGTCTATTTTACTTTTATTGCCTAGTGCTATTTCTTCTATTCTGGGATACACTCCTTGCTTTAACATCATCTCTGTTAAGTAAGGCAGCACTGCTCTCATTAGAGAACCTTTTTCTATTCCAATTACTTGAATGCCGTATAATTGGACATGCTTTAGGATTCTCTCGCATACTTCTTTAATATCCCACCTTCCTGCATCAACCTTATCTACCCACCACTTGTTGTCATCACCTACCTTGACAATAGCTATAGACGTTTGGTCTAGGTACTTCTTCTTGTTACTGGCTTGCTTCGATACGTTTTCAAAACCTGCCAAGTCAACAGCCATGTAGTAAGTACCATACTCTGGCTCATCGTCTTTATCTTTTACTATCACCCAGTCTTCTTTAAATATCTCTGACTGTGGTGCTTCAAAACTAGCCATGAACTCCTGCCTGAATGCAAATGTAGACATGGTGCTCTTTGCTACTTCAATCTCTTCCTTTTCTAGCAATGGATTATCAAAGCTAGTAAAGTGCCAGGACTTCCAGTCTTTAGTCTCTGGTCTTTCACTCCTACCCATCTTGTAGATATCATAGAAGTGGTTACGTCCCTTCGGTGTACCAATAAATATACAGTGACCCTTCAAGTCAGCTAACGCTGGTCTAAGAATCTGCTCGAACACTGTAGGTTTAATATCTGCATACTCATCGAGTACAACAAACTTTAAAGCTACACCTCGCATTGTCTCTGGTCTGTCTGCTCCTTTTAAAGATACAACAGAACCATTAATCAATGTGATCTGCATATTGTTTATGTGACTACTGGCTATGACTGGATGACCTAACTCCAGTAGCTGTTGCCACATAATGTCCCTAGCTTGTTGCTGCGTAGGGGCTATATACCACACATGACCCTTCTTTGCTTCTAACGCAGAGACAATCAGTCTCCACGCTGCTAACATACTCTTACCTGTCCTACGACCAGCAGCTATGACTTTAAATCTAGAGTCATCTGTCCAGACCTCCTGTTGCCAGGGCAATAAACTAATCTTCAGGTCTGACATCTACGGTCTCAAACTCCACATCAGTGACTTCTTCTACTACTTCAGCCTTCTTATCACCTACCATTGATATTTGTATGTTAACATTACCTCTTCCTGCGTCCTTACCTTTCTCAAAGTAGGACATTGGTAGCACACGATCAATACACATCTTTAAACATGCTACCTGATCTTTGTCATCATCATCTAATGCCTTCTTGATAATAGTATTTATTACTGTTTCACCACTAGTTGCTAACAATCGTGCATGAAACTCTTTGATTCTTGCAGCTTCGCCTGGAGGTCTACCAACAACACCACGTTTCTTCTTAGCTTCAACCTCTGTTTTACGTGGTCTTCCTCTTTTTCTTTTTACAGGTTTATCTTCAAGGGTCAAATGATTATCCTTTATGTTATTAATTAATACTATGTAGTTAAAGACGAGGGATAATAGTAATAATAATTATAGTTTGCTCTTAGTCTACATAGTAGAGCAGTATTATATCATACTTTGAGGTATTTGTCAAGCATTATTTGCATAGGTTAGTACTACCCGGAGACTTTTTTTGTAGGGGACACCTACTATTTAGTTCTAAATGAGCATTATCCAGACCATATACTAACTTATTGATTCTAAATGTACATTCTACTTACTATTTTTTATTAATATATGCAGTATTGTACCTATTTTAATTACCTTTTTTTTGTATCTGTTAGCTACCCCCCCTAACTAGCTAGTCTGCGTAGCCCTCCCCCCCTGTCATCCGAGCCTAGTGAGAATCTAAACACGAATCATTCTCATTTGCATTAGCATTTACATAGTTGAGTGAGTCTCATTAGCCTTTGTGTGTGTATCGGCTATGTACCCTCATGTTATGTTATATCGTATCATTTAAAAAAGATCGAGGGGGTGGGGATGTTATGTTATAACGTATCATTTATAAATGCTAATGAGAATCATTCTCATCTAGCCTGTTCGTGGATGTGATGTTATAACATATCATTAGGCGATACCCTCTGAGAGGCTCTCACAGCCCCTCTACGGGCTTTGGGCGTTTCGGTAGGGGGTAGCCTACCCCATGACCCGATCGTCAAAAGCCTTTAAAATCAATGACTTAGCCTATCTTTTGTGATACTGTATCATTGTTATGTTATAACATATCATATCTCGCCCGTATATATATAAGGTATAACCCGCCTAATGATTTTACGTAGGCTCATCTAATGATTTTCTGTAGGTAAATTCGGGAATAAAATAATTTAAAAAAAGCTTGACACCACCGTCGGATGCGTTCACAATGGGAACCATACCAAGTCGCAGTAGCACTGGTAGTAGCAAGGGGTAAGAGTAGCACGATAGCCACCTACGGTGAGCTTGAGCCGGAGCCGAAAGGCACTCGAACCCCAAGTGAATCAACTGTGAAAGACTAGGGACTGGCAAAGGATCGGCTGAAAGCGTAGCCATAGGTAATGCGCTAAGTAGGTTGACAGGTTAGTAGGTGGAAACACTGAAGTCCAGATTAACACAAGTAAGGCATACCAGCCTTGCACGATAACAAAGGGGCGCGAACGCTTGAGAGACTGAAAGCCCTTAGAAATTCGTTAAAGTGTGAGGCTAATGCCTTCAGCGTTTTAGATAATAGAGCGTTGAACGCATTAACAAAAGGAGGTCTTACAATGCAAGATTATTTAACTCTTAGAAAAGCAGGTGATAAGCTAGGCGATATTAGTTTCTGTGCAGTCAACGCACTAGCTACCGTTACAGGCTATTCATTCAAACGTTGTCAACGTAAGTTAGAAAAGCACGGACGCACGTTTAGAAAAGGGACAATGCGAGCCGTGCAAGAAAGGGCTTTAAACGCTTTTGGATATGAAGCTAAACGTATGCATACGGGCGTTTTGCGGGTTATGCGTAACGGCATAGTTAGAATGACGGGCTTAAACGCTAACCAATTCGCCAAGAAGTACAACAAGGGTACATATTTTGTTAGCTTTCACGGCTCAATTCATCACGTTGCGTGCCTAGTTGATGGGGTATACAATGATTGGATTGACAAGAAGTATAGAGGCAAAGCACCACAATTTATAGTAGATGAAGCATATCTAATAACCAAAAAGGAGAACTAAAAAATGATTAATTTTGTTACTAAACAACCATATACAGGAAAAAACTTTGTAGCTCTATCGATGAGTGGATACGACGACCCTCACTTTTTAACCTATCGGCAAGCGCAGGAAGTGGGGAGGCAGGTAAGGAAAGGGGAAAAAGGAATTGGACTCATGCGAGTAGTCTCAATCAAGAAGAGAAGCAAGAAGACGGGGGAGTTAAAGATGGCACAAGTTCCCAAATATTTCACAGTATTCAACATCACTCAAACAGACGAAGCATAAAGGAGAAAATAAAAAATGATTAAACTTAAGCAAATCAAAAGCAACATGACAGAGTTAACCCTTGAGAATGGTACAAGGGTTTTATTTAGCTATGAAACACCTGTCGCAGGTTGGGATGATGACGGAGCATTCCGAACTATGGATCACTACTCACCCACCACGACACGCCATATCAACCAATATCTAGGCGGTAAGGATGTAGGGTACAAGGTCTGTCAAGAATTCATTAATAGATTAGTAGGATAAAGGAGAATAAAATGAGGCACAACCTAATTACACCTGATTCACCTAGATATATAATTGAACGCAGAATAAAATACCATCAGACAATGAAAGATTTTTATTCACCTAATGCAAGAAGTAAGAGAGAACAACAAAAAGAAATCAATTACTTGACTCAACTTTTAGAGGAGAAATAAAAATGGAAATCACAATCGAAGCAAAGGATGTATACGGGCGGACGCTGTATTATCCGGCATGTGAGAGGGCGGAGTTGTTCGCCCAACTCACCAACAAGACAACGCTCACGCCTGAGACGCTGGCAATAGCCGAGCAGTTAGGATACACTATCAACATCAAACAACCAACTTGGAGGTAACACGATGAAACAAAAGCTACTTAAAAAATTAAATGAGGTTAACTGGCTGTTAAACTTTGACTCCAACAAGGAGTTAGAACTGGACTATGAAATGAATTATTATCAACGAGGATGGCAGTTAACCTTAAATTCAAAAGATATCTATCACAGGGTTAGCGGACAAGAAATGTTAACTTTTCTTGATGGGTTAATTGAAGCTGATAAACTGAATCCCCAACGTCTAAGGAGTAAGTAAGTAATGACATACACAGAGAGCAGGAAATCTTATAGCATTAGAACCAAGAACGGAGAGCCTATCATTACGTTTCAAGATGAGCATGAGGCGATGCGATACTGGCGAGACATCGAAGAGCTAGTGATGGAGCATGGACACATCATGTGTGTAGATGAGACAACCATTGTATCAAAGGAGATAGAGTTATGAGTTACGATTATGATTACGGAGATGCGATATTCAATGAGGCTACCGAGGAAGCCGGTGGCTACGTTGTATGGGTCGGGCATAGGGGTACCCTCTACGAGGAGGAGGTAAGGGCGTGTGAGGCTTATGACGACCTTACAGAGGGCATGACAGAGGAGGAGGTGCTACGCAACGAGATAGGTATGGAGGTTATACCTGTGTCGGAGCTTGCCTCTATCCTATGGAACAAGGCAGTCAGTGTTCAACAATAAGTGTATGAGATATAGGGGTAGACTATGAAGGATGATTTATTAATGTTATTATTTCTATTGGTGCTCGCAGGTATTCATGTGGGTGTATTATTATGGATGATATGGGGTGTGTATTATGTTATCTGAAAGACAGAGGCAGAACCGAAGAAGGAAATTGATGGACAAGCACAAGAAAAAGAGAGGAGGTTTTTACTTTACAACTGAGAGCCAACTCTGTACTATGTACAATACGTATCGTGTTGATCGTGCGTTGGAGATTTATTTATTCAGACCTAACAAGGAGGTTGTATGATGAAGTTTGAAATGAGAGAAACCAAACCGATAAGCGTAGAGGAATTGAAACGTAAACTTGAATCAGTTGGTTTGTATTTCGATGAGGTTGAGTGCGGTATCGAGGGACAAATCTGTTTAGTTTTTGACACCAACGATGAGGAGTATTGGAATGAATAGTTATAAGTTATATGTTAATGTCGAGTACATGAAGGAGGTACAAGCTGAGTGTCATGACGAGGCTTTGCTGATAGCAGAAGAGGCTCCGCTTGATGACTTCTTCGAGTGGAAATGTGTTGATGTCAGAAACCACGTTGAAGAGTTACAAGGCAGACCAGACGAGAAAGACGCACCACCTAGAGGGATAGTATAATGGGTGAAAAACTTACAGAGGAGGAGAAGAAAGAACGCAAGCGTTTAAGGGACAAGCTGTGGTATGAAAAGAACAAGGCACGAAAGAAAGAAGCTCATCGACTATGGCACGAAGCTAACAAGGAAAAGGCTAGAGCTTACAGTCGGGAGTACTATTATAATAACAAGGACAAGTCTAGGGTGCGTCGTGAGAGACGAAGGCAGACTAAGATGCGAGCTAGACCGTCTTGGTATGAGTCAGAGAAGGACGAAATTAAAAAGCTGTATCGAAAGGCTAAAGAGTTGGGGTTAGTGGTTGACCATGTTATTCCATTGAATTCTAAAGTAGTATGTGGTCTACATACTTTATCTAATCTACAACTGTTAGACCCTATTGAGAATAGGAAAAAATATAATTCATTTTTAGAGGAGTTAACATGAAAGACATGACACCGTTCCAATGTGGACAAGAGGATTCATTCTTTAACCGTAAGCTCAACCCTCGCATGGTAGAGGATGGGGTGATCCATACTCTATCTGAGGTTGAGTTGATTAAGGAATACATTGAAGGTTACATAGATACGGAGGAGTTTTATGCGATGTAAATCTTGTGATGCTGTGCTCTCTGAGTATGAGGCAAGCATGAAGTCAGCAGAAACTAAGGAGTTCCTAGACATGTGCGTCAGTTGTGCTAAGGACACAGGCGTACACAGCTACGGTAACACCTCATTGATGCACGAGTACGAGGACTACCCAGAGGACTTAGACCTTGACAATATAAGCGGAGTACTCTACGGTGGTATCAGCGTAGACGATCACTAACTAAAGGAGAAACAAATGGATGACGAATACTACGATCAAGATGGACACGAGTACGAGATGACAGTAGCACAAGAGGAGGCGTGGCAAGAGGAGTCTTATCAGGAGGGGTTGCTGTCTGACTTGTACAACTCAATCAACGGTAACGACTACCCTATCGATAGACAGATCGAGGTGCTACAACGTGCATTCAACATGCGTGGATATAAAATTGTACCGGATCAGTAAATCCATGCTAAAATATTTAACTTAGTTATCAATTAATTATTACTTATTATTATTTATTATGAATAAAATAAAAACACATCAACCATGTAATGACTGTGGCTCTTCAGATGCTTTGACTTACTACGAGAACTCTACCTATTGCTTCTCGTGTAAGACAAGGCACTGGACGGGTGGCAATAATCAAACACAAAGGAACAAGATGACACTCCATTCTACTAAGATGGCAGAACCAGATGACGATGCAGTCTCTAAGACTATCGTTGATCGAGGCATAACCAAAGCAACGTGCGAGAAGTATGGCGTTGTGCAAGACAGTAACAGCTACTGGTTTCCGTATCACAATGACAACGATGTAGTAGCGTACAAGAAGCGTGGCATTGTAGACAAGAAGTTCTCTACCGTAGGTGATTGGAGGGAGGGTGGCTTGTTTGGTCAGCATTTGTTTAACAAGGGCGGTAAGTATGTAACCATAGTAGAAGGTGAGATGGATGCCCTCGCCTGTTACCAGATGCTAGGCAGTAAGTACCCTGTTGTATCAATCAGGAACGGAGCAGGATCAGCAGGTGCTGACATCCGTAAGAACTATGAGTGGCTTGATAGTTTTGATTCCATCGTTGTGTTCATGGACAATGACGATCAAGGACACGAAGCGTCTAAGCAGATAGCTGAAGTCTTTGGTTCTAAGATCAAGGTGTTCAAGTCTACGTCTGAGTTCAAGGATGGTTGCGATTACTTGAGCCGAGGAGATGAGAAGTTATTCTTTGAGAAGTGGTGGCAGTCCGAACGCTATGTACCGGATGGTATCATCGATGGCTCTACCTTGTGGGATGAGGTGTCTAAGCCTGTCGAGAAGAGCATTGTTGACTACCCATTCAGAGGACTCAACAAGCTGTCGTATGGTATACGTGAGGAGCTTGTGACTATCACAGCAGGGTCAGGACTAGGTAAGTCACAGTTTGTACGTGAGTTAGTGTGGCATGTTCTGAAGAACACAGACGATAACATAGGGCTGATGTTCTTAGAGGAATCAACCAACAAGACAGCACGTTCTATCATGTCACTCCATGCTAACAAGCCGTTGCACCTACCTGATGTAGAGTACACCACTGATGAGTTGCGTCAGTCGTTTGATGCTACGCTAGGCACAGGTCGTATGTTCTTGTTCGATCACTTCGGATCAACGAGTATCGATAACATACTGAGTCGAGTTCGTTACTTGGCTAAAGGATTAGGTTGTCGTTTCGTGTTCTTGGATCACGTGTCCATAGTCGTGTCAGCACAGGGGTCAGGTGATGAGCGTAAGTCTATCGATGAGATCATGACTAAGCTACGTATGCTCGTGGCTGAGTGTGGTATCTCGTTGTTCGTTGTGTCACATCTCAAAAGACCTGATGGTAAGGGACATGAGGAAGGCGCTGCCACATCTTTGTCACAATTACGTGGCTCTGGTTCTATTGCACAGCTATCAGACCTAGTGATTGGACTGGAACGTAATGGTCAGGATGATGATCCACTTGAGAGACACACCACTCATGTACGTGTACTCAAGAACAGATTCTCTGGACTCACTGGACCAGCGTGTCGCTTGCTTTATGACTTGGATTCTGGTAGAATGATTGAACGTAAAGACGAAGAGGAAGACGTACTATGAGGTCAATCATCATAGACATTGAGACTAACAGCACAGCCACTCATATCTGGTGTGCTGTTACTAAAGACTTATCAACTAAGGAGGTAAGAGTATGGGAAGAGAAAGATCAATTAGCAGAATACCTAACAGAAAGAAGCACATTGATAGGACACAATATCATAGGGTTCGATCAGCCTGTGCTACAAAAGGTATGGGGTATCGATACAACTCATCACAAAATATCAGACACGCTAGTCATGTCAAGACTACTGAACCCAATCATCGAGGGAGGACATTCACTCAGAGCTTGGGGTCACAGACTAGGAAACTACAAGGATGACTTCAAAGACTTTGATGGTGGGCTTACAGAAGAGATGGTCAGCTATTGTAAACAAGATGTTTCCGTTACCGAGACACTACATAAGCGTCTTAGCAATGATCTATTGGTATGGGGTAACTCATTGGATCTCGAACATCAAGTCGCTCTTATTGTTAAGCAACAGGAAGAGAAAGGATTCAAGCTCGATGTTAAGAAAGCGTTATTCCTTTTGGCAGGTTGGAGGAAAAGACTACACGAAATTGAGGAAGAACTACAAGAAGTTTTCAGACCTATTGTAACACGTAGGTATAGCGAGAAGACAGGCAACAGACTCAAGGACAAAGTAGAAGTGTTCAATCCTGGATCACGTAAGCAGATAGCAGAACGCTTGATGACTCTGGGTTGGCAACCAACTAAGCACACAGAGAAAGGATCGGTGATCGTTGATGAGAAAGTATTACAAACTATTGACTTACCTGAAGCTAAACTCATTGCAGAATACTTACTCGTTCAGAAACGGGTGGCTCAAGTTGAATCATGGATTGACCATGCTGATAACTCCGACAGGGTTCACTGTAAGATCATCACCAACGGAGCAGTGACAGGTAGGATGACTCATTCTAAACCTAATCTTGCACAGGTTCCTCGTGTAGGTAATCCGTTTGGTAAGGAGTGTCGTGAGTGTTGGACAGTAGAGGATGGTAATGTACTGGTAGGTATAGACGCTAGTGGTCTTGAGTTACGTATGCTTGCACACTACATGCGTGACGAGGAGTACACCAACGAGATACTGAGTGGTGACATTCATACTAAGAACATGAAAGCAGCAGGTCTTACTAACAGGGATCAAGCCAAGACTTTTATATATGCTTTTCTTTATGGTGCAGGTCCAGCTAAGATAGGTGCTATCGTAGGTGGTGGTGAACGTGAAGGTAAGAAGTTAATCGATAGCTTCCTTGCCAACACACCAGCACTCAAGACACTGAGACAGAAGGTAGATAGACTAGCTAAACGTGGTTGGCTACCTAGTCTTGATGGTCGTAGGCTCATGGTTCGATCAGCACACGCTGCCTTGAATGTATTACTACAAGGAGCAGGTGCAGTAGTAATGAAACAAGCATTAGTATTGTTGCATTCTAAACTAAATCGTGTTATAATGGATGCTTCGTTTGTAGCTAATGTTCATGATGAATGGCAGATAGAAACGAATGAAAAACTTGCTGAATCTGTAGGTCAAGCTGGCGTTCAGGCAATTCAGGAAGCAGGACTCACACTAGGGCTACGTTGTCCACTCGATGGTGAGTATAAGATAGGTACTAATTGGGCAACAACACACTAAGGAGAAGTAAAATGCAAGACTTAAAAGCAATAAAGGTAAAAGCTGATATCATGTGGGCTTTCCTTGACACACCTAACCAGATGTCTGAGAAGTATCAGGTTGATTTGTGTAACCTATCTGATGGTGCAGTCTCTGCACTAGAGGATCAAGGTATCGAGGTGAAGCGTAAGGAAGATAAAGGCTTCTATATTGTAGCTAAATCTAAGAAGTTTCCTATCAAGACTGAGATGCCAGATGGTTCAGGCGTATCAGGAAAGGTAGGTAATGGATCAAAAGGAGTAGCGTGGATCAAGCCCTATGCTTACCAGTTCAAAGGTAAGGCAGGTGTATCCGCAGGTATCAACAAGCTAGTCATTACTGACTTGATTGTATACGATGCTGACGAGTCTGCTCTTGATGATAGTTTAGAAGAAGCGTTGTAATGAGTACCCCGTCAATGCAGGATGTCAAAGCCCTCATTGATGGGGACATCCTCGTCTATCGTGTGGGATTCTCTGTTGATGATCCAGAGGAAGAGAAGTATGCTATCTCTAGGATGGGACACTTCATTGATAACTTATTAAGTGTTCAAGGTGTCGAGTCCTACTCTGGCTACATCACAGGTAAAGGAAACTACCGAGATAAGATTGCTACTGAGCAAGACTACAAGGGTAATAGAGTTAACAACAGAAAACCAGTACACTACGACACCCTTAGAGAATACTTGGTTAGCAAGTGGGGCTTTGAATTAATTCAAGGTCAAGAGGCAGATGATGCTATAGGTATTGCTGTCTACGAGTTACCCGAAGACCAGTCATGTGTCATGTCTATTGATAAAGACTTAGACATGTTACGTGGCTGGCACTACAACTTTGTTAAACAAGATTTATATTATGTAAAGGAAGAAGATGCCATAAGAAACTTTTATATGCAGATACTAACTGGTGATCGTGTTGATAACATTCCAGGATTAAGAGGTATTGGACCTAAGAAAGCAGAGAAGATACTTAAAGACTGTGAAGGTGAGCAACAATTATTTGACGAGGTGCTGTCTGCTTACGACAATGACATTGATAAACTAACTGAACGTGCGAGGTTGCTATGGATAAGAAGACAAGAGAAGCAGTTGTGGAAACCGCCAAGCAATTCACAATAGGTTATGTCCAATGGGTTGATGCTGTTGCTGATGCAGGATGGGAAGATAACTCTAAAGCTGATGTACATCCTGTACTAAGCATAGGTTTCTTAGTAGATGAGACTGACGATGCTGTCTGTCTTGCTGCTGCAATCTCTCACGATCAGTCTAACTCTAGGATACACATACCGAAGCAGTGGATTAAGAGTATTAAGAAAGTGAGACTAGATAAGTTCTTAGATTTAAGGAGAAAACCATCAAAACCCAAAGTGCAAAAGCCAAAGGAAGAAAGCTACAGCAATGGTTCCGAGATCAGATCCTCGAACTCTTTCCCTTTTCCCAAGACGATGTAAGGTCTACAAGTATGGGTGCTGGCGGTGAGGACATCCTGTTCTCTCAGTTGGCAGGTGATAAGCTAAAGATATCTGTTGAGTGTAAGTCAAGAGAATCTATGGCTGTCTATGCTTTCTATTCACAAGCAAAAGACAATTGCCCTGAAGGTAGAGAACCAGTAGTTGTTGTTAAACAAAACAAGTCAGACCCATTGGTTGTTATAGATGCGGTCTATTATTTACAGTTGTTAGAAAGGTCAACATGAGACACTTAGTAATCCCTGATACACAATGCAAACCTAATAACTCATTCGAGCATTTAGAATGGGCAGGTGAGTACGCTGTCAAGACTAAGCCTGATGTTATAGTTCATTTAGGAGATCACTGGGACATGCCAAGTCTCAGTGTCTATGACGTAGGTAAGAAAGCATTCGAGGGTAGGACATACAATGATGACATCGAAGCTGGTAACAAAGCTATGGATGTATTCATGAAGCCTATCATCGAGGAGCAGAAGAGGCAGCGTGTCAATAAGAAGAAGGTATGGAAACCTAAGAAGATATTTCTTATTGGTAATCACGAGCAACGTATTGATAGAGCTATCGAGTCAGATAGAAAACTAGAAGGGTTGATTGGTTACAGTGATTTCAATCTAAAGAAATATAACTGGGAGGTTCATGACTTTCTTTCTGTACCTATTGTTAATGGCATAGCATACAGCCATTACTTTACATCTGGTGTGATGGGTAGACCAGTTAGTAATCCTGGTTTACTCTTGCAAAAGAAACACATGAGTTGTATAATGGGTCACGTACAAGACCGAGCTATCTCCTTCAGCAAGAAGGCAGATGGTAAAGGTATCACTGGTATCTTTGCTGGTATCTTCTATCAACATGACGAGGACTATCTAACTCCTCAGACTAACGGTAGCTGGTCTGGTATCTGGA
>Ga0208303_1000465_pt1 | contig 16696 bp, 23 predicted proteins | sample CB_VirMetaG_2_FD_184537 | JGI IMG/M metagenome (GOLD analysis project Ga0208303, IMG submission 184537) | Freshwater to marine saline gradient viral communities from Chesapeake Bay - CB_1504_2 Viral MetaG (SPAdes) (version 4) | ecosystem: Environmental > Aquatic > Marine > Coastal | place: USA... | reverse complement strand
TTGGAACTTATCAATTTGGTCTGAGGACTTGATCGCCACAGTCAGAAACGCTTCTATATTCTACTGGGATACTTCCGCAGGTACAAACAATCGTGCCGTTCTGGTGTCTTCCATCGCAGGCGCTGAGAGCGTCCCTACTGTAGCACGAATAACCACAGTGAGCTTTCCTGACCGACACTTCATTGTAGGCGGCTCTCAAGAGTATGTGATTGGTGGCGGCACGGGCAACGTAGACGATATGTTGGTTCGGTGGTCAACGCAGGAAGATTTTACTAAGTTTGCACCCACCGCAACCAACACCGCAGGCGACCAGAGATTACAGATTGGCACGAAGATTGTGGCTATGGTGGCGGCGCGCGAGGAAACACTAATTAGTACCGATTCGGCCCTTTACGGCATGACATTTACTGGGGGTTCATTTGTGTTCAGTTTCAGACTGCTTGGCACTGACTGTGGGGCCGCAGGAATAAATACAATGATAAATGTCGATTCCACTGTGTACTACATGGGCCGAAGAAATTTCTTTGTATATGACGGGATCTTAAAAGAGTTGGCTTGTCCCGTGCAGTATTACGTCTTTGACAGAATGCAGGAAAGATACATCGACAAGGTCGTAGTGGGCCACAATAAAGCATTTAAAGAAATCACTTGGTTTTATGTGTCCAACGACAATACTGCGACCACTAATCCCGAAAACGATAGCTACGTCACATACAATTACGCAGAGAACGCTTGGACAATAGGAACAATGGATAGAACCGTATGGTCTGACAGCTTTGGCGCGCGAACTGTTCCGTTTGCTTTTGATCCTGACGGCTTCCTGTACAACCACGAAACTGGCACTAGCGACAATGGTGCGGCTATGAACAGCTTCATTGAGGCAGCGCCCCGTGAGATCAGCGCAGAAGGCGAAACTCTGTACATGGTTGATCAGATTGTTCCAGACGCCAATATGAGTGCAACCACAAGTCTAGACTTGTACATGAACACACGCAAATATCCCAACTCAACTGAAGTAATCAAAGGTCCATTTACCATCACATCTAGCACCGACAAAGTAAGCACTCGCGCCAAGGGCCGTCAGATTGCAATCAAGTTCCAAAGCACCGGCACTGAAGATCAATGGACGCTGGGAGACTTTAGAATTAATTCAAGACAGGATGGGCTACGTTAATGGCACAGGGATCACCACTCGCAGTATTACGTCTACCCAGCCCACCAGAAAGATATGAGCAAGGCTACATGGCGCGTTTAACCAATACCCTTGAACTAGAGAAGCAGGCAACGTACTTTGCGGCCTCTGTGGGTTTAACCACAGCCGTTGAGCAGGCCGAAGCTACAGCGTGGTTTGTATCGTAATGCCCAACAATTACAAAAACGCCTTACTTGACTTAACTGCCACCTCAGTGACCACGCTATATACTTGTCCTAGTGCGACAACTGCCTTGGTCAAAAGCATCCTAGTGTCAGAAGATAGTGGTAACGCTGACACAATCACAGTCACAATTACGGACGCTGACGCCGCTGTGTTTAGCCTTTTCAAGGTAAAAGCCGTTGCAAGCAACACTACAGTAGAGTTGCTTAGTGAGCCTTTAGTTGTTACTGAAAATCAAGTGTTAAAAGTTAATGCGGCCACAGCCAACAGATTACACGTTGCGGCAAGTCTATTGGAGATAAGTTAAATGGCAAGACAACCTATTGTGTTAACATCAAACCTAATACCAAACCTTGAGCCCAACACAGGCGCGCTGGCTAATATTTATTCCAATAAAGATCCTGTAAATCGAGATCCTATCGTTGAAAACGAAGACGGCACTTTTACAATTCCAACCTATGAGCGCACAGTGGTTGACGATATCCCTGATGACTTTGATTGGTCAATGTACGGCAGAGCTGGGCCAACGCTACGCTACTTCCACAGAGTAAGAACTGGCGAGATAGAATATGATCCTAGTAACGACGTGGTTGATCCAAGCACTTTAGGCGATCCAACAGATCCAGACCTTCCTGATGCGGCAGAGGTTATTAAACAGGAGCTGATTAGCGTTGGGACACAGCTTGCGGCTGGTGTTGGCGCACAGGTTGGACGATCCATTGCTGCAAATGTCGGTGATGGCGATTTTACAAGTGCCAATATCTCAGGAGGTATTTCTGACTTTACTTCAAACTTTAAACCTATGGATGTCTTTAGGGCGCCAAGCACTGGACCCTCTGCTAAACTTGGATTTAGCCCACTAAGCGATAATGCAGAACTTGCGGCTTTTGATAAAATAATTTCACAAGGCCAAGTAAGTGCAACAGAAGCCAGTCTGTATCCAGATGCGTCAAGAGCTAAAATAAGTGCAGCACAAGATGCTAAAATACAGAGAGATGCACTTGTTAAAACTGGCGAAACTGGAATTCTTGATGGAATGAAAGACAGGTTTGACCCTAACTCAGCCGCAGGCAGGGCAAACTTATACGGTTCTGCTGGCGCGGGTGCGGCCACAATTGCTGCTAATTTAATTGCAGGTAGAAACCTCAAGCAATCTGTAAGGTCTGGTGCTAAAGTTGGAGTTGGTACTTATGTTGGAACATTGATCGGTGGCCCTTTTGGTGGCATGATCGGTGGTATCCTTGGTGGTCGCGTAATCTGCAATGAATTAATGCGTCAGGGTGTTATGACCCGCAAGCAAGTTGTCTTAGATTACAAATTTACCCGTGACCATCTAACCCCAACACACGTCAACGGATATCATGTGTGGGCTGTGTGGATGGTCAAGCAAATGCGTAAGGGCCGTTTTGTACCTTTCTGGAAGCACGTTGCTGGGCATCGTGCCAACGAAATCGCCTACGTCTATGGTGAGCGTAGCAAGCCAGACTACCTTGGCAAAGTATATCGTAAAGTTCTGGAGCCGATCTGCTGGTCGATTGGTTTCTTTTGCAAGAAAACAGACTGGACAGTTCTCTATAATCAGAAGGAAGTTTAATATGGCCGAAGAAATGCAAATGCCAATGCCTGACATGGCCGGCGCTAATATGAATGGTGAAAATCCAATGCGTAACCTGCCACCAGAAGCGCAGAAAAACTTGCTACAGCCAGATGAAGAAATTGCGGCAATGCTTGTCGCGCGTCTGTCAGCTATGTCTGAGCAGGAACTATCCATGCTCGACACTGTAATCACCCCAGAAGTGGCGCAAGTTCTTATGAAGCTCCTCCCAGAGCTACAGGAGCTTATTGCGGCTGTAGAGGGCGGCGCGGCACAACAGGCAGCTCCAGCGCCACGTCAGGCTCCACGGGCGGCTCCTGCACCCCAAATGGGCGCGTTAGGCGGCATGGCCTAGTGCTAAGATTGGCAACAGTCGAAGATCTCTCTGATTTGTACATGATGCTTCAGGTCATGCACTCAGAAGCGATTGACGGCACTTCGCCTATTAATTCAGAAAAACTAACGGCTGCAATCAACAGCGCGCTGCACACAGGTGTTGTTGTTGTTGCGGAAGTTGACGGAAAAATTGCTGGATCTATTGGCGGGATGCAAACGACTGACTGGTGGAGTTCTGAAAAATACTTGGCAGATATGTTTTATTTTGTGTACAAAGAGCATAGAACGTCAACAATAGCTGTAAAGTTAATTAAGAGCTTTATGGAAATTGGCAAAAAAGCAAATATAAAGATGAAGTTAGGCCACGTTTACACAGGCGATGGTGATCGAAAAGATAAATTTTATGAGAGACTTGGCTTTGTAAAAGCTGGCTCTTTATATACGGAGGCTTAACATGGGCGGCTTTTGCACACCAACATATGAAAATCTTGGTTCTTCAAGCGAGACAGTATCAGGCACACAAATACCAGAATGGGTTGCCGCCGCTGGTAAAGGTTTATTCCAACGTGCCGCACAAATAGGTGAAGAAGACTATCCCGTTTTCCCCGGCGAAGGTAATCGCATAGCAGATTTTACTGGCGATGAGCGTCAGGGAATGAACATACTCCGCGAAGGCGCTGAGAATTACCTTCCATATATGAACCGCGCTGCTGGTGTGGCAGACACATTGGGAGGTGGCTATGACGCCATGTCTCAGCAAGAACTTCTGGGCGATCCATTCCAAGGCGCAAGCCGCGAGGAGCTTTTAGGCAACTACCAAGGCGCAACGCGCGAAGAACTTATGGGCGATCCTTTCAGCCTAGAATCTGCACAGCCATTTATGGACATCTACCAAAGCTCTATGGACCCTGCGGTGCGTGAGATTGAAGAGCAAACTATGCGCGCTCAAAATGAGGCACGGGCAAGAGCTGCAACAGGTGGTGGCGGCTTTGGATCACGTCTGGGCATTATGGAGGCCACTACGGCTGGAGAGGGAGCACAAGCTGCTGGAGATCTTAGGGCGCAAGCTGCCCGTGAGGGTCTTGGCTTTGCCACTGGTCGCTACGACACAGATCGCGCAGCTAGAGCTGCTACTGAAAATACAATGCGTAACCAATTTGAGCAGGATAGATCTGCACGGTTTGGTGCTGAAGATGTTATGCGTGGTCAGTTCGAGCAAGATCGATCTGCAAGATTTGGAGCTGATACGCAGGCGCGGCAGGCTTACGAAACAAATGAGGCGTCACGCATTCAGCAGATGGATGCCTACCAAGGCATGGCGCCTCTGGTGCAAGACCTACAAAGACAGGCTGCGGCTGGCTTGATTAGTTCTGGTGAGGCACAAAGGCAGCTTGACCAGCAGGCCCGTGACTTAGCTTTTGCTGATTTTCTTGATCAAAAAGATTACGACAAACAACAAGTTAATTTTGCGCTTGGAGCTCTTTCTGGTACTCCGTACAACACAACCAATCGAAGTTATACTACTGGCTCTCAAATGACTGCTACACCATCACTGTTTGGTCAAACACTGGCGGGAGCTGGTGGCTTGTATAGCGCATATAAGATGACCCAATAGGATAGGAAACGGATATGGCTCAACATGATATTGCTAACTATCCAGTAGGTATCCCACGGGGTGCGTCTGGGACAACTATGCAAGGTTTAGGTCAAAACGGCGTTCTAAACACTCTAGGAGGCAGTGCAGAAGCTGGTCAGCAGGCAATGGAGTTTGCGCGGCAACTTTACCCTGAAGCACCAAAGGCAGACCCTTGGGAGGCTGCATTCCAGTTTTTTGCTGAAATGGGCAAGCAGGCGTCAGTTCCCGGCTCTACGGCTTTGGGTGCGGCTGCAAGCTCATTGCAGGCTCCTATGGATTACCTGAATGCTAGAAAGAAAGAAAAGCGTGAGACAGACCGTGCGCGGATGACGGCAGCAGTTCAACTGGCTCCAAAATTAAAGTCAGAATTGGATGAAGTTGGCGGCGCAGAAGTTCAATCAAGTAAAATACTTGATAGTGGAGTAATTGTTTATGCTTTTAAAGACGGAAGTAAAAAAGTTTTAAATTCTCTTGGAGAAGTAGTTACAGGAGAAGCAGCTAGGACTGCCATCAAGGAAGCAGAAGACCGTGGAACTGAACTTCAAAGATTTAGAGCTGGAGGAAGACGCGCTGGTACTATTAGTGCTGATATTGGAAAAAATGCATTTGAAGAAGTTGGTCGAATTAGAAAAAATCTTGTTAATCTAATAGAAGCTCAAAGATTACTCAGACCAGAAAATGAAGGTGGTGAAGGTGCTAATTCTGGTCAAATTGCTAACCTTTTACCAAATTGGAAAGCATCAACAATTGCATTAGAAAACATAAAGAACAACCTTGGTTTGGATGTTATTGGATCTGTTACGTTTGGCGCTCTTAGTGAAAGTGAGCTTAACATGGCTCTCAGCACAGCTTTACCAACAAATATGCCAGAGGTTGAGCTTATACAATGGCTACAAGATAAGATTGATGCTCAAAATAAATTATCTGAGTATTTACAAGATCAAGCAATATTTTTGTCTGATGGTGAAACAACCATTGGTGACTGGTTGCGCCTTCAACGTGATAAAGAAAAAGAACTAAAGTTAGAAGAAGCTGAGAGAAGGCAGTCTGGAACAAATTATGATTTCAGTGTTATGGAAGCCGCAGAATTACAAGAAATTGATGTTAGCAGTTTAACCGATGATCAATTTGATTCTTGGGACGCGCGTATGGATGAATTGGGGCTTTAATTATGACAAGAGAAGAAAGAGTTAGAGCAGCCAAAATACGGCAAGCAAAAGCACGGCAGGCATTAATTGGACAAACTTTAAAAGTTGATCCAATGGTTCCTCGCGCTGATCCCGTTGGTTATGTAGCCCCAGAAACAGAAAAACGTCCAACAGACTTTCGTACTGAGTTTTCACAACCGGGCATAGACTTAATGAGCCAAGCCTCATACAAAGGCGGTGGCGTTGTTGATGTTCCTGATGAAATGCCTTTATATTCGGCAGATGGCATTAAAATTAAATTTCCAAAATTATTTCAAGAAGTCGTAGAATTTGCTGGTGATTTAGGAGCCTTTAGTGGCGGCGCAGTTGTTGGTGGCATGGGTTACGTTGTCGGCGGCATGGCCGATCTTATGGTTAAAGCTGGGTTTGACGAAGGCAATGCAAAGCGCCTAGCTAGAGATATCATGGCAATGCCAGATGCATTTGCTGGTTCTCTTGGAACCCTTGCAAAGCCAAGAGGTTCTAGAGGTAGCATTAATAAAACAGTTGCTAGTTTTACAGACGCAGAACAAGATGCAATGAAGACTGCGTTTAATGCAAATGATGGATTGCCAGATAATTTACTTCCTGTTGACACAGTCCAATTGTCTCCTGCGGAGCTTGGTACATTGTTACAACAGGCGTCCAAAGGTGGTCGCGCATCTCAAGCTGCAACTGAAGCACTAGCTAAAGAAGTCAAAATTAACCCAGAAGCAGCCGCTGCCGCAGAACGTCTTGGAATCGATCTGCCACCTGACGTTCTCAGTGACAACCCACTGCTAAAAAACGCTGCCGCGATGACACGGGATCTCAAGGCATCTGAAGCAGCCGCACGGTTTGAGACTGTGGTAGATGAGGCCGCAACTGCGGCACAAGAAGCTATGAGCGCAATTGACGCAACACAAGATATATCTCTTGTTTCTGCTAATATATTTAAAAAGTTAGACGAAGCTCAAGCATCTTTGAAAAAAACTGATGGAGAGCTTCACACTTTTGTTGATAATCAAATACCTGCGTCAACAATAGTTTCTCCAAAAAACATGATGGAACTTTTTGATAAAACAGTCCAAAAGTTGGGCGGCCTTGACAATCTTAGCTCACAAGAAATGTCTCTTTTAAATAAAATAACAAACCCAGATACGCCATTAACATATTTCGCTCTTCGGAGAGAAATGAGAGCTATCGGCAAAGCAATAGAAAAGGGTGAGGGTCCATATGGAAACATAGACCAAACAGCTCTAAGATCTATTTACAGAGCGATGGGATCTGATCGAACATTAGTAGCTGAAAGTATTGGTGGTTCTGAGTTACGAAAGACACTGAACTTAGCAAACAGAACTACAGTTCAAAGAAAAGAACTTGAAAAACGTATTATTAAAATTTTTGGAAAAGACCTTGAGGGGAGCATAGCGTCAGAATTGATAAAAGCTATAAATCTTGGCGCTAAAGGTAACGTGTCTGGATTAAACAGAATATTAAAAGCATTGCCCCCAGAGTTAAGAAGAGAAGCAATTGCTACTGCTATTAATGTTGTTTCTATAGATAAGGGTGCTAGAGGATTAGATTTTGGCTTCGCACAATACGCTACAGTTATGCGCGGATTAAAAAGAAACAGTGATGTTTATAATAAAATTATGGACGTTCTTGGACCTGATAGTGATGCGTTCCTTACTGATTTGCTTAATATATCAGAACGAATCACAGAGGCCCGTGGGCGCGTATCTCAGACTGGAAAGGCCAATCAAGCTCTTATTTTAGAAGGATTGACAGCAGAAGGTATTACCCAACGTGTTATAAATAGTACAATAGGCCGAAGAGTTGTTCGAGGCGCAGTCGCTGGCGGTGGTATGGTTAGCGGTGGACCAGCAGCAGGGTTGGCTGCTGATGCAATTACTGATGTTGTACTAAGTGCAGGAAAGACGGACAGGGTTAAGGCGGCTGGTAACCTACTTAACAGCGCGGCATTCAAAAGCCTTGTAGATGCAGATTTTGCAGCCAATCAAGTCGCACTTCAAACTGCTTTGGATAAATTAGAGAAATCCCCAGCGTTTAAACGTTGGCTCAAGAGTGTTGAAATGACCCCTAGCGCAGGCCGTAATTTACTTCAAATATCTATTGTAGCTGGGGCAGATGAAGGTGAGGTTGCTCCTGTTGCTGAAGAGCCCGTGGCTGAAGTTGACGTATCTCAATCTCCAGCCCTTCAAAGTCTAATTCAGACTACGAACCCGTCTGTTATCCCCAATCTTTAAAGTGGCCAAGCTCTTCGTTTTCGTCCCAGCCTGCACGGTATTCCTTTATCTGGTCATCAGTTAGGTCTACGACTTTAATGCCGTTGCCTGTGCCGTCAGGCCAGTAGTGAGGTGAGTAGTCGCGGTAATAGTAACTGTCTGCGCTGCCTCTGTCCCTTGGACCGCCATGCGTTCTATCAACTTCCATTGGGTATTCCTTTCTAAATTGGTAAAGGGGAGCCGAAGCTCCCCAAGGTGTTTACTTTGAAATCCAGTATTCCATCATCAGGCATTCCTTGTGAGGAAGATTTGCTGGTGGCTTCATAACCATGTACTGGTTCATACGGGCCATGATTTTGGTCATTATCACTCTGCGTGAATGAATGATGTATCCATCCTTGCGGAGCTTTGTAAGCACTGCCGCTGGATTGCAGACGCCAAACATATTCATCGCTTCAATTAGTGAGATTATATTGCCCTCAAGCATATGCTCCAGCATTGCTTCTGATGACGGAAAGCCTTGTGAATTTGCCATTAAAAAACCCTTTCTAAAGATCATATACTTCATCTAGTACGCTAAATAATGTATTGCAAGGGTTATAAAGGATTTTTTTAAATATTTTTTCCTGCACTCCTTAAATTCTTAATAAAGTCTTTCAGCTCTGCTTGAGCCCGAAACAGCCTGACCTCTGCCTTGCTGTCTGCGTCCCTGCGAAATCTTTCGTCCTGCGCCCGATCCACCTCAGAGCGCAGGAACTGTAGATGTGACACCTGAAAGGGCGTCAACGTGTCATCAATCATCAGATAAGTCTTTCAAGGATGATAGCAGCTATCAGAGCCACTGTGGCCGCAGCTAAAACAATATATCTTTTAGATATTTTTCTGCCTGCAAAAAACGGCTTTGCATCAGCCTCAGTTGGAAATAATGCCTCACTCGCTGGTGTCGCATCAACCTTGAGCTTAACAATCTTTGGCTTGGGAGCCACAATGCTATCCTTGTTTAAGCTGTCTATTTTTAACTTCACAGACTTCTCTGATCGACCAAATTTCTTTCCAATCTCACTGTTGTTTAACCCGTCAGTGCGATACTTCAAAAGCAAGCGCATCTCATCTAGCGACCAACGCCTCTTACCCTTCTTGGTTTTTTTTGCTTTCTTACTCATAGTTTTTCCTCCTGTTTTAATTTTAAATTTATTGTGTTGGTTATTTGCTTTGTATTTTATCCTATAGTTATTCACACCGACAGAGATGTCAAAACTATCAATTTATCTACTTTGTCATTTGTTTCCCGTGTATTCGTGAGAATAAGAAAAAACATTTCTTGGAACCCAACTGAAATTTCTGTTCTCACCTGTCAAAGAACGAACTTTCATATTTTTAGAAGTTGATCTCCATTTGGCAGATTTATTTCGATATTCACCCATGCGCGGATGAGTTGTCTTACTAAAATATCTTTTACCTTCTTCAATATGAATTTGTCCTATAGCGTCACTCAAACGGACACCAATGCCAAGACCTTGATAATCAGGAAGAACGACAGTTCTGTGTCCTCTATATGCATTTTTTAAAGTCCCACTTGGCATAGTTAAAACAGAGGTAAATCCAACGACATTTGATCCCCAGAGGCATACCCAGTGTTTTGCACTCTTATTGAGGTTTCCTGAGAGATAGTGATGGTCGCGGAAGATTGGCCACGACTGCGACCTGCAAGGTATGACTTCCAATTCAATGTCGGGACGCCTAAGACACCCCCTTGAAAGAAAATCTTTCGTTAAAGTATCATAAACCCAATCAGGTTGAAGCCACTCAATTATGTCGTAATGGCAAGAAGCAAATACCACAGAATGTATACCACTGTTGTTAATGTATCGGCTCAACGCTGCGGAACATGATTTAGCAACTGATCGATCAACAACGCTGGTAAATTCATCAACTACTGCACCATCACTTAATTGTCTGGCTAAATTTGCTCTGTATTTTTCGCCTGTAGAAAGTATTTTATATGGTCTAAACCAAGCTGGAATACTGTTTAATCCAACCGCACTTAGTTTTGTTTGTGCGTCATCTGCATCAGAAAAATGAGAAACTATTGCCTTGTTGTCATGCCACTGTGGCGCTGTTTCCTCGCCAAATAATTTTAACATAGTGGACTTTCCACTTCCAGACGGTCCTACAATTAAACCAATTTTAAAATCTGTTGGTAGTTCTGGAAGAGTTGGAACAGCACATTCAGAAATACCGTTAAAATCATAATCAAAATTTTTAGATACTTTTTCAGTTATTTCGTCTTGTTCTATATTTTCATATTTAAGAAGTTTATTCATTGCAAAACTCCAATACTTGCTTAGAGGCATCGCCTGCACCTTTCCCAACAATAACTTTGTGACCTATATTTTCAAGGTAAGTGATCATTCCTTTCTGATCGGGGGAAAGTCGCCCACCAGTTACGCGCTTCATTTCCACCCACAAGTTCCACTCAGGAATATATAAGTCAGGTATGCCTCGAACCACGCCTTCAGCTTTTAAACGCTTGGCAACACTGATAGATCTCTTCTCGCCATTGGGTATCGCAAATATTAACACCCGTGGATACTGAACTCGAAACCAGTTGATAAAACCAACCTGCTCTGAATGCTCAGAAGGGGATGTCTTCGAGACTGAAATCAGCGTATGGACTTTCTTGCGCCTCATGTTTTCTCTCCACTTGTGTGTAATCTAATTCTACGATCTCTTGATACTTTGGGTTGTGGCTGGAAGGCTTAACCTTAATGCGGCTGGGCTCAGTCCAGAAGTGACACTCATTCATAGCATCGTCCGTTGTGTCGGCATCAGAGTTTAATTTTGCCTTGCGCGCAGTATATCTGCTGGCTGCATATCCACCGTGGTCTGGGCATAGCCACTCGCTCACAGAAACCATTCCAGCGTAGTATGTAACCTTCACGCTGTCAGGCTTGCCCTCCTTCTTGTGCCGTCCGTACATCACGCTGTCCACCTCATACCACTCAGCCTCCACCTGTGACGATAGCATGGCCCCCTTATAAGAGTTTGCCGCGTGGTTAAGTGCTGGCGGGGGGAACTCAAACCCGCACTCAGGACAGATCTTACAGGCTGCGTGAACCATTGTCTGGCAGCTCTCGCAGGTCTTAACAGGAGCCTCACCCTCGCCAGCTCCTGCCGACTTGTCCTTTGGTTTTACTTTATCAATAAATCCATGCCGTTCTACATTTTGGCCGTAGTCCAAAATTAATGCATCTGTTTTGCCTTCAGCCACTCTCATGGCACGCCCAACTATTTGGACGTAGAGGCCAGTTGAGGCAGTGGCCCTGATAATTGCACAGAGGTCTACGGGAGGATGATCGAACCCTGTGGTCAATACATTGACGTTAATCAGGCATTTCAGCTTTTCACTTTTGAAATCTGCAATCGTCTGCTCACGCACCTTATTACCGTCTGAGCCCGTAACCACACCCACATCAATGTCGTGTCTCTCAAATTCATTCTTCAACATATAGGCGTGGTTTACCCCAGAGCTAAACACCAGCCAGCTCTTCCTGTCGGCGCCCAATCGCACAATCTCCTCGACTGTAGACTTCACAAGCTCTGGGTCAGATGCCGCTATCGCAAGTTCTGACTCAATAAATTCACCGCCACGCTTGCCGACATTGGTAAGGTCAATCTGCTTTACGCCACCCTTTGATATGACCGGCGACAAGTAACCCTGCTCCATCAGCATGGCCACTGGGATATCGTAGGCAATCCCATCAAAAATTGCGCCCTTACCTTTATGCAAATATCCTGTGTCCAGCCTGTACGGCGTGGCTGTCAATCCAACGACTTTAACCATTGGGTTGCAGGTCTTCAGGTCACTTATAAAGCGATTGTATCTAGTCTCAGTGTTCTTAGGCAGCAAGTGCGCTTCATCGATCAATACTAAGTCTGGCGCTGGAACTATGTCATACGCCCTCTGCCAGATCGACTGGATGCCTGCAAAGGTAATTGGGCGGTCTAGAACCTTCTGCTTTAAACCTGCACTGTACATCCCAAAATCAGCTTCTGGGTACAGCTTTAGCAATCCGTTGGCTCCTTGCTCAAGCAGCTCCTTAACGTGCGTAACAACCAACACCCGTGTTCCTTGGAATGACATGGCGTCTTTTATAATCTGCGCTATGATCGCCGTCTTGCCTGATCCAGTGGGAGCCACAATTAGTGGGTTATCTCCAGCCTTGCCAGCCCAATAATTGTAAAGGCCATCAACAGCTTTTTTTTGGTAGTCTCTCAGTTCAAACGTCATGTTTCACCTACAATATTAAATTCAGAAATTGGTATGTGGATTACAGGCTCTATGTCCTGCCAATCACCTCTATCTTTTCGGCCACCAATTTTAGCGTCCCATTCATTATTAGACATATCAACCCATCCCATTTGATCAGTCCATTGCACTAAAAGTATGCAGTTAATCCCAATGTCACTATAAGATTTTGCCGCAACAACTTTAGACATGGAAATAATGTATGTGGAATATGCAGTTTTTTTATTTGTTCTGCATTTAACTTCTACAAAAGTGCAGACTGTTTTGTTGTCAATCAAACAAAAATCCATTTTGTACTGTATGGGCAATTTAGCAAAATCTACATCGCCACCAAAACTTGCAATAAATCTTTTTACCGCCAGTGTTTCTTTCTTTAGATCCCCAGAAGTTTCATATGTTGGCCTAAACTTCATTACGAATTTTCTCCAAAAAATTATCAGCGTCTTGGACTGCAATTTTTACGTCACGATTTTCGCTCACCACATCCAAAATATTAATAGAAACATCATTTTGTATCTGGGGCCAATTTGCATAGCGAGAATACACTGCCACCAAGTTCAAGATGATACACACCAAACCTTCATCACTCATTTCATCTGGCATCACCCCCAATATATTGTTGATCAGTATTTCCATCTGTTCGTGTTCATCCATGTCGCATCCTTTCATCAAAAATAGCTTGGCTATTGTTTTCGTTCCGAATGATCTCGCCACTGTCCTGATCCTCGTATTCCACAAAGGTATCACCAGCGTCCGTAACCACAAAATCCTTTGGCATGATCTGAGGAATAAACAGATGCTCATCACAAGTAACGACAGGCTTGCCCTTGGCGCAGCTCCACGTTCCATCCTGCTCTGGCGTTACATGGCTGCACGTTCGACAACTTACCTCTGGAACTTTGCACCCGTGACACACAGCGAAGTAGCTACAGAACCGACACTGCCAGTAGCTGGGATCTTCATTTAGCTTGGCAGGCGGTGTATCAGAAAATATAATGTTCTTGGCCTTGCTCACCAGCAAGTTGCCAACAGCCTTGTCGCGCTTAATTCTTTCGCCATACATCTCATCTGTGTTCTTGTTGACGGCGAAGAAGTAGCACCTGTCCATGTCACCCAAGTGCATACCGATTTGACACTGCGCCCAATACACTGGCTTGGATTTCTTGCACCCTAAGTTCTTCATAGATTTAAAGTTCTTATCGTTCATCGTCTTGAACTCTAGCGTGTGTGGCTTGCTGCTTTCCGCAAACCCCTCACCCACCCCATCCAGCGACAATGCGAAGTGGCCACCACACTCTGCAAACCTAATCTGCTTGCCTGTGTCTGGATCTTTATCCCAGACCGTAACGCCAACAGCCCGTAGGTTAGCCACGATACGATCTTCTTCGCGGTCACCTGTCTCGAACAGTCGCAACATACGACCATCAAAAGTGGGCGACCAAGCATGACGAAACTGATACCACAGAGCGCGACTGCACTCGTTGCCAATCTGTGACCCACCTAAGTGTGGTCTGTGCTCATTCTTGCGCTTTACTTTATAGTGCTTGTAAATCGCATCAATCGTGGCTGGAGTGGCATATTGTTCTAAGTTCATCTGGCTTCCCTTCTATTCATAAAATGGGGCAGTGTTAGCCACCCCATCCTTCAATAGACCTACTTCTTCCAAGGTGGTGTTGAACCTCCACCTACAGAGGCCGTGGCTGCTGCTGCTGCAGGAGCTGCTTCCGCAGTCTCCCCACCGACTACGTCATAGCCCTTAACCTCATTAGACGCGCCATACTGACCGTCTGCTGGCTTAACTGCCAGCTTAACCATCATGGGCTTGTCACGAAGCTCTGCACTGTCTTTGGGACTGTTGACACCTATCGCCCGACAGATGCTCGACAGGCTGCGTTGAGCAATCTCGACAGCAACGCTGTTCGGGTTCTTGAGGTTCAGGCGCTCAAATACAAGACGCCCTTGGTGCTGCCCATCTATCACCTCAATTTTTAGCTCAAGGTATGATCCCGTCTGAGCCTTTGTCGGCTTCTCTTCGGTATCAGTAATCACGCATTTGTACCAATCTGCTGGCAGTGGTTCATACGTTGTCTGTGGCTCTATGGCCGATGCGTCAAATCCATTTAAGTCCATTTTATTTCTCCTTCTGGTTTGGTAAAAATTCTGTGAAAGGGTTGCCACCCTCAAATGTGAATGGCAGTGGCTCAGTAATATTGAACCGATTTTTGGTGACGCTTGAAGCCTGTGGAAAGCACAGGATCTCTCGCTCACCTGTAGAGATGGCGCGCTTCTTATCGCCCTCACCTCTGGTAAATGTCTTCAGTCGGATAAGCCCAACTAAATCCACGTTGTCAGTCCAATGTCCTTGAGACTTTTTATGGAGCTTCAAGACGTATCGATTGTAGGGGTCCATATCAGGCAGGGTCAATGTCTCGACATCTGCGTGAGCTAGGAATACCACGTTCATACCGCTTTCATAAGCCAAACTTCCCGCATATTCCCGCACCTGCCGATGAATCTCTGAGGCAGCTCCGTAACCCGCTCCAAAACCGCCAGCCGCTTGATTTATGCTCTTGGCTTTAGGATCGGCTGCAACAATCTCACTTTCGATTATTGTGGCCAACTGAGTTATGCTATCGATAATCAGCGTTTTAAACTCATGCTTTTCTGTGCCTAGAGTTTCAATGGCGTCCAATACTTCTTGAGAAGACGTTGCCAGTGGAAACAGGCTGACGTTGTCATTACCTGTCAGTGACGCCGTGCCGTCCTCAGTACGAATGAAGACAACTGGTCCCGGCATCATTGCCGCTAGGGTTGTCTTCCCCATGCCACCCTCCCCGAAGAGGGTCATTATGACTGGGCGTTGACCTGTCGGTTTCGACAGTGATTTTAAATTGATAGCCATTACCAATCCTTTCCAAATATGAGGGCAAAGACCTCATCCAAAATTTCATCCATTGTTCTATCCATTATATTTTCCTTTTTCAGTTGTCGTAAATTCGAGATCAGGATGCTCAAGCCAACGGTTTAGTTTTCGCTGTAATCGAACCTGATCTGGTTGATCGCTGAAGTTAATGTGCTTCAGCGCCTGAATGAGCATATGCAGCTCACTATCGGTCAAGGTCATGCGCTCCATTAGTACGCCTCGACCTTAACTCCAATCTTTGCCTTCTTTGTCTCGAAGGCAGTAGCGACCTTGGCCCACTGCTTTGGGTCATGGTCCAAGAGCCAGCGAACGCCAACCGAATCAGCAGATAGGGTCGTTTTTACTGGGTGTCTCATTTCTGGGATTTTGTGCTTAACTTCTTCCCACTTCATGGGGTCAAGTTTGCGCGTCACGTTCTGTGACAGTGTCACCTTGTGATCGTCTAGCTTGTGGGTGATTGAGCCTTCATCTTTAGCTTCTAATGCCTCAGTGATCTGCTCTTCGATTGCGTGTCTTTCGGCAATCAGCTTACGTTCTGCTTTCTTCAACTCTAGCCACTTGGAGGCCAATCCATCGATATTGCTCATCGCAATTTCCTTTCACTTCTTCTTCTATTTTTCTCTCTCTACAGAAATTGGTTTACAGAAATTGTTTCAGGGAGTAAAGATATTTTTACAACTAATCGTAAAAAGGTAAAAAATATGCAACAACTTATCCCCATCAATGACATCAGAATGGCGCTCCAAGATCGCCGTCTGACTGTCGTTGCAGAGCGGTGTGGACTGTCCCACCCCACTGTAAAATCTATTGCTACAGGCAACGAACAAATCAGTCTCACCACATGGAAAAAACTCAGCGAATACTTGAGCGAGGCAGAATGAAATTTCCAGTTGAAGACTACTGCTCAAAGCTAGGCTGGTACTTAGTAACCATACCAGCAGGGTCTAAAGGGCCGACCCGATTCGGATGGCAGCAACCAGAGAAAGCACTGTCTGATCCAGAGGCAGCTCGACAGTATTATGAGCAGAACCCAACGCACAATGTTGGGCTGTTACATGGCGCCAGTAAAACCTGCGCCGTTGACATCGATCATGTGGAAAATACCAAG
>Ga0208303_1000464_pt1 | contig 16705 bp, 13 predicted proteins | sample CB_VirMetaG_2_FD_184537 | JGI IMG/M metagenome (GOLD analysis project Ga0208303, IMG submission 184537) | Freshwater to marine saline gradient viral communities from Chesapeake Bay - CB_1504_2 Viral MetaG (SPAdes) (version 4) | ecosystem: Environmental > Aquatic > Marine > Coastal | place: USA... | reverse complement strand
CACCTGCTTGAATCTGACGTTGTACAGGATTGTTGATAAGTGTGGCATTGCCCTGTGCAGCAGATAGATTACCTACGCTAGTGGCTGTTTGCTGGGCCGCTGTGACCTGTGCGCGGGGGTCTACGGTAGCCTGTGCTGCCTGTGTAGCATTCATAGCTGCATCGACTGCTGGTGCGGCTGTAGCGGCTTCCATTACATTTGCTTGTGACTCTTGTTGTGGGGTAGCTGTAGCTGTCTGTGCCATTGCTGTAGGCACTGCAACTGCGCCTGTAAGTGCGCCAGTACCTTGCTGTACTTCTTGACCCGGACCTGTTGGTGTCATAGCAGCGGTAGTTACACCACCTTGAGGTATTCCGGGTGCGTACATACGCTGTGTAGTTACATCACCAATGGCTACGTTCTTTACATCACTTTGAGGTGCTGGTGCAGCAGGTGGTGTTGTTTGTTGTGTTTGTGATTGTGCAGCAACACCTGTGTACATAGGATTTTGATTGCCTAGTACGCCCTGCAACGGCCCAAGTGGTGAACCAGTTTGTTCAAAACCCGGCCCATCCGTTTCACCGCCGGGTGCCATGTTTGGTACAACCCCACCAGTAAATTCTCCTCCTCCTACTTGATAGCCACCTAAACTGTTCATATAATTTTTATAGGCTTCTGCTTGCATAGCCATTGGAAAATTATATGATTTGCCATCTACTACAGCATTACCCACGACTGTTGCGCCGGGTTTGTTTTGAATATCTTTGTAATAGTCAGATTGTTTAAACTGGTCATACATAGGAGCAGATTGATAGTTTTGTTGAAAACCACCTTCTTGACCACGTGGGGGTATATATGCACTAACACCACGTGGGTCATTTATAACAGGTGTAGCACCTCCCGGTTGTCCACCAGTAAGTGCTAGAGGTGCAGGGCGACCAGTAAGAGAGTATGTACCTTCTGGCCCGTACATAGGTGGAACAGATGCTTCCATACCCGGAAGCATACCACCCGTCTGCATCTTCACCACACCACCTTTAGCCATCTGCTGTGCAGCTTGGACAAAGCCATTCATTCGTGCCTTACGTGCTGGGTCATCTTCAATGTATTGTTGGAACTGGCCCATGTCACCAGAGTAGCCCATAGCTTTGGCAATCTTATTCATTGCTTCAGGTTTAAATGCTTTGAACATCGCCATATTAATTCATTCCCATAAATACTGTAACTACCATTGCTACCACCATTACGGTGCTACCCATTATCATTGCTTCTAAACGCCACATGCGTTTATCCAAGTTGTCCAGCTTGCCGTTTACCAACTCACGAAACATGGCGCACTCTTTTTCGTGTGCGTCTAGTTCCATCTGTACCTTGAGTGCTGGCTCTACTTGCTGGGTCATTTTCATTATTCAGCTTCTAGTGTGGCTACTTTGGCCTCAAGTGTTTCAATGCGTGTCATAGCTTCTTGAAGTGCCTTAACTGCTTTCATATACAGCACAGAATATTTGACTGTTTTAATATCCCTGTCCTCGCCTTCGTCATACGCTGTTGCAACTAACCCAGCACTGACTTGTTCAATTTCTTGAGCAACCACACCAAGCATTTTTGGGTCAGTATCATCTTGCTCATTGAAGTGAAATTTGCGAACACTAATTGCTTTTATGTCATCCCACTGTGATGCTGCGTCAGTTATGTTCTTTTTAACAGTCTCATCCGAAATAGCACCGTAGCTATTATTCGTGTTTTCAACATTACCGCTATCACGAACTATAAACCGATTTGCTCCTGCACCAGTATTGTAATATCTAAATGCGTTAAAAGTGCTGTTTGATGTATTTCGTTCAGCGTATAATAAAAAAGCAGTTGACGTATAGGTTGTGCTGTCGGACTCAAGCAAAAGAAGATTTGAGTTTGCTGTTGACCCTGTGTTGTGAATCTTCCACCTGCTGTTGCCGTTATCATAATACATACGCGGATTACCATCGCCATCCGACAGCACGATGTTGTTGCTGGATGTGCGGATGTCTAGGCCGCCTTGGTTGCCTGTGTATGCGCCAATGATGGTGTTCTTAGAGCCTGTTGTGATTGCATTGCCAGAGTTTTTACCAATGACTGTATTTCTGAAGCCAGTGGTGTTTGCATTGAGTGCGCTATGACCAACAGCAGTGTTGTCATCGGCGGTGGTGTTGGAGCCAAGCGCATTGTTGCCCATCGCCACATTGTTACTTCCTGTAGTGTTGGCATCTAGGGGGCCATTACCTGTGGCTACGTTGTTTTCACCAGTGGTATTTGCATACAGCGTTTGATAGCCGATAGCAGTGTTGTTGGATGCGGAGGTGTTGGCTGTCAAAGCCTGATAGCCAAAAGCTACATTGTTAGCACCTGTAGTATTGTAGCCAGATTGATAACCAACAAATGTGCTTCTATTGCCTGTTGCTGAATTACCAGCCGCATACCCAACAAATACGCTGTCACCATTTGTGGTCATTGCTTGTCCAGCGTTATGACCTACTGCTGTGATAAACGCACCCGTTGTCACTGAGTCTAGTGCGTTTGCGCCAACAGCAGTGTTGGATGCACCAGTGGTGTTTGCGGTTAGTGCGCCATAACCAACGGCAGTGTTGCTAGAAGCTGTGGTATTCGCCTCTAAGGCTTCTCGCCCGATGCCAGTGTTAAACTCGCCAGTTGTGTTTGCAGACAGTGCAAGAATACCAAACGCACTGTTATATATTGCTGTTGTGTTTGCATCCAGTGCTTGATAGCCGACAGCAGTAACTAGCCCCGTGGTGTTTGCAAAACCAGCCTGATACCCTACTGCCGTGCTTCCTGCGCCAGTGGTGTTGTTAACAAGTGCGTTATGACCTAAACCTGTGTTGCTACTTGCTGTATTGTAATACAGGGCATTCTCGCCCATCGCCACGTTGTTACCACCTGTTTGATTTGTGAATAGCGCATTTTTACCAAAGGCATTGTTTAGAGAGCCAGTAGTTGTGTTTTGCGCCGCGCCAGACCCCACCGCTGTATTGTTTGATGCAGTGTTGTTGTACAGCGCAAACTGACCAAAAGCAGAGTTGCTGCTTCCTGATACATTTGAAAACAAACTTCTGTCGCCAAATGAAGAGTTAGCTGCTCCTGTTGTATTCGGATATAAGGCAGCGTTACCTATAGCCGTATTGCCAGCCCCAGATGTATTTCCTGTCAGAGCATCTGCACCAACAGCTACATTGTTCCCGCCTGTCAATGAACCGCTATCTAGCGCAGCATTACCCAACGCCACATTGTTGCTGCCTGTCGGGTAGTTACCGTCCAGTTTGATTGTGCCGCCGTCTACGCTGACATTGCCAGCAACAGTAAGGCCGTCTGTGACTGCCGTGCCAGTTACGTCAATGCCGCTAGAGCTAGTTTCAAACTTCTTGGCGTTGTCGTAGTACAGTTCAACTGAGCCGTCAGTTTTAGCAACCAACATCTGTTCAGCTTGGTTTTTCATAAGCTGGATGTTGTTGCCGTTAGTGGTGATTAGAAAGTTACCTGTTCCGACATCTTCAATAAATGAGTTATTGTTGGCGTGGTAAATCTGCAAGTCATTGCCAGCACCAAAGATGGCCTTGTCGTCATCACCAAAGTTGATGTCACCAGTTGTGGTCAGTCCAGTAATAGTTGTTGCGCCTGTAAATGCAGTTGTGCCAGTAACGCTTAGATTACCACCCACACTGAAGTCGCTGTTTACATTACCGCTGAACACACTGAAGACATCATACACGACAATCTCAGCTACATCAGATGCAGTCAGTGCAGACAAGCCAGCAATGGTATTCGCTGTGCTTGTATTGTAGTCCGTACCAGCTACTAGGGTTACACCATTCAAGTTAACGTCAACATAGTTGCCGTCAGTGAATGTCAGGGTGCCACCTGTCAGCGCACCGCTGATTGATGTCTCACCGCCTGATGCAGTGAAGTAGTAACGATTACGTACACCCTGTGATGGTGATTTGCCTAAGTAAGCCATTAACGGTTCTCCGGTTTATTATTCGGCAGTGTAGCCTTGACCTGCTGTGATTGCAGAGTTGACTGCTGTCATGTCTTCATCTGTCCAGTAGTCTTTAGCTACCATCAGTTGCAGATGCTCAACATTGCGGTCTACACAACCCTGACGCTCCTCTGCATCATCATCTGCCATTGCATTACCTGCAATCACGTCTGTGATGAGTTGCACGGAATGACCCATAGCTGTGTAATTCTGTGCGATTTGTTCTGTTGTAAGTTCGTCCATTTTAATCTCCTGTAAGTTAGGACTCAAGTGCGGCTATACGAGCCTCAAGTGCATCGTTATTTGCTGATAATTCTTGTAATGCTTTTACCAGCACAGGCACTAATGCCTCGCCTTGATACTTTAGGCACTCCTCAAATTCGTCATCAATGATTACATTGTCTGAGCCTTCAAGAGCCAGCACTTCTTGTGCAAGGAAGCCATACTTTTTTGGCCCTGCTTTTGTAGTTGGGGCATCTCTGCTTTGGTTGTAGTAAAACGAAACTGGTCTTAGCTGATTTACAAACGAAATGCCTCTGTCACTGCCAATATCTGCAATATCTGTTTTATCTCGCTGGTCTGATGTAACAGCTATGCTTGTTTTGACATACGCATTGGTGATATTGTTGTGACCAAGAATAAGTCGGTTGCTTTGCGTAGTGACATTCAAAACTGCATCTGCGCCAGATACCTCGCCTATAGCTACGTTACCTGCTCCTGTTGTGCAGTTTGCTAAAGAGCCAGTTCCTATAGCAGTGTTGTTATTAGCAGTGGTGTTCAAAGTCAAAGCAGAAAAGCCTACCGCTACATTGTTTGCGCCAGTAGTGTTTGCGTTAAGCGCAATAAACCCACAGGCGGTATTGTTACTTGCTGTGGTGTTTGCACCAAGTGCTGAACTTCCAACTGCTGTATTTTGTGTGCCAGTAGTGTTCGCGTCACCTGCTGTTGAGCCTACAAATGCGTTGTTATTGCCAGTGGTGTTCTGATATAAAGCCCTATAACCAAAAGCAGCGTTGTTAGACGCTGTAGTATTTTCTTGCAATGCGCTTTGACCAAATGCCGCATTGTTTGAGCCATTGGTATTGTCTTTCATTGAAGACCAACCGACTGATGTATTCGATGCGCCAGTGGTGTTTGTGACAAGTGCATCTTTGCCCACTGCCGTATTGTTAGATGCCGTAGTGTTTGCGTTTAATGAGCCTTTGCCAAGTGCTACGTTGCTTGTGCCAGTGGTATTTGCTTGAAGTGAATTTGAGCCTAAAGCAGTATTGTTTGCGCCAGTGGTATTGGTAAGCATAGAGTCTTTACCAACCGCTGTGTTGTCATCTGCCGTAGTGTTTGAGGTCAGCGCGTTGTAACCGATTGCGGTATTGTCATCACCTGTGGTGTTTGCGTCTAGGGATTGTGAACCTAGTGCGGCGTTTTTTACGCCAGTAGTGTTTGCGGTGAGTGCTTGATACCCAAAGGCAGTGTTGTTATCTGCCGTGGTATTAGCATCAAGTGCCTCACTACCCATCGCAGTGTTGGCAGAGCCTGTGGTATTAGCACCAAGCGCATTGTAGCCTACAGAAACTAGACCACCACCAGTGGTGTTTGCTTGTAGTGCAGATACTCCAATGGCAGTGTTGAAGCTGGCTGTGGTATTTAAGCTAAGAGCATTTTTACCTACAGCCACATTATTACTTGCCGTTGTATTAGCCCCAAGCGCACCCACACCAACTGCTGAATTGTTGGCACCTTCTGTGTTGGCGTCTAGCGTATTATACCCGACAGCGGTATTGTCACCGCCTGTGGTGTTTGCGCCAAGTGCGGAGTATCCGACTGCGGTGTTCGCACTAGCTGTAGTATTCGCATCAAGTGAGTGGGAACCCAAAGCAGTGTTGTACCCGCCAGTAGTATTTGAGTTCATTGACGTATAGCCAACCGCTGTGTTCCTAACACCTGTTGTGGTTTTGTTTAATGCAAAGCCACCTATTCCTGTATTAAGTTCACCAGTGGTATTAAGATATAAAGACCGATATCCCATCGCAGTGTTTAATTCAGCAGTGGTGTTTGTAGTCAGTGCTTGATAGCCCACAGCAGTGTTGGCGGTGCCAGTGGTGTTTGATAAAAGTGCAGATGCTCCAACAGCAGTGTTGTTGTCTGCTGTAGTGTTTGACCTTAATGCTTCATTACCCACAGCTACGTTAGAGTCACCTTCTGTATTATCGTCTAGCGACCTACGGCCTACAGCTATGTTGTTACTGCCTGTTGTATTTCCAACAAGAGCCTGTTCACCAACCGCTACGTTTTGCCCACCGGAAGTGTTTGCTGTTAACGAAGCCGTGCCAATGGCTACGTTATTGCCACCAGAGAGCGAACCATCATCAAGCGCAGTGTCACCTAACGCTACGTTGTTAGTGCCTGTCGGGTAGTTGCCGTCCAGCTTGATTGTGCCGCTATCCTGCGAGATGTTACCACCAATAGTAATATTGTCTACAGTAACGGTGCCACTGAAGTCCTTATCGGCTGCATCTGCTAAGTCTCTTGCTCTAGTCACGGCTACGTTCTCCTAAAATTACCAGCTTGATGGTACTTTGCCTACGATAGATGGGCTTGCCATTTCAGCAATCTGTGCATCCAGTGATGCCTGTACTTCTTCTTCAGTCTGTGCTATGTCAGCCAAGACTTTTGCCTTGCACCAGTCTTGTGTCACACTGTTAAATTCAATGAAGTCTACGCCGTCATCTACCTCAACACCAGCGGTGCCGTACATAGATGCTGACAGGTAATTGTTATCAGCGTCTTGCTCACTGTCACTGACAGCAGTAATACGCCAGTGGATTGTCTTGATTACGTCTGACAAGTCACCTTCTGTGGGTGCTGTGTCAAGTTGTGGATATGACCACGTGTATGTGTTTGCCATTGTTTACTCCTGTTAGCTGGCTTTTAATTCAGCAATCTCTGCTGCTAGTTCATCAATCTTGCGGTGAGCATCCTGCAACGCCGACACAAGAATTGGCGTGATGCGTCCGTAATCCATAGACATCATCGCATCCTCGTCATCGCCAGTTGACACGGCCTCTGGCATGACTTCTTGCATTTCCTGTGCAATGAAGCCCATAGACCGTGAACCGTCAGGGTCAGCCTTCCAGCTATATGACACAGGGTTCATAGCCATCAGCTTGTCTGTTGCGACTAGCGGTTCGATGTCTTGTTTGAGGCGGCGGTCAGATGTGGTGTTGTAGGTTGTGCTAGTTGTTGTGACAATAGAACCAGCGACAGCACCGTTTTTGCCAAATGTAATCTGTGCTGATGAAGCTGTGTCATCTCTATTTAGGGTGATGTATCCCGCACCAAGTTCAATACAGTTTGCATCAAAGACGTTGCCTATTCCTCGTGCGCCAGTCATTCCCACTAACAATTCTGTGCCAGAAGTTACCCTGACCCGCTCATTTCCGTTAGTTACAAAGCGAATATCGTGTGAGCCTGTAAAGTGGACTTCACCCGTATGACCGCCGTTGCCTTTTACATAAGTTGTAAAAACAGAACCGTTAAAATAACCGTCTTTGAAACGTGCGCCACTATTGCCGATGTCTATTGCACCATCTCTACCCGAGCCATCGGTGTTGCTTGGATAAACTTGGTCTGCGCCATCGTGAAAACGCAGTCCGGTGTCACCAGTTCCAGCAACCATATCGCCACCGATTGTGCCAATGACGCCAACCGTGCTGCCAGATTTCGTAAATTCTATGAGCGAGCCATCACTTCCACCACGGTTGAGGTTTGCACAAAACGCATTTACATTACTAAGGAATAGTTTATTGGAGCTATCGTTAAACTCCATACCATCATTTTGATAGCCCGCTGCCGTCTTTCCAACCAGCAGATTGCCTGACGCATCCAGTCGCATACGTTCAGCACCCGCATTCTGAAACATCAAAGGGTCACTTGATGTTACAGCTATTACCCCACCACCGTTATTGGTGTACATCAGCATTTCTGTGCCAGCAGTACCCGTGCCAGCACTATCGCTTGTCGCTGTTTTAAATATACCACCGTTGGCTGTAGTAGAGCCTGCAACCTCTAAGGTTGTGTACCCGCCACCAAAATCTTCTGGTGCCGAACTGCCGATGCCGACATTGCCAGCGTGGTCTATTGTCATGCGAGTGGCATTTTCAGTCTCAAATACTAAATCGTTATCATCGCCGTTCCTTACGCTGGATATGGATGCGCCATTAGTATCTGAGGTGTTATCAGTAGAGTTGATAAACCTAATACGAGAGCCTGTCCCACTTGAGGTTGCGTTGTTTCTAATCTGAAGACTGTCGTTCACAGAACCAGCAGCAGTGGCTACGATTTCTAGGTTGTGGGCAGGAGCCGTAGTGCCGATGCCGACATTACTTGTAGTGTTCAACCCGCCTGTGATGTTCACGCCAGATGAGGTGGTCACCAGCTTTTGAGAATTATCGTAGCGTAAACCAACATCACCATCTTCGCTTGTGGTAATGGCGTAGTCACCATTCATAAACTGCAGATAATGGTTGTTAGATGCTCGTATAAATAGGTCGCCAGCACCAGCATCATCAATATAGCTGTTGCTACCATCGTGATAAATCTGCAAGTCATTACCAGCACCAAACTGTGCCTTGTCACTGTCGCCAAAGTTAGCGTTGCCGTTGAACTCAGCATCACCAGTGACAGTCAGTTCATCTGCTGTGTTAAATCTTGATATACCTGCGCCGATATAACCCATGATTATTCCTTACGTAATTTCAAGAATAGACAAAGCAACGTCTGCGCTAGATGCGACATTTGACGTAACTTTCAAGACATCACTTGCGTTCATAACTACTTTCTGTTCACCGCCCACAACAACAAGGCTGCTACCCACAGGAATAGGTGCATCCTTTACAATGTAGATATTGTCACCATCATTATTCTCAAGCTGTACATCTACCTCAATCTGTGAGGTGTGAATGTTCGCAATCGACATGCCAATGATTGTTGTTTCGGTAGAACCAGCACCAGTATGAACCGTGGCAGCGGAAGTGCCTACTCCAGTGTCTGTCACCAGTTTAAATGAGTTTGCCATTTATTTCTCCAATTATGTATAATTATACCACAATCATACTGATTTGTCAAGCATATTATCCAAGTGCAATCGCCATTGCTACAGCGGCATTGTTAGCTTCTGTGACAGCAAAGGCTGTTGTAGCAATTGTTGTATTGCTTGTGCCAGCAGATTGCGTAGTACCCGTGACTGTGCTTGACAGTGAGCCACCATTAATAGTGGGGCTAGTCAGGGTTTTATTTGTAAGTGTCTGTGTACCTGTAAGTGTTGTTACTGTACTGTCAATGGTAATCTCATCAGCATTAGCAGTAATACCTGTACCACCAATCACATTCAGTGTTACATCACCAGATGTACCACCACCTGTCATACCAGAACCAGCAACTACAGATGTAATGTCACCGACAGGTACAGTGGCTACTTGTGTATCTACATAGGCTTTGATTGACTGTTGTGTAGCAAGATGGTCGGCACTGTTAGAAGACATATCGTCTTCATCTTTAATGGAAGTTCCACTTATTGTACTGTTCAGCACAGGACTTGTCAAGGTTTTATTTGTAAGAGTTTGTGAGCCTGTCAGTGTCGCTACAGTGCTATCAATAGCAAAGGTCATTGTCTGTGATGACCCTGTTGTATCAATACCTGTGCCACCTGTGAATGTCATTGACTGACTATCAAGGTCTACACTCTGTGCGCCACCACTGTCACCAGAAAAGTCAAAGTCCTGTGCAGTTACTTGGCTATCTACATATGCTTTAATAGACTGCTGCGTAGCCAGATGGCTTGCGCTGTCAGATGACATATCATCTTCATCTTTGATAGATGTACCGCTGACTGCACCATTAAGTACGCCAGTAGTAATAGTTGGGCTTGTAAGAGTTTTATTGGTAAGTGTATCAGTCGTAGCACGGCCTACAAGCGTGTCTGTGCTTGTGGGTAAGGTAAGAGTACCTGAGTTACTGATAGAGGAGATGACGGGCGTTGTAAGCGTCTTGTTGGTAAGTGTCTGTGTTCCAGCGAGTGTGGTTACAGTTGAGTCAATAGCAAAAGTAACAGCGTTACCTGAACCAGAAGTATCAATACCAGTACCACCTGTAAGCGTGAAAGTCTCGCTGTCAAGGTCGATAGAGAGAACACCACCACTGTCGGCTTGGAAGTCGAGGTCTTGCGCTGTGACTTGGGCATCTACATAAGCCTTAATAGATTGTTGCGTGGCGAGTTTAGTCGCACTATTGGAAGACATGTCGTCTTCATCTTTAATGCCTGTGACAGTCGCCCCATCACCTGCAATATTAATACTGGTGTTAGCTACGATTGTTGTACCTGTAATGGCAGCGGCAGATGCCCCACCAATTACTGCACCGTCTACTGTACCACCGTTGATATCGGCAGTAGTAGCCACCAAGCTGGTAGCCGTAATCGCACCCGCTGATGCACCACCGATAGTGACGCCATCAATTGTACCGCCATTGATATCAGCAGTGTCAGCTATAAGTGCATCAATATTGGCTGTGCCATCAATAAACAGGTCTTTAAACTCTGTGCCGGATGCACCTAAGTCAATGTCGTTGTCTGTGACAGGAACAATGGCACCATCTTGAAAGCGTATCTGTTCTGTTGAACTGCCACCTACATCTACGAACACACCAATGCGATTGTTTGTATCACTAACTACGACTTTGTTAAGTGGTGTGGCAACACCGGGGTCACCAATCAATCCGATTACTGGGCCTTCAGCGGCAGTGCCGTCATGTTTGTGACCAGTGGTATTTACAAAAGCAGCAAGTAACTGATTAAACTCGTTGTTACTTTGTGCTGCGGTAATAACGTCACCGTCAGTGTATGTGGATTGTCTTACGTAACCTGCCATTACCTTCTTGCTCCTGCGTCAAATTCTAGCTGAAAACCTTTTAGTGTGTACGGTAGTGATATATCATTATCCACCACCCGCATTGCTACAGCAAAACCGCTACCTTCTACTGGCTGTCGTACCAATGGGTTTGACTGACCACCGTATGTTGCTGTTCCGTATACTGACGTTCCATACAATGCCACTACTGTTGAACTGTCAAACGGGTATGCATCAGGTCTTGCTGCATCTGGAGATTCATAGTCATATCGTAGAAACAAATCAGAGTTAAGTGCGCCTGTAGGTGCGTAGTTAATAATTACTCGCTGAAAGTTTTTACGTATGCCAGCATCTCCCATAGTCATATCAGGTGAACGATAACGGCCTATAATTGTAGTGCCATCAAATGTGTTACCTTGTTCTTGGCGATAGATATAACCATCGTAGCCACCGTGGAGTACAAAGATGTCACCCTGTACTGTATTATAATCTGTACAAGCTGGCTGTATGCCTATAGTTGTAGCAAACTCGTAACCTTGTTGTTTACGTACAGCAATAACACCTTTTGTTGTAGCCTGTGTATCTTCTGACCTATTGACCCTAAACAAACGATACTGTGTCTTGCCGGGTACAACCACGCTTACAAACTCGTCTACGTCTGTGACACCATCAAACAATTCCTTAACGGGTGCTGTAATTGTGCCAAGTTCAACGTCATTAATACGTTCAGTCGCGGCTACTGTTCTAAGTCCATCCCGCCCAAGAAAAATAATATCACCAGCTAGTTCTTGGATGGTAAAGTTATTTAGACAACCAATGTCTCTAGTAACAGGTTGCATCTGAAAGTCTGCAACAGTGTTGCCTATAAGTCTAAAAATGCGTTCTTCACAGAAGATGTACAGTTCATCACGAAACGGAAACAATCCAGTGATTGTGCTGTCTACCCGTATGGCACCTGCGCCATTGGCTGTGTTAAAGTCATTATCAGTAAAAGGTGCTGTAAATACAATTTCTTCTTTATTAGCACTATGCCCCGCAAAGAACATAGCATTTTTATAACCTACAACAAACTTTGGATTGGATGGTGCGCCTGTTGCGTTAATGTCTGTTACAGTTGTGCCATCATATTTTGTTGCGTGGTTTGCACCATCAGCCCAGATAATATGGTCAGTGCCAGCTAGATTATATCTAAAGAACGTATACCTATTTGCATTAGTACGTCCTGTGTCAATCTCTGTCCAACTACCTGATGTACCAGCCTCAAATACTTTTTCTCCACGTGCAGCAATTACTTTGTTATTGCCGGGAAAGAAAGCAGACATAAGCACTGCTTCAGATGAACTAGATGTCTGCGGAACAATATTGCTGTTCCACTTGATGTAGCCATTGATACGGCGGTAACCACCACGTACATCAGGTTCAAAGTTTTCTAGTTCAAGTGCCATGCCGGGTTGCATCTTAAAGGTTGGCTGGTCAAGAACTAACCCACCTTCACAAGCAAACACATAAGGACTGAGGCCAGATTCATCTGCCATTTAAACCTCTAAAATCCACCCGCGCCAGCACCGTACCTTTGTGAGTATGGAATATACGTAGACCTAATGTAGTCAGCACGGTTAAGCAAGATTGTCTGCATCTGCTTAATACCTTCCTCAAAACGTGCAAAGTTGATGCCATACTGCTGTGCCTCTCCACGATACTGATAAGCGTATGCAGTTGCACCATCTACAATTACCTGTCGGTACTGTTCAGGTACAGTTGGTGCATCTGTTGCTGCCGACAATAGAGTAGGCTTTTTATAGTATTCATACTTTAGTTCGTATGCTTTATCAGGGTACGGGTACAAGCCGTAGTTATTATCTGGTGTGCGAAATACGTAGATAGGAACTGCACCTACATCAGATGTAGTTTCTTGGTCAATATATTTTTGTGTATATTCTTTGTAGTCTAAAATACGTAGTGTAATCCCTGATACACCCAGAGTATCATCTTTACTAATTCTAAATGTGTCATAGTCTATTGACTGTGTATCCGTTGGAATAGTATAACGTGTTTGACCAGCTACTAATGTCTGCGTTTCAGTAGCGTGTGTAAAGGGCCAGCCAAACTCACGTTGATTAATATAGTTGATAGCATCGTTGACAGCATTTTGACATTGTACTTGAAAACCTCTAGCTGCAGTAAAATTAGATGCAGTAAGGGCTACCTCGTTCATACGAGCAAGTACCTCATTAGTAATGTCTAGGTAAGTATATGCCATCGTGCATCCTTATAAAGAAAGAAAGTAAAGGGGCAAGTTGCCCTGCCCCAATACTATGTCAGTTAGATAACGTCACGTGCTACTTCTTGAGCAGTCAAGTCACCTTCGTCATTGCAGTCCATGAGGACAGCCCAGATACGGAGTTTACCCGTAGTAACTGCGCCACCTGACAGGGTAACAAGTTTGAGGTCGATGTTGTCATCAGCAACAGCCATCCGTGGAGAATAGGCTGCTGGGTTCTGTGCTACAACACCTGCTGCAGAAGTTCCGTCAAAACCATCAACAAAATCTTCTGCTGCAATCATGCCAAGGTCTACAGTAAGAGTAGAACCGTCAGAGGCAGTATCGACTTCAATACCTGCATTCATCACCATCATGCCTTTTTTAACAGCAATTACTGGAATGACATCGCCAGCGGCAAGTGCGCTACCTTTGTCAGACAGTGCTGTTGCAAAGTCAAATGTGGTCTGAACCATGTATGGATTACGCCCACGCTGCGAGTTGCCACGTGCGGCTTGGAGAGTGTTATCACCTAGTGCCATAATCTATTCTCCTTATACCAAGCAGTACTTGGCGTTAACAAGAGCCTCTGGACGGAGAATCTTGCGGCCATACAGATGCATACCACGGACGATATCTGCAAAGCTGTCCGGGTCGCGGTAGGTTTCAGTCTTGTTGATTTGGTCAGCAGTAGCAACGGCTGATGAATGACCAGCAACAATCACACCAAAGTTATTAGCATTGGTTCCACCAGTTGTGGAAGGACCAGTACCAACTTTAGGCAGGTTGTTAGAAACATGGACTTTAAAGCCATGCAGGTTATTCAGAATCAAACCATTCTGCAGACCAGAACCACCAAAGTCTGAATCAAACAGACGTGAGTCTTCGTCTTTCAGAAGTTCAACGAACACTGGGTCAATGACCAACCAACGGCCCTGAGAGTCCACGTTTTGCAGGTCGAGTTGACGACCCATACGTGCAATCACAGTCAGTGGGTTAGTAGTACCAGCAGCAGTTGGAACAGCTTCTGATGCGCGAGGCTTCAGACCGACACAGTTAGCAGCATTACCTGCGTTGAAGTCGGATGCATTCAGCTTCATGCTTGACAGCAGTTCGTCAGTACCAGCAGTTGTAACTGACTTAGTACCGTTAATTACGTTATTTACGGTGTCAGGTGTGCCACTGATTGCAGACTGCTTGAAACCTGACAAGTAGCCAAGAACATCTTGGTCAAACTGGTCAGCAAGACGGTATGCAGCACGGTTGCTTGAGAGAGACTCAAAGTTTACGTGCGAATGTGCTTCTTCAATGTCGTCAACTTTAAACGCAAAGTAGTTTGCTTTGTCAACGGTCAGTGTGAAGTCTTCATCGTCAAGGTCTTGCGGAGTAATGGTAGTACCACGCTCGTAAGCCTTAACAGTGATTTCGGGTTCCTTGATGATTTTAACTGAATCACCAAAGTTTGCGATTTCACCAAAGTAGTCGTTATTCGTAATCGCGTCACAAACAGCGGCCTTGCGGAATGCAAGCTGCACCTGTTTGGAGTAAATTACTGGGCTAAAATTGCCATTCGGCAAGTTGTTATAACCCGGCGCTCTTGGGAAAGCCATAATCCATCTCCTATTGTTTTGGATTTTTCACAGATGCAAACAGTACAATTCTTTGCAGAGGCTGTATAACGTAGGGTGTACCTTGTAAGTCAGTGGCCGCCGACATACTTAGTAGGCCATGTTATTCAGGTAATCTTGAAGATTTTTGTCGTTTGCGGATTGTTAGGTAAGCAAGGAGCGACCCTGCTTACACTACACTTGACTATAGTTATACTTATTAATAACTACTTGTCAACTCTTTTTTATCGTGCAGAACCAGATAAATCATAGATAAACTTACCACTACGGATTGCATCCATAATCTCATCAGCATGTTTCTCGTATTCATGTGCTGACATCTTATCTACATCTGACTCTTTCAGATACGTGGAAGCCTCATCAGTTTGCGGCTTACTTCTTTTATCTTTCGGCGCAACTGCCTCTGCTGCACCCTTATCATTCTTGCTCTTAGACTTTTTGCCAATGCCTCTATCTGCTTTGTAGAGGTCAATTGCTCGTGCTGCTGACCGTGCGTCATTATCATTCTCGTACAGTGCGTCCTGTACCCACTTAGGTTGTTCTTCAGCCCACTCGTGGAAGTCATCGCTGTCACGAATCTCACCGAAATCTGGATGCATCTGCATCAGAGATGCTTCTGCTTTTTCTTTAGTTGCAGTATTCTGCATCTCATCAATTGCTTTGATTCTTTCTTCTAGTGCGGTTGCTTGCTCACTAGCTTTCTTCATTGCAATTGTTTCAACGATAGCTGCTACGTCTGGGTATTCTTTTGCCCACTCTTCAATGTCCTCATCAGACTTGGGTAGTTTCATTTCTTGCTTTAGTTCTGCAAGTTCAGACTTAAACTCTTCTGCTTGTTTCTGTTGATGTCGGCGTAGGTCAGAGTAACGCTTTTTAAATGTTTTCTCTTCTGCGCTAGTAGGTTCAGCTTCTTGCTCTGGTGATTCTTCTTCACCATCACGTTCTTTCATTAGCTGTTCTAGTTCTTCCTCATCGCGCTTAACTCGTTCTTCTTGCGTGTAAGGTTTATTAACAAATGCCGCCTTTGGCGTAGTCTTCATTTCTTCTGCCATGATTGTATCGTTCATGTCATTCTCCTTGTTGGGGCCACCGTAGCCAACCTGTCGGGGATGGGGGATGAGTAGCCAACATATTGTGGATTATTTTTTAGAAGCTAATCCACCACGCTTCATCTTTTTAGTTTTGGGTTTAGGTGCTTCCATCAAGCCACCTTTTGCTTTTCCTCCAGTAGCCATTCCCGTACCAAGTCTCTCTGCAGCCCTTTCTGCGCCAGCCTTACCAGAACTTTTAAAGTCTCCTCCGGGGTCACTATCTGCACCACTTTGTGCTTGAGCAAGCTGAAAATTAAGTCGTTCTTGGGCTTTTTTTCTTTCTAAGTCTGCAATTGCTTGTTTTCTTTCCTCATCTCTACGTCTAGCTTCAGCCGCAGTTTTACCTTGCTCTATTAGACGTTCTTGAAGTGCTTTTGATCCAGCTTTTCTTGCTTCTTCTAGTCTTTCTTCTTCTTCTGCTTGCATTTTTGCTGCTTCGCGTTTGTTAGAAGCATTAAGAATTTCATTAAACACAGATTTAGTGCTTTCGGCTTTTGCGCCTTTTTCGTCAATCTGAGTTTTTAATCTATTATATTCATCGCCAGTTACAGTAAACTCTAAATCTCCTTGTTTAAAATTAACATTAACATCTGAAGGTAAAGGTTTGCCTGTAACTAATCCTAAACTTGTGCCAAAAGCACCCGCCATACCCGGCATAGACCCTTCAGGCATATCAAAAGATACGCCGTATATTTCATCGCCAACACCTAAACGTCCACCACCCGGACCGTACATTTCTTCTTCACGGCGTTGACGTGCTTCGTCATCTCCACCTTCTTCACGTACAGCAGTAGTCTGTGGCGTAGTAGGCGTAGTTG
>Ga0208303_1000463_pt1 | contig 16717 bp, 25 predicted proteins | sample CB_VirMetaG_2_FD_184537 | JGI IMG/M metagenome (GOLD analysis project Ga0208303, IMG submission 184537) | Freshwater to marine saline gradient viral communities from Chesapeake Bay - CB_1504_2 Viral MetaG (SPAdes) (version 4) | ecosystem: Environmental > Aquatic > Marine > Coastal | place: USA... | reverse complement strand
ATTAATTGCTAAATATGATATTCAAGAACAGTTTGATAAAGGTGAACCCGGTAGATTAAAATTAAAAGGACCAGTTCGAAAAATTTTAAAAGAGCAATTAGGAGAAAAACAATATGAATACCTTTATAAATTGGCAATGGCAAAAGGAAGAACAAAAAGATCAGAGGCAAACACCTTACAATTATTACAACTTTTAAAAACAATAGACGATGAAACATTTCAATCAAAAACAGCGATGGCTCAATCTTTAGCGGATAGAGGTGCTGGTATTGATTATACAAGAATTATTGATCGATATAAAAAGAATGAAAACGTGAGAACATTGATGGATCAATTTATTAATCCAAGCGATCCTAGTGGAAGAGCTGCAGATGTTTTTAAAAGAGTTTTTAAAGATGTCAATGATGAACGATTAGATAATTTTTTTGATGTGCCTTTATCACAGATTAATCCAACCTCAATGGCACAAGTTCAAGATTTAGTAAAAAGAATGGGTGTTCAAGATTTTAAATCAGAAAGAAAACTTTTGAGAAGCTTTCTTTATGATCGTTATCGAAGCATCAAGGGTTCAAAGGGTAATGAAAATTTAACAGAAAAAGATTTTTTAAACAGAAAATATGATCAAAATCAAATTAATGATATGCAAGAACAATTTGAAAATTACATAGATGTAGAAAGAGATAGATTATATTTACAGATTGTTGGAAGAAAAGCTTTGGAAGAGCTTGCTCAAAATCCAAGATATAAACCTTATCTACAAAATCTTCTTGATCCTAACGAACTGGATGAATTAATTGTTCGGGGAAATAAAACTCATGATCAACCTATGTTTGTAACAAGGGTAAAAGGAAAAGATCGATTAAAAAAAACAGGTCGTTTTGTAAACACAGGAACAGAGCCTGAATTTTTAAATGCACACTTTCAGCCTTATAACAGATTGCAGGTAGACCTTGATCCTACAACAGCAAAAATTGCTGATGTTATGACAGAAAAAGGTTTAAGAGAAAAATTAGAAAATATGCCTGTAAATGTTATTAAGCCTATAAAAGTAAAAGGTAAATACAAAACCCCTACAAGCAGAACAAATTTTATAAGTGAGGGTATATTAGAAATTTTGAAAGACAGAGGAGTAAATATTGATCCGTCTAAATATGACAATCAATATAAGTTAATTAAGGCAGTACATGATGGCATACAAAAAATTTACAAAGATAGATTAATTAGAACTGTTGTTCCTACATTAGAAGGAGCAAAAAGAACAGACTACATCTTTGGTGTTGAGAACCCAAAAGAATTTACAATGGATCAAAAAATTGAAAACCATATTGAAAGAATAGTTGAAACTATTGAGAACGCTATATTAAATAATATTTCCCCAGAAGAATTAAGAACTGGAAAGGGTTACATGAAACTAAAAAGAGGCGGACCTGTCAAGATGGCCCTGGGCGGTGATCCTTTAGCCAATATGAATCAACAACAGTTCACACCTGATCCTGCTTTTGACGAAGACTATTTTCAACAAGCCGTGGACTCCGGTAATCTTCAAGCAGCCAATCTCTTCAATCTCTTTAAAGTTTTCAAAAAACCGAAAGTCATGGCAACTCCTTCCAATATTAAAAAAGTTGAGGAAGCCAATCAAGCAATGCCTCAACCAGTTCCAGGCTCACAACAAATTGCACCGATGCAACCAGGCCGACCTGATTTCTTTTTTAAATCCTTTCTCTTAGATCAATTAAATTCTAAAAATGCACCGAAGGCCTCAACACCGCAGGGCTGGAGAGAGTTTCTCCTTAAAGGAAGAAATGTTCCCGAAGCCGAAATGTTAGATACAGGAATCTTGCAATACTTAGAAGATACAGAAAAGTTTTATCCTAATAAAAAAATTACAAGAGAAGAAATTGAAAGTCTATACGACATGTCACCACTTGGTAATTTGGAAGTAAGAGTAAAACCAGTGAGAGGATATCCAGAGGGTGAAAATGTACCTCAAGAATCTTTTGAATTTTTTGCAGATCAAGGAACACAAAAACACAGAGGTGTAGGTAATGCAGAGATTGATAATGCTGCGGAAGAATACTTTGAAGTCGTGGTGAACGTGCCAAACTTACCCGGTCAAGAAAGGGCTTACGTCAATTCAGCACACTTCTCAGAACCAAATGTTTTAGGTTTTACTCGTGTGGGAACATATAAAAATAATGCAGGTGAAAAAGTAGCCGTGATCCAAGAAATGCAAACCGATATGCTCACCGAAGTTCGAAAAGAACAAGAGCGTTTGTTTGCCATGGTCAAGAATTTGAAAAGACAACGTGCACAAAAAGTAGAAAATATCAATCGTGCCGATCCTTCCTACCGACAGTATGAAGAAAATGAATTACGATTGTTTGATCAGAAATATCCCCCTGAACTTTTAGATTCTTTAGAAACAGAAAATTTAATTCAACCCTTTCCTAATGTTGTGGCTAAAGATTTGATTCCTGAAAAAACACGTTCTTTAAATCAGATTCAAGAGGATATTAATCAATTGATGATGGCTAATGTTGAGCAATATACTGACCCTGCTTACAAAACAAAAATATTTGATTTAGCTCAAGAACAACAAAAGATTCTTGACGATTTAGTATTAATGAATCGATCCAGCAACTACCAAGAAAAATTAAAAGGTTTTAAAGTACCCAGCACAGGTGAACGTGCAGATTTAGAAAACATTGCTTACCGTCAAGACTACATGCCTAGTAGTTATCAGTTGAAAGATGTGCAATCCTTCCCACCCATACCTTTCAACAAACAAGCAGACTATGTGGATCTGTTAATTAAATCGACAATTAAAGCAGCCAAGCAAAAAGGGATTGATAAAGTAGCTATCATGCCTGCGGATGTAGGAGCTAATCCTCGTTGGCGTAAAACCACTGATGAAGCCAAAAAGAAATTTCAAAACTTATATGACAAAGTGGGTGTTCAACAGTTAAAGAATATTGCTAAGAAATATGATGGTAAATTAGAAATAGAAAAAATCGTAGATCCAAATAAAAACACTAAAGGTTTGACATTTTTAAATAAATCTCCTGACGGAGAGTTTCAAATATTAAAACAAACAGAAGCTAGAAGCACAATATCTAATGCTGAAAGAGATGCCTTTTATGATGAAGAAATTACTAGAATTGCTAGTGGTGTTACAGAACCAGGTGATGTTGTATATTCTAGGGAAATAGCACCTGGTCAGGTGATGGATTATTATGTAATTCAAGGTCGAAGTGATGCGACAGATGTTGGTTATCGTTTTGTACCTTTGAAAGAAGGTGAAAGTGCCGATGATGCAATAATTAAAATTGTTGAATATAACCCTAGCGAAGTGGACATGTATACGATATCATTCGACCCCTCTAAACTAGAAGAACCTATGTACTTATTTAAGAAAAAATCTGGTGGAAGTATTGATAAAGATAGTTTAGTTTCGATAACAGATATATACGGCGAATATGGTAGATAAATTTGATAGCACATCTCGTAACCCGAGTGACATAATTGATGCAAAAGCATTAGGTTCAGGCGGAGACGATCGAATCGATATTGAAGAAGTAGGGACTCAAGTTGATGTTAACCTTTCTCCCGATCAAGTGGAAGACAGTGTTGAGATCATTGAGGACGGTTCCGCAATAGTCGGTGAAGTTGACGTTCCTGTCGCTTCAGGTTTTAATTCTAATTTAGCAGAAATTTTAGACGAAGGTTATTTAGGTTCTCTTGCTAATGAATTAATAGAAAAAGTAGAAAATGATAAATCCTCTCGTGAAGATTGGGAACAGTCTTACACTAAAGGTTTAGATTTATTAGGTTTTAAATATGAAGAACGCACAAGACCTTTTAGAGGTGCTGCAAGTGTTCATCATCCTGTCTTAGCTCAAGCTGTTACACAATTTCAAGCCATGGCTTATGTTGAACTTTTACCAAGTGATGGTCCTGTTCGAACACAAGTTGTTGGTGCTGTGAATGAACAAATTCAACAAGCGGCGGAACGTGTAAAAGAATATATGAACTATGAAATTACTCATGTCATGGAAGATTACAATCCAGAGATGGACCAATTATTATTTCAATTACCTTTATCAGGAAGTGCATTTAAAAAAGTTTATTATGATGAAAATTTACAAAGAGCAGCTTCTAAGTTTATTCCCGCAGAAGATGTAATTGTTCCTTATGGGGCATCTGATTTAGATAGTTGTGATCGAATTGCTCAAGTAGTGAAAATGTCAATGAATGATCTTCGCAAAAAACAAGTTTCAGGATTCTATCGAGATATTGCTTTACAACCTTATGATGGTGATGATGTTTCTAATATCCAAGAAAAAATGGATCGTATTGACGGAACGAATCCAACTAATTATCGAATGGACGACATGGCTGAGCTATTCGAAATGCATGTGGATTTAGATTTAGAAGGTTTTGAAGATATTAATCCTAGAAATGGTGAGCCTAGCGGAATTAAATTACCTTACGTTGTGACAATCGACAAAGGATCAAATAAAGTTTTATCTATTTATCGAAACTATAATGAAAATGATCCTTTAAAAAGAAAGAATGATTATTTTGTTCATTACAAGTTTTTACCCGGTCTAGGTTTTTATGGCTTTGGTTTAATTCACATGATTGGTGGATTGACCAGAACCGCTACTTCTGCTTTACGTCAGCTTTTAGATGCAGGTACTTTATCTAATTTACCAGCAGGTTATAAAGCAAGAGGACTTAGAATTCGTGATGATGATCAACCTTTACAACCTGGTGAATTTAGAGATGTCGATGCACCGAATGGAGTTATTCGTGAAGCATTAATGCCATTACCTTACAAAGGACCTGATGCTGTTCTCATGCAACTTTTAGGTTTCTGTGTGGATGCAGCAAAACAATTTGCAACTGTGGCTGATATGCAATTATCAGAAATAGGTAGTTCACAAACTCCTGTTGGTACAACCATGGCTTTAATGGAGCGTGGCACCAAAGTGATGTCGGCTGTTCACAAAAGATTACACTACGCACAGAAAAAAGAATTCGAATTACTAGCTAAAATTTTCAAGATGGCATTACCACCTGTTTATCCTTTTAATGTTCAAGGTGGACCAAGACAAATCAAAGCAATGGACTTCGATGACAATATTGACATCTTACCGGTATCCGATCCAAACATTTTCTCAATGTCACAAAGAGTGACGTTGGCACAAAATCAATTACAACTTGCTCAAACCAATCCACAAATGCACAACTTACGTGAAGCCTATCGAAGAATGTATATTGCTTTAGGTGTTAAAGACATTGAACAGATATTACCAATACCTCAACCACCTCAACCACAAGACCCAGCAATGGAACATAGTGTTGTTTTACGAGGAGCACCTTTACAAGCATTCCCCCAACAGAACCATGAACTGCATATTAAAGCACATCGAACTTTTATGACTTCTGTTTTAGTTAAAGCTAACCCTATGGCGGTCATGAATTTAGTTTCACACATCAATCAACATGTATCTTTATTAGCAACTCAAACTGTTGATCAAGCAATGGTAGAAGAAGCAGAAAAATTACGTCAACAATTTGGTGAAAATGTACCACCAGAAGCAATTCAGGCTTTACAAATGCAAAGACAAACCGCAATTGACAATGAAATTGTTAAAATTACCGAACAAATGGTGCTTGAAGAACAAGAATCAATGCAAGATCAAAACATGGACCCTCTTGTAATGCTAAAACAACAAGAATTAGCGTTAAAACAAGCTGAACAAGAGACTGCTGCACAATTTAAAAACCTAAATCAGAACTTAAAAGAAGCACAATTTGATTATAAACAGGTTTTTGACTCACAAAAATTACAAAAAGATTACGATTTAGCTGAAATGAGAGCCAATGTAGCTCGGGAGAGAACTAATGCCCCTAACCAACAAGGGTAAAAAGATAAAAAAGTCTATGTCTAAGACTTATGGAGCCAAAAAAGGCGAAAAAGTGTTCTACGCTAGTATAAATAAAGGAAAAATTAAAGGAGCAAAGAAAAAATAATGTTATCTAAGCTTTTAGGTGGATCTTTAGTTGATACTGTAGGAAAAGTTATTGATTCTGTGCACACTTCTGAGGAAGAAAAAGGTCAAATTAGAATTAAACTTCAAGAATTAGAGAATGAAATTAATTCCAAGCAAATGGACATTAATTTAGCCGATGCTCAGTCCACTGCTACAGGTATTGGTGGTATTATGCAGCGGTCGTGGAGGCCCCTCATAGGCATGAGTTGTGCTCTTGCCATTTTTTGGGAATATGTTGCTAAACAATTTATTATGTTTCTTCTTGCTGCTTTTAGCATAGAACACGACCCCTTACCTGCGTTAGATATGGGTGTCTTAATGCCTTTAGTCATGGCTCTTTTAGGTATGGCAGGTATAAGATCATTTGAAAAAGTTAAGAAACTTACCAAATGAAAAAAAAATCTAAAAAACTTACAACGACAATCCCACCAAAGAAAGGTCCTGTGTCACAAGGGTTGAAAAATACTTTCAAAAAGATACAAATAGTTAAGATAACTAAATAAGGATTCTTAACATGAAACATTCGTATTTTAAAATACCAGGATGGTTTAACTATTCTGAAACCTACGACATCATTGTCGATCAAATTCCAGAGGATGGTAAAATTGTAGAGATTGGATCTTTCTTAGGTCGTTCTACACATTATCTTGCTACTTCATTAGTTAATGCAGGAAAAGAAAACGTAAAAATATATTCTGTTGATACTTTTGAAGGATCTACAGAACACGCAAACATAAAATTACCTAAAGATTTTTCATCAATCTTTCGAGATAACCTTCAATATTTTATTGGTAGAAATATGGTACATGTTTGTCAAGGACGATCTGATGAACAAAGAATATTAGATATGTTTGAAGATAATTCTATTGACTATATCATGGTTGATGGTGCTCATGAATATGATGCCGTACAAGATGATATTATAAACTGGTGGCCAAAGTTAAAAGAAAACGGAACGATGGTTGGTGATGACTATTTACTTAATTCTGTTGCAGAGGCAGTTAAAGATGGTTTTAGTCAATTAAAAGTACCTAACTTTGGTGCTAATAGAGCTATTGAACAAACATGGTATTGCTCAAAAGGTAATAGTAACAAAGTTTTTGAAAAAAGAATACCTGGAGTTAATGCTTACGTATGAGTGTGTTTGTAGTTTATAACTTGAAAGAAGAGCTTAAAAAAGCAAGAGAAACATTACTTGAAAATCTTACACAAGGGGTTGAAAAAATGGAAGATTACAAGTATATTTTAGGAAAGATACACATGTTAGATATGTGCCAACAGGAGCTTTCTCGCCTGCTGGAAAAAGAGGAGAAATTTGATGACTAAAACTTTATACGTACCTGAAGACGTATTACAAAAAATAAAAAACCCTTCTGAAGGGGTTAAAGCAGATCGTAAAGAATTAGAAAAATTACCAAAACCTGTAGGCTGGAGAATATTAGTTCTTCCTTTTAAAGCAAAAGAAAAAACAAAAGGTGGAGTTATTCTTACAGATAAAACAGTGGAAGATTCTCAATTAACGGCATCGGTTGCTATGGTGTTAGCTGTAGGTGATGATGCATATCAGGATAAAGAAAAGTTTCCTAATGGTCCTTGGTGTAAACAAGGCGATTGGGTTGTGTTTGGCAGATACGCAGGATCAAGAATGAAGATAGATGGTGGGGAAGTAAGGTTACTCAATGATGACGAGATACTCGGTACCGTTGATAATCCAGAGGACATACTAACAATACTTTAACATGGGAGGTACCATGCAAACAGAAATAACATCTGCACAGAAAGACAAAATGGTTGATCTAGATGTATCCGGTGACGGACAAGTTGTTGAGATTGAAGATAAATCTCACGGCACAGTAAAACCAGAGTCTTATGAAGAAATCAAAACGGAAGAAAAGGATCCATTAAATCCAGCTGTTGAAGAACAGTCAAATGAAATGGATGAGTATTCCGACAAAGTCAAAAAAAGAATTGACAAGATGACTTGGAAACTCAGAGAAGCTGAAAGAGAGCGTGAAGCTGCTCTACAGTTTGCTCAGAACGTTCAAAAAGAATTATCCGAAGCTAAGAAAAAAACTTATGACATTGACAAAGGTTATATGTCAGAAAGTGAAGTTCGAAACAAAATGGCTGCGGATCTTGCTCGTCAAAATCTGATTGCTGCTCGTGAAGCGGGTGATTATCAGAGAGAAGAAGAAGCACGTCAAGCTTTGACTAAACTAGATTTAGAAGCTGAAAGAATTAGAGTAACTAAATCTAAGAAAGAACGTGAGTATGAAGAGTTCCAAAAACAGTTAGAGCAAGAGCAACAAGCTTACGCTCAACAACCTCAACAAGTAAGACCACAACCTTCTTCTAAGGCATTAGCCTGGGCAGAGAGGAATCCTTGGTTCAGACAAGATGAGGAAATGACTGATTATGCTCAAAGAATACATCGTGGTTTAGTGGCAGAAGGATTTGACACAGAGTCCGATGACTATTATGATGAATTGACTAATAGAGTTAAAAACAAGTTTCCAGAATCCTTTTCGAAGGGTTCGGATCAGACTACCGGAGGTAACAAAATCGTCCAAAATGTTGCTTCTGCTTCAAGGTCTGCAACCAGTGGACGCAAATCTGTTAGGTTGACTCCTAGTCAAGTAAAAATAGCAAATAAGCTTGGAGTCCCTTTGAGCGAATATGCTAAGTACGTTTAAGGAGGTACAAAATGACAGATAATAAAACACCAAGAAGTGCACAAACAAGGGAAAAAGAGGCTCGTAGAAAGCCTTGGACTCCACCGTCTCAGTTAGACGCACCGCCATGTCCTGATGGATATAAGCAAAGATGGCTCCGTCATCGTGTAAATGGAGCAGATGATACAAAAAATATTACTGCTCGTCTCAGAGAAGGCTGGGAACTCGTCAGAGCTGATGAGTATACCGCAGGTCTTTACTCTGCTTACAACGGAAACATCAAATCTTATGAGGGTGTCATCAGCGTGGGTGACTTGCTATTGGCAAGAATTCCAGCGGAAACAGTCGCAGAGCGTAATGCTCACTACAGGCGAAAGACTGATCAACAGACTCAAGCTTGGGAAGATGATCCGCTAAGAGAACAACATCCTAGCATGCCTATCAATAGTGATAGGCAAAGTCGTGTTACTTTTGGAGGTTCTAAAAAGGACAACTAAAAGAGCACATAATTATAAAGGAGATGAACTATGGCAAATCAAGCTGGATATTACGGATTTAGACCCGTTAAAATGCTCGGTGCTGCTTACAATGGTCAAGGCCAGAATGAGTACAAAATCGGCAATAACGAGGCATCCGCAATATATCAAGGCGACCCAGTAATATTGGTCGCAAATGGTGCTATTGATGTCGGTTCAACTGCTGGTGCTGAACTTATTGGTATTTTTAATGGTTGCGAATACACTGATCCAACTACAGGAAAGCCTACTTGGAGTAATCACTACCCAGGAAGCATAGCAGCAGATGACATCAAAGCTTATGTCATCGACGACCCAAATGTAATATTTGAGGTTAAAGTTGATGACGCTAACGCCGGTCAAGCACAAGTCGGTACAAACTGTAACATCGCAACATATAGTGCAGGTTCCTCAATTGATGGAATCTCAAACGTTGCTATTGATGGTAGCAGTTTTGCAGTAAGTGCTGCCGCTAACTTTAGAGTTGTAGGTTTATCAACTGATGTTGATAACTCAGATTACACTGCAGCAAATGCAGCAATCCAAGTTAAAATTAACTTACATTCTCTAACAGATACAACAGGCATATAAGGAGATAAATAATGGCTATATCTAGAAGTCAACTCGTAAAAGAGTTAGAGCCAGGTTTGAATGCCTTATTCGGCCTGGAGTACGGACGTTATGATGCAGAGCATACTGAAATCTTTGAAACAGAAACTTCTGATCGTGCATTCGAAGAAGAAGTAATGTTATCAGGTTTTGGTAATGCTAGAGTAAAATCAGAAGGTGGATCAATTGTCTATGACAATGCGACAGAAACCTTCACTGCACGTTACACACATGAAACAATTGCACTAGGTTTTGCAATCACTGAAGAAGCTGTTGAAGATAATCTTTACGACAGAATCTCAGCAAGATACACAAAAGCTCTTGCTCGTTCCATGGCAAACACTAAGCAGGTTAAAGCTGCAAACGTATTAAACAATGCGTTTGACTCAAACTTTGCTGGTGGTGACGGTGTAGAACTTTGCTCTACTGCTCACCCACTTGTAGCAGGAACTCTTTCAAATGAATTAGCAACTGCTGCTGACCTCAACGAAACTTCATTGGAACAAGCTCTGATTGATATCGCAGCATTTACTGATGAGAGAGGTTTATTAATTTCAACTCAAGGAAGAAAGTTGATCATTCCTTCTGAGTTACAATTCGTAGCTGAAAGACTAACACAGTCACAGTTAAGAGTTGCAACAGCAGATAATGATATCAACGCTCTAAGAAATATGGGCATGATTCCTGAGGGGTATGTTGTAAACCACTACTTAACAGATCCAGATGCATTCTTTATCAAGACTGACATTCCAAATGGATTTAAGTTGTTCCAAAGATCACCAATTAGAACATCTATGGAAGGTGACTTTGACACTGGTAACGTAAGATACAAAGCTAGAGAGAGATACTCATTTGGTTTCTCAGATCCTAGATGTGTATTTGGTTCACCAGGTGCAGCATAATCTAACCAACATATAACAATTAATTAGGGGGCTTTCATGCCCCCTTTTTTTATGGTACCTTTAAATATTACTAACCCAAGACCCTTCGGGGACTATTTAAAAAAGGAGAATAGACATGGGAACAACTACATTTTCTGGTCCAATTAAGGCTGGAACAATTAAAGATACTACAGGAACAACTGTAGGAACCAATGTTGCCAATACTGGTTACGTTGTAATGTCTCAAACAGACTCTATCGCATACACTGACACCACTGATAAATCATTAGGTATTGTCATTCCTGCAAATTCACAAATCGTAGATATTAAAATCTTAGTAACTACTGCATTTAATGGTTCAGGAGCAGACACAATGGATATTGGTATTGTTGGTAACTCTGATCTGTATGTTGATGGTGCAGATGTTTCTGCAGCAGGCGATGCTGCTTTAGGAGCAACTGCTTTAGTAACTAATTGGACAGATATTGGAACTTCTGATTTAAAATTAGCAGCTAAATATATTGACGCTAATGCAGACTCTTCTGCGGGTGCTGCACAAATAGTTGTATCATACGTTCAAAACAACAACTTATCATAGGAGGTAAACAATGGCCTTCGATAGTGATATTCAAGTTAAAGGGGCTGCCGCTAACGCAACAACAACTGTGTTCGCAGGTAGATCAAGACTAAAAGGTTTTATCATTGGTCCTGGTGCCAGTAATGGAACTGTCACCTTTAATGATGGTGGATCTGCTAAATTTAATGTAGCAGTAACAGGAGGCACTTCAGATGTATCAATGAGCATACCTGAACAAGGTGTGTTATTTACATCTAACCTCAACGTGACTACAGTTAATTGTACGGTAAATGTTTTCTACACCTAATGGCAGACAAACAACCACCAAAAACTAAAAAATATTTCCGCCCCACTAAACAAGGGGCGGGAATGACTAAGGCAGGAGTTAAACGATATCGTGCCGAGAACCCTGGTTCGAAGTTAAAGACCGCAGTTACAGGAAAAGTAAAACCTGGAAGTAAAGATGCCAACAGAAGAAAATCTTATTGTGCTAGAAGTGCAGGACAAATGAAACAATTTCCTAAAGCTGCCAAAGACCCTAATTCAAGATTAAGACAGGCTCGTAAACGTTGGAGATGTTAAATGGAAAAAGCTATTAGACAAATGGAACATTGATGATAGGATGACATATGACTTTAATAGATAAACTCAAAAACTGGTTAAATATTGCAACTTTGAGTGTAGCTCTACTAGGTGTCATTTTTGTCGGAGTCGGCACAACTTTCATTATGTATACTGATGTTCAAGAACTAAAGGCAGATCAAGTAAAAATTGAATCTTTAGAAAAACATATGATTGAAGTTCAGATTAAATTAGATGAAATGGAAAAAAGATTTATGGAAAAGTTTGACGATATTAAGAAAGATATTAATCAATTAAAATAATGTCTATTTCAAGATCACAAATGTCTCAACAAATAATGAAACCCGGAGGTAAAAAAAATGGCAAAACTCTGCTCAAAAGGAAAAGCCGCCGCAAAAAGAAAGTTTAAAGTTTACCCATCTGCTTACGCAAATATGTATGCGAGTGCAGTATGTTCTGGTAAAGTTACCCCTGGTGGTAAATCTAAGTCTCAAGAAAGAAAAGCCGTATCCGCTCAAAGAAAAGCTGTCGGTGGTGAAATGGTCGCTGCTGGATGTGGTATGGTTGCAGACAATAGACGTAAGAAAACCAAACTTTATGTTTAAGGAGGTTAATCATGGATAAAATCAAAAACATGTGGAACAAGCTAAATAACAAAGCAAAGATTTTTGTTTCTGTTGTGGCTGTGCTTGTTGTCATTGAAGTTATCAGATCAGTATTTTAATGGCTCAAAACGGTCTTCGTAAATGGGTGAAAGAACGTTGGGTGGACATTGGTGCACCAAAAAAAGACGGTAAATATCAACCCTGCGGAAGATCAAAAGGATCAAAAAGAAAGTATCCTAAATGCGTACCGATTGCGAAAGCAAGAAGTATGTCAAGTTCTCAAAAAGCGTCAGCAGTACGTCGTAAGCGTGCTGCTGGCAATCCAGGTGGAAAGCCTACAAACGTAAAAACCTTTGTCTCGAAAAAAACAAGCAGAAAAAATTAAAGAAGACGTTATTCAATGGTCTAAGCAAGTCTTAGAACCGATGAATAAACATCTAGGTTTCCCGGCATGTCCTTTCGCTGCTAAATGGAGAAAAGAGGGTAAACTTCGAATAGAAGTTCGAATGGATAAATCCAAGTATGAAAAACATCTCACCAGTATATTAAAAGATTGGAATAAAAAACAACACGATATTATCATCTTTTGTGACCCTTTTTGGGATCAATATGATGAGAATCAATTTCAAGATAAAATAGATTTTTACAATAAAACATATAATAGACGTGATGTATATTTTATGGGGTTTCATCCTAATAATCCCGCAACTGTGGAAGATCAAGAATTTCTTGTAAATCCAACCGATGAATGTAGTTGGGAGCCTGAAAATCAATTTAGTATGATGCTAATACAAAAATTCAAACAGCTTTACGAAGCAAGTTGCAAACTACATAAGATAGGGTATTATAAAAATTGGCCTGAAGAATACTATGAGGACGTAGTAAAAACTCGCCAAGATACATACGAAAAACTTTTTAAAAAGGAGAAGTAGCATGTTTATGAAAAAACAAGCCATGAAAAGAGGCGGAAAACCTGTTGCAATGAAACGTGGTGGGAATCCAAAAAAACAAGTAAAAAAGAAAAATAAGAAAAAAAAGAAGTAATTTATGGCTACCTCGGGAACTACAGCATTTGATTTAAGTATTGATAGAATTGTTGAGCGTGCTTATGCACGTTGTGGCATGAATATACGTACAGGGTATGAACTTTCTGCTGCAAGAGATAATTTAAATTTATTATTTTCAGAGTGGGGAAACCGAGGTATTCATCTTTGGAAAGTCAAAAACACTACAACAAATTTAACAGCAGGAACTGCTACCTACACTGCTCCTTCTGATGCATCTGATGTTTTAGAAGTGGTATTTCGTAATGGTAATACCGATACCTCAATGACAAAAATATCAAGATCAGAATATGAAAATTTACCTAATAAAACATCTCAAGGTACACCATCACAATATTATATAAGAAGAAATTTATCTAATGTAACTATCACACTTTATCAAACTCCCGATACTACTGACACACAAATTAACTATTATTATGTTGGTCGAATTGAAGATGTGGGTGCCTATACAAATACACCTGATGCACCTTTTCGTTTTCTTCCTTGTTTAGTTTCAGGTTTAGCTTATTACACTGCACAAGAAGTGGCTCCTGAGAGATCACAAGAACTTGAACGTCGATATGAGGCAGAGTTACAAAGAGCATTAACTGAAGATAGTCAATCTACTTCTGTTCATATTGTTCCTCGTAATTTTTATCCTGGAGGTTAAATGACATTTGCTTCAGGTAAATTTGCCTTAGCCATTTGTGATCGGTGTGGCCAGCAATACAAGTATTTAGAATTGCAACAAGAGTGGAACGGTTTATTTACTTGTCCTGAGTGTTACGAACCAAAACACCCACAGTTAGATCCTCCTTATCACCCTGCTGACCCTATTGCTTTACAAGATCCAAGACCTGCAAGAAAAGAACCCGTTACTGTTTATGTTGGAGCACCAGGAGATAGTGCTTTTGAGTCCAATGGAATGCAACCATCAACAGAAACCAAAAAGTTGATAATTACTACGAAAGTTGGTAATGTCACAGTGAGCACATCATGAATTATTCTGAACTTTTAACTAATGTAAGAAACTACACGGAAGTAGGATCTGAGGTTTTATCGGATTCAATTATTGACGTCTTTATTGTTAACACAGAAAATAAAGTACAAAAACAATTAGATTTAGATTCTTTTAGAAAATTTGCTACCTCAAGTTTTACTGTAGGTAGTCCTTTTATCACACTTCCTGATGATTTTGATTTAGAGCGTGGAGTTCAAATTGTTGATCAAGCAACAAATGATCGAACTTGGCTTGAACAAAGAGATACAACCTTTATTGACGAGTATAATGTGGATCGAACTAATAATACCGGCAAACCACGATATTATGCAAACTGGGATCAAAATACTTTTATTTTTGCACCTACTCCCGACGCTGCTTACACTATTGAATTATGGTATAATAAAACACCTGACAGATTATCAAGTTCAAATACAACAACTTGGCTTTCTACAAACGCTCCAGAAATACTTATATATGGAGTAACAGCGGAAGCCTTTTCATACTTGAAAAATCCTACATTTGTGCAATTATACGAACAAAAGTATGCAACAGCCGTACAAGGCTTATCTGTTACTCAAATGGGCAGAAAACGCAGAGACGAATACGCAGACGGAGTCCTGCGTGTGCCGTTACAATCAGTGGCTCCAGGAGGTAAATAAAGATGGCAATTACACAAGCAGTCTGTGATAGTTTTAAAGTTGAACTATTAGAAGGTGAACACGATTTTCGTGCTTCTGGTGGTGACGCTTTTAAATTAGCTCTGTACGATGCTTCAGCAACATTAAGTAATACTACTACTGCATATTCCGCAACTAACGAAGTTAGTGCTTCAGGAACTTATTCTGCAGGTGGTGGTACTTTAACTAATGCTGGTGCTGCGGGTACAGGTGCAACAGCATTTATTGATTTCAGTGATTTAAGTTTTACCAGTGCTACAATTTCAGCACAAGCAGCCGTTATCTATAACTCCAATACTTCTGCAACAACAAACACAAATGCAGCAGTAATGGTTTTAGATTTTGGTGCAGTAAAAACTTCAACATCAGGAACTTTTACAATTCAATTCCCAACAGCCGACGCTTCAAACGCAATCCTAAGAATATCCTAAGGAGTAGTTCGTGGCATTTGTTGTAGCGGATAGAGTTAAAGAGACCAGTACAACAACTGGAACAGGCGATTTTACATTAGCAGGAGCTGAGGACGGCTTTCAAGCTTTTAGTGCAGCCATCGGCACTAGCAACTCAACCTTCTATTGTATATCCCTTCAAGGTGGAACCGAATATGAAGTCGGTGTAGGTACTTTAACTGGAAGCACAACATTTCAAAGAGATGCAGTTCTTACTTCCTCGAACTCTAATAATCTTGTAAACTTTAGTGCAGGGACTAAGGATGTGTTCTGCACACAACCAGCGGAACAACCGCATGACGCAACAATGGTGGCATCCATAGCCCTAGGATAAGGTGCTATGTTAAACAGTTTATTTCCTTTTGCGGCCGATACATACGCAGGGCAAGGTGAAGCCGCTGTCAGCGTTGCTGTATCCGTTACAGGTATACAACTTTCTACAGCTATTGGTAATGAAACTGTTATCGGAAACGCTGTTGTATCCGTTACAGGTCAAAGTCTAACCACTACTCAAAACAGCGTTGTTGCTTCTGGTGCAGCGACTGTTCTTGTTACAGGGGAAAGTTTAACTACCACTTTAGGAACAGCGACTGTTACAGGATCTGCTTTAGTTGCAGTCACAGGGGAAAGTTTAACTACTGCCATAGGCGATGAATCCGTCACAGGTAATGCTACTGTTTCTTTAACAGGCGAATCATTATCTACTACTCAAGGTAGTGTTCAAATTGGTATTGGCATTGATGTTCTTGTTACAGGTGAACAATTAACCACTACCATAGGCGATGAAACAGTCGTAGGATCGGCCACTGTTATATTAACAGGAGAAGCTCTTTCTACTACTATTGGTCCTTATTCTATTTCTGCTGATGGCAATACAACTATTGTTGTTGGTCCTGAGCATGAATTAGACACTGCTATAGGAACTCCTGTTGTTTCAGGATCTGCTGTAGTATCCGTCACAGGTGAAGATTTAACCTTATCAATCGGTGATGAAAATGTAACAGGTGATGCTAATGTTACGCTCACAGGAGAAGCATTATCC
>Ga0208303_1000462_pt1 | contig 16767 bp, 25 predicted proteins | sample CB_VirMetaG_2_FD_184537 | JGI IMG/M metagenome (GOLD analysis project Ga0208303, IMG submission 184537) | Freshwater to marine saline gradient viral communities from Chesapeake Bay - CB_1504_2 Viral MetaG (SPAdes) (version 4) | ecosystem: Environmental > Aquatic > Marine > Coastal | place: USA... | reverse complement strand
TGGCCAAGGCTAAAGCAGATGGCGTGACACTGACCCGACAGCAAGCTACGGCAGAAGCAAAGAAGCAGCTTGGTAATCTGAGCGTGTTCCGGCGTCAGGTTAATGACGTTATTGGCAAAGAGCTTCGTCTGATAAGCTCCACATACGCTTCAGGGTCGCTTGATTCGGACACGCGTCGAGAAATAGGCGAGACAGTGTCTCAAGGCATAGAGGCAGTGCGTCCCGTTGTTCAGGATATTCAGCAGCAGATTCCGGCTGCGGCACAAGCGGCGCAAGAAATGAATCCTCTACGACAGCAAGAAATTAACAAGCTCATGACAGGACGACCCTAATGAAGCTTTCCGACCACTTTACCCTGAGTGAACTCACGAGATCCGATACCGCCACACGGCACGGCATCGACAATGAACCAGGGGACATGGAAGTTGAGAACCTGATTATGGTCTGTGACCGGATTCTTGAGCCTGTTCGCAACCACTACGGCATTCCGTTCGTCCCGAACAGCGGCTTCCGTAGCTTGGAACTGAACCGAAAGATTGGATCGTCCGACAAATCGCAGCATGTAAAGGGCGAAGCGGTAGACTTTGAAGTGCCGGGCATCCCGAATAAGGAAGTCGCACTATGGGTCAAGGACAACTGCGAGTTCGACCAGCTCATACTGGAGTTCTACAAGGAAGGTGTTCCTGACTCCGGCTGGGTGCATTGCAGCTACACGATTGCTAAAGAGAATCGAAAGTCTGCGCGTGTCTTTGATGGCCGAACTTGGAGCGCGTTAGATGGCTGAACCGTATCAAGATCTTGGCGGATATAAACGCAATCAGTCTGTACCCGGCGTTGATGTCCGTCAGTTTTCCGTGCAGACACCGCAGAAAGGCATACCCATATCCGCAGGCATACTTGGCGGACAGGGGGATTTGCTTAGACTTTTCGGAAACTATGGCCAATCATCCGTTGAAGTTACCCCACAAGCAATGGGCATTCCTCAAGAAGCCATCGACTTCTTTCGCTTACAAAATCAACAACAAGAATCAAAGTCCTACAATGTGGGCATCACAGCATTCTTTCCGCCCGGTGCCGTCCCTGAGTTTATGGAAAACGTTCTTCGACCAACGCAAGCAAGAGCAAGCTTTGGTCAAACGCGGCAATCTTTCAGGAACATATACGGCCAAGAGCAATCTATGTCTGACCGCAGGCGAGGCATAGGTGGGCAGGCTGTACTGTTTGATGGCCCTACCGTGGACGTTGAATATAAAGAACCAAACAAGTTCGACAGAATGTTTAAGGGTTCAATTAAAGGCCTTCCGATACAGGACGCACTTCTCAACCTCGAAGCATCTAGGCAGTTAAATGAGGGGCGTCCTGATAGAACCTCATATGGCGGCTCGCTTAATGTTCCGGTTGAAAGAGGTATTGTATCTTTATCTGGATCTAGAAACCCTGAAGAATCCAGAGTTAGACTCGGATTCAAAATGCCTCTTTAGTCACTTCGCTTCGCCCCAGTTATCGCCCAAGCCTACGTCCACCTTGGACGGTATGGTCAGACCCGGCGCACAGTTCTCCATCAGTGACTTGATCTCGGCCACCTGATCGTCGCTCTCTATCGAAAAGCACAGTTCGTCATGAACGGTAATCATGGGCCAATGTCCATGGTCCATGCAGTCCTTCATCGCCAACTTGGTCTGGTCCGCCGCCGACGCCTGTATCAGCCTATTCAGCGCCTTGTACACGAACGCTACTTGATACCGTTCCGGGTTCAGGCTTGCCCAATTGTTGTCGCGCTCTTCGACCGGCGTATCCAGAACATCGCGCCACCTCTCTTCGAGGCGGTCCACGTGGATCGGCTTCTTGTACTCCTTGGAGTAGCCTTTCAGTTCCCGCATGGGGAACCGGCACTTGCGGCCCAACAGCGTCCGCACTTCGCAACGCTTGGACGCGGCATCCATGACTGACGAAGCAAGAGCCCGGATGAACGGCACCTTCTCGTCATACTCGTTGCGGAGAAGCTTGGCTTCTTCAAACGGTATATCGCCCAAGGTCGCCGCCAGCTTGCCAATGCCCATGCCGTACATAATGCCCAGGTTAATCGTCTTGGCGTGAGTACGGCTGACGCCGGCCATGTCCGCGACAATCTGATGGAAGTCCAGATCATCGTTTTGGTACTGTTCCGCGATCTCCTTGACCTTCTCGTTGTCCCTCGTGGCCGGTGCTAACGACGCGTAGTGCATCATCCACCGTGGCTCTTGGGCGCTGTAATCAAAGCTGCCCCACCGGCATCCCTCCTCCGGTATAAACAGACCACGGACCAAGGACTTTATTTCTGGGTGGCGGGACGGAACTTGCTGCAAATTCGGATTGCTCGATGAGAATCGTCCTGACACAGTTCCACCTTCGTCAGAGCGCAACTGGTTAAACTGACAGTGGATACGGCCATTGTGCTGATGATTGAGAATCGTATCAACAAAGGTGGTGTTCGCCTTGTTGTATTCACGAATCTCCAAGATTTTCTTGGCGATGGGGTGTTCGTGGGTTTTGAGGAAATGCTTTGTAAAGCTGGGCGCGTCTGACTTCGCTGTTCGCTCATACGTAAGGCCAAGGTTGTCAAAAACCATTGCCAGGCTTTTGGCGTTCCAAGGTTCGAGATGAACATCCGTTTCATCCTTGACCTCCTTTAACAGCTTGTCCTCTTTCTTTTGTAGAAACTCCTTGGTTTGCTCGGCCTTGTCCACGTCCACCCGAACACCACGTCGTTTCATCTCAAAGATCATAGGCAGAAGCGCCAGCTCTGTCTTCAGAATCTCCTCGCAGTCATCCTCAATCAGCTTCTGATGTAGAACATGCCAGAGCTTGAGAGTCAGCGTTGCGTCCATTTCCGCATACGCCGCCACCCTTTCGGCTGGTAGCTTCCACATTTCCGCCTTGGCATCTACGCCATGCTGGTCTGCCGCCCTTCGAAGATCCTCCTCCGCTTTGCGCTCTCCAAGGTACGTGGATCCCAGAGCGTTAAGAGAATAACTGAACCTGTTCTCATCAAGCAGGGGCGCCGCAATCATTGTGTCCAGAATACGACCCTTAACCGTAATACCTTCCGATAACAGCCACCCTAAGTCATACTGTGCATTGTGAAACACCACGGACATGCCGTGGTCTAATTGGTCTTGGAGCCACCTGAGTACGAGATCCTTTGCCATGTTTCCCCCACCTTCGTGGGCAATCGGCAAGTAGGCGCTCCACTCAGAGGCGGCGACAGAAATCCCTATAAGGTTTCCATCGTTTCTAACCCACCCTGGCCCCAAGTCTCTTAAATGCGGATCCTTTGTTTCAGTGTCTATGGCAATAATTTTCTCGCCGGACAGGTCCGGTAGGTGTTCCGGCGGAAACCAGACCTTCTCATCAAATAAGTCTTCACGCATCTTTATTTTCCATTATCGCCGCCCACAAAGCGGTGTATGCGGAAGCATCTACACCGTTATCCGATTTTATCTTGCCCTTTTCGTTTCGAGCCACCTTCAGCAAAGTCATGCAGAAGGCGACCTGTTCCGCTGATATGTCTGTCTCTAGGTACGCGGTCCACAGGTCCGCCGCCCTTTGGTGCATATCTGTGTAGTCTCCGTACTGCTCCGCTCTGTCTCCGCTTACCAGAGCCGCTGCCGTCTCAAGAAACTCGCTGGGTTTCATATCTCGTAGTACCTGTTTGTTTCCGGCAGCATGATATGGAGCGCCTTCTTGGCTCTGGTCACCGCGACGTAGTACACCCGATGCTCGGTCGCCGGGTTGCCCATATACTCCTTGTACGCGGCATAAGATAGGTCCGGAACCACTAGAATGTTATCCGCCTCGCCGCCTTTCATAGAATGTATAGTACTAACCTTTATTCGCGGATTACGCACGTTATCTTTTCGTTTCAACGCATTAAGGACGTAGTTCTTCGTATCGAGGTCGATCTTGGACAACGCCCGATGCCACCGCACAGATCCATCCAATAACAGGCCCAGCTTGTCCCGCGCTTCCGACATCCCGATCTCTGCTTCCGGGTCCAATCCCAAAAGGGCCTTGGAACGCGCTCCGAAGCCCCGTGAGTAGCCGTGGCCCATCTCCATGAAGGTGTAGACGTTCCGGATCTTCGTGGGCGTCAGCGGCTCTCCCTTGGACCATTGCTCCCAATCGTGCAGTGCCTCGTATGTCTTTGTCGGAATGCTGGGGTGACCATTGCGGCTGTAAACCCAACCCTCATCGCGCAAAGCTTGCGCGTAATGCGAAGCGATCCGGTTGGTCCGCGCCATGACGCACCACTCGCCCTCATCAAATGGGACATCCCAAATGCTCTGATGTACGTGGTAGCTGCCCTCTTCGTCCCTTGGCCGCCACTGCTTTGGGGCTCTACCTTCAATCCGGCTAACGATGTTCTGAGCCTCCGCCCACACCGTCTTGGGTAGCCGGTACGATTGCTCAAGGACCGTCTTCTTTTCGGTTGCGTTTAGAAAGGCCCCTACATCCGCGCCTTGGAATCCCATGATGGCTTGGTCATCATCGCCCGTGAATACCTGTATGCGGGGCTTCTTCCGGAGAACATTGACCATGGACCACTGAAGGGTAGACAGATCCTGCGCCTCGTCCACGAACAGAGCCTCTATGTCTGGCCCATCGCCCGACTTGATGAAGTTCGTAATCATGTCCGTGAAATCGATTTTCTTACGAACACGCTTGTAATCTTCGTAGGCCAAGACAAGACGCTTCAACTCCGGCCAATCGACGTTGTAGTCCCCAAGACGCCTGTGCATCTCTTCGAGGCTTAGTCCCTTACTCCGCGACAGGTGATACTGGCTCATGTAGAAGTCACCCTTGGCCAAGCTCAACGTGTCGAAGTCTGACTCGGTATCGCCTCCGGACTTGCTACCGAAGGGTATGCCTACCGCCTGACCGATCTCCTTCATGTCTTTGCCGCTCAGAACATCATCGGAGCTGTAGCCACCGGATCGAAACGCCATGGAATGCAGCGTCTGGAAGTAGGGCATGTCTTTCTCATCAATGCCCCAATCGCGGCATACGCGCTCCCGGCTTTCCTTTGCCGCCTTACGAGTAAACGAAACACAAGCAATGCGGTCTGGGGCGATGCCCTGTTCGATGCACTCTCGTATCCGGTTGGAGTTGGTCTGCGTCTTGCCAGTGCCTGGTGGACCAAGGATGGTTTCGTGTTGGTCTGTCAAAACGGTGGATCCTCTGGCTCAAACGTCACCTCTGGAAGGTCCACTTCACCACGATGCATCTCCGGTACAAACCAAACCCGCACCGACTTCCAGTTATCGTTGTTGTCGCGGAACCTGTAGGTCTTATCCGACTCCGTCCCGTTGTTCATCTCCTTCAGACGCTCGGTAATCTGACCCCGCGTGTATTGCGTAAAATTATTGCGCTTCAAAAAATCCTGTAGAGAACTAAGCTTGAAGTACGTAACACCGTCCTCGGTCCACGGTTTACCTGTCAGCAGTTCTTCTGGGCTGTGTGCCTGAATCCTCGAAGTGCAGAAGTTCTCCAGCAACTCCGTGAACAAGCCCTTCTGGGTAAGTTCCTCCGGCACCGATATCCTCGTCGCGTCACTGAGCAAACTGTCCACCAGATCTCGCCAATCCGATTCCTTCATCCGTGCCGGCATCTTGTACATCTGTTCCATGCAAGCCCTCTGAAACTCCACTTGCATCTGTAGCTGCTTGGTAGACAACTCCAGCCGGGCACCGTCCACGTCCACGAACCAGACAGGAGGCTCCGACTCCACAACCGTCAGGCCACCGACAGGGACGTGCGAGTTCGCATCCCCCACCCCAAACTTCCGCGACCGACAAAGAGACTTGTTACAGTGACTATGCAAGGGCTCCGACTTGCACGTGTAGAAGTACTCCTTCTTCTCCAGCTGCTCTTGCACAACGACCACTTCACGCGCTGGCAGCGGCGGATTGCAGTAATCCTGGTTATGCTTCTCAAGCAGTTGTTTCCAATCGTTTGGAGCGGCCTGTTTGTAGTAAACGCCAATGTTCATGAGCGTCATGTTGCGACCGCCCTCCGGCGTACCAAACTCGGTGAGCTGCTGTAGGCAAGGCGGTCCATCCGGCAGGATTGCGCTGTCGCCCCCCAAGGATATACCCGCCAGTTGCTTGGCGGTGATCCGCGCCTTCTCCGCTGCCGCCAGAAACTCCTCCAGTGACATGGAGTCGCCGTTCTTCTTCAGCGCATATCGGGTGGTGTACTTCGCGTTCTGATAGGGCAGATTGATAAAGTTACCCACGTCGCCGCGCTCCGCCAGCAATTCTTCCTGCTTCGGAAATATCTCGCAGTTGCCCCAACCCAACGCTGCGGCAAACTCGGCCAGACGGTCGCGCATCTCGGACGCTGCAATCCGCTCTGACATAAATAAAAACAAATGAGCGCCCCCAGACTTGGATCGGCACAGAATCAGGGGCAGCTTGAACCTTTTGACCTTGGCCAGTAGAAGCGGAAGATTGAGGTTGTAGTCGTCAATGTCCAGCGCACCGAACTGACACTTGTTCGTTTCATCGATTGGTATCGACCCGACACCTAGTCGTCCGTCCAAGTGATCTTGAACGTGGTCCACGGACAACGGTTGACGGACGATCTCATACTTCGCCTGTTGCTTGCCGTTCCGCTGACGACCTAAAACGTCTGTCTGTCCATGGGCTCCTTGCGACCCGGAAAACAGGTCAAGGAACCTTTGTGCTAAATCTTCCATGAAAAAGTAGGGACCCGCGATTAAGCGGGTCCCACGCACCTAGAATGGCACTTCTTCGGATTGATCCGCAATCACCTCAACTTCCTGCGGCGGCGGAGCAATCTTCAGTTCTCCCGAACTGATAGACGAATGCAGTTCCTTACAGTCGTTGTAAGCTTCTAGGGAAGGCACAGTGCCTTCCATTGCAATGCTCCAAGACCCCCACGAACCTTTGTCGTTACCATCTTCAACTGACTTGAGACGGTAGGTGTTGGCGAACGACGGCATCGTCTTGCCGTTGTGCTTCTGCATCATCATCATAGACAACCAAAGGCGGCTCTTTTTCAGCTGCGTCTTCTTCATGTCAACGATGGCATTCTCAAGATTGCCGTCCTCGTGAACGATCTTGACGTAATGCTGCGCGGTGCGAACAAGCTCGTTACCGCTCGGCAGAAGTTCCATGCCGCTATCCTTGTCGCGAACCGCAGCCCGGATGTCCGGTGAGTCCGCTGCAATCTCGCCCAAGAAACCACCGCCTTGGGTTCGAGGTACAAATTCCAAAAACTTCATCTGGAAATGCACCGGCAGAACGACCACGCCTTCTTCGCCTTCCCACACATGGTTGGTCACCGTGTTGAAGATGTCGCCTTGGCTGGCTCCCGCGATGAAAGCTGGGTCGCTTTTCTTTAACTGCGGGGACAGCGCCTGAATGATCCGCAGAAAAGGTATCTGCAAATCCGACGAGGTGACTTCCTCAAAGCCGTATGAAGCGTCCTCTTCAAACGCGGCGGCGAGTTCTGCTGGTAGTTTTCCGTTTGCTTTAGCCATCATGATTCTCCTTTAATCTTGGCATATGTTCCAATTGACGCGTTAAACAGTTCTAGGTCGATCTCTTGACCTGATTCCATCCGCTCACGAATAAGCTTCTTGAGCGTCTGGGGTTCCACCCACGTTTTGGCGGCAGTGTCGTAACCTTGCGATTCCAGATCCGCTTGCATTGCACGAGCGCGATTGTCCTCGCTCACGGCAAAATCAACGCTGATCTGATTCTTAATGAAATCAGACGCGCCGATCTCACGAAGGTGAGACAACGCAATGTCACGCTGTAAGGGATCTTTCGGCATGGTGCCGTTCACATAGGTGGCTAGGCTAATCTTGTTGCCTCCCACCTTCGCCTCATCAAGACCTGTCTCTTGCATCTTCGCAGGAATCAGATCGTGGGTATAACGGTTGATCTGCCGCTTCAGGCCTTTCAACCGCTCCTCCGCCTCACCAAGCTGCGTCTGCAACTCACTGAGGTGACGGATCATCGACGCCAGCTCGGTGGCGCCCTCTGTAGTCAGATCGTTAAACGCATCAGCGTCAGCTTCCGCATCCGCCTCAATCGTTTTCCAAAGGTCGTTATCACTCATTACCGTATCTCCTCGTCAGGTGCTAAGTTCTCAATGCCACCGCCGCGCAACTGTAGCTTTACGGGATAGTATGTTTTCTCCATACGATCCCACTTCAGGATGTTGACACGACCGTGGTTTCGTTCCGCAAAAACGGCAAAAGCTACCCCGATGATGGCCGGGTCACCCATGGCCAACAACCAATCGTCATCACCAACGTTCCGTAGCTTGCGTCGTATCTGCGACACGATGCGGCCAGGGTTTACGTGTATCTGATCGAAGGGATTCGTAAGCGGTTCAAGGTCCCCCCACTTGTTTGCGGAAACGATATTCACGCGGGGGTTTTCTTGCGTTACGTAGACAGTTGCCATCAATCTCTCACTTTCTGATTTTCACACCATAATCCATGATTTAGGGGTATGCAACAGGTAAATTGCAATATATAGTGCCAACCATGGACTATCAGTACAAAACCAAGCCTTATAAACACCAAGACGATGTTTTGCGTCAATCCTGGTCGAAAGAGAACTGGGGTTTTTTCATGGAGATGGGGACCGGCAAGTCAAAGGTGTGCATCGATACGGCGGCGATGCTGTATCAGGCCGGCAAGATCGACACGTTCATCGTGATTGCGCCGAAGGGCGTGTACCGAAACTGGTCACGCACCGAGATACCCACCCACATGCCAGACGATTGTCTCGAGGCCGCGTTGTCTGCGACGTGGAACCCGAATCCTAAAAAGGCGGACAAGGTCGATCTAGCCAGCTTCATGCGACCGAGTGAAGGCTTCCGCATACTGGTCATGAACGTGGAGGCACTCAGCACGAAGAAGGGACAGAAGTACCTAACAGAAGTGTTGAGGATGTCGAACGCACTGTTAGCGGTAGACGAAAGCACGTCAATCAAATCGCCCAAAGCTTCACGGACCAAGGCCCTTCTTCAGATGTCGCACTTGGCGAAGTATCGTCGAATCCTGACCGGGTTTCCTGTCACGCAATCGCCCATGGATCTCTGGTCGCAATGCCGGTTTATGGATAAGCGGCTGCTTGGCGAGACAGGTGACAACTTCTTTCAGTTTCAGTATCGATACGCCGTGATGAATCGACGCAACGTCGGATCACACAGCTTCAATCAAATCGTCGGCTATCGAAACTTGGAAGAGCTGTCCAGCCTGCTCAAGACATTCAGCAGCCGCGTCATGAAGGATGATTGCTTAGACCTACCAAAGAAGATTTACACCCGGCGTAGCGTTCAACTGTCGGAAGACCAGGCTCGAATCTATCGCGACCTGAAAGAGTATGCGCTGGCGCACATTGAAGACGAAGAGTTCATGACCACGACCAACGTCATGACCCAGCTGTTACGGATGCAGCAAGTGCTGTCCGGTCACACACGATCCGACAGCGGAGAAACGATAGAGATCAAAGACCATCGACTAAACGAACTGATGGACTGTCTCGAAGAGGTCGAGGGTAAAGCCATCATCTGGTCGCGGTTCCGCTACGACATAAAGCGTATCGAGAAGGCGCTGACCAAGAGGTATGGCCCACGGTCCACGGTCAGTTATTTTGGTGACACGTCGGACACGGAACGGTCGGAGGCCATCGAAAGCTTCCAGAACGGCGAGGCGCGGTTCTTTGTGGGCAACCCACAGACAGGTGGATACGGCATCACCCTGACTGCCGCCAACACGGTCGTCTACTTTGCGAACAGCTTTGACTTGGCTGTTCGTATGCAGTCTGAGGACCGGGCTCACCGGATCGGACAGAAAGAGCATGTCACCTACATAGATCTGATCGCGGAAGGCACGATTGACGAACGAATCGTCAAGGCTCTTCGCGACAAGATGGATGTCGCCAGTGTGGTTATGGGCGAAGATTTGAAAGAATGGCTGAAATAGGAGAATCCAATGCCTGATACGAAGAAGTACAAGTCCGTTGCAGTTCCGATCCCAACGTGGGAGAAGCTATGGGACATGGCGGAGAAGAACCATCGGTCGCCAGCTCAACAGATATCTTTCCTGGTAGAGGTATCTGAGAAGGCACCGAGTGATGCGAACGTCATGTCGATGTACGCGGCGCTGTCCGAGAAGGGAGCCTGAAGGATGAAAGATCACGAAAACCTGAACAGCTTCTACGAAGAAGTGAACAAGGCCACTTACGAGCGCGGCGATTTGGATCCGATTGGTAAGTCCGTTGTTCTATTCCGTGTAGCGATTGAGAGCGGTGCTGCCGCTGTTGGTATTCTTGGCATCCTTCATGTCATGTCGAAGCTTTTGACAAGCACGCTGGCCGTCGTAGATGATGAAGAGAGCCACGAAATAAACAGGTCCTCACGCATCGTTGATTTTTTGGGAAACTTTGACCCAGAAGACCCGGTGAAGCACTGACCGATGTCAGAACACTGGGCGCAGATACTACTCGACCTACGAAAAGAAAGCGGCATGACCCGCGCCGAGTTGTCAAAGCTGTCCGGTGTTGGCGTTAATACAATCGAAAACTACGAGCGCCAAAAAATAAAAGAGCCTTCGATCTACAAAATCGAGGCTCTTTTAAATGCCTTGGGTTATGAACTGGACGCGCTTCAGCCCTGACCCCGGTTGCGCTTCCGCATACCACGGGCGCTGCTCCTTGGTCCCAGCTTTTTACGGATGTTGAACGGGTGCGGTCGATTGCGCCGCCGCACCCTGGTTCGACCCTCATATGTCTGTGCTGCTTTCTTCGCCATAACCCCTTATACCATATGTTGTTGACTTGATGTTTTAATTATTTGTTGTCAGCCTTGTGTTAATGCCCAATCATCGACATCAGACAGGCGACCTTTGCGAGAGCATTCTCGCAGAATATCTTCTGCGTAAGGATTGGTGGGTGTTTATCCCTCTCAGCAGTCAGGGTCCTGTTGACGTTGTCGCCATCACTCCGGAGGCGGAGGTCTTTCTGTTTGACTCAAAGGCAGACAGATTTCGGAAGAACCCCAACCGTAAAGTGTACCATCGCATATACCGGGTGCGGTCAGACATCCAAAAACAACTCAACGTCCGCATAGCCTATGTAAACGAAAACACACGTGAGATTCACTTCGTGCCGTCTCTCTGAGCGTAGAAGATGTGTTCACCAATCTGCTTCTTTCTTTCCATGGAACTGGCCCACGATGGATTGACCCAGTCGGCGTGATAGTGCGTCACGTCCTTGAGACCATCTATCTGGACGTTGTTCGATAGAAGCATGGTCGCCAGATCAAGGGCCACGGACCAAGGTTCCTTCTCCGCCGGACGCTCCGGCTTGCCGTCGCAGTAATAACTGAACTGGCACTTGTGCCTGACCGGGTTGCCATTGCGATAGCGCCCTTGCCTGACGACGCCGCACACCGTATCCGGATAGCGGTCATCGCGGACCCTGTTCTGAATTACAACGCCCACGGCCAACATGCCGCGCCAACCCTGATCTCGAGCCTCGTAGTACATCGCTTCGGCTAGGCACAATCCGCCTTTGTCGTCCCCGGCGGAAAGTCCCCCACTGGCTAAAGCGGGTATCGGTACTACCAGCCCTATGAGCAGTGCTACGAGTAGCGCCGCCAGCGCGAAGCAGGTTCTAATTGCCCATTTCATTGGACATCTTTCGAAATCAGCCACAGGTACTTGTTGACTTCCGCCTTGCATGACGGACAAACCAGTGCTGACCACGCGAAGTTGAACACGTGCGTTGAGCCCTTGCAGTGAGGGCAGTAGATCGTCTTGCCCTTCTTGCCGGCGTGTGTCCACTTCGGAACCGGCATCAGCGCGACACGCTGCATCTTTTTGGGCTTGGGCTTGGGTTCTTCCCTGCCAAGTAGCCAATCAAAAAACTTCATTTTAGTCCTTCCTTTCTTACACTTTCTTCAACGTGTTTCACATAAAAGTAGTCGATGATTCGTTTCCAGAACTCTTTACAGTCCGGATCCTGCGCCCTTTCCATTACCTCTATCAATTTGTTGATCCTGTTCTGCATCACTTTCTCCTGTGCTTCTCCGCCACTACCAGTTCGTAGTGCCCCGTCGCAATCTTTCGATGAAACAGCCATATCTCATCATGGAGCGCCATATCGACGTGCGTCTGCAAAAACTCATGGGTTCTCATGCCAAGTTTGTTTGCGGCTTTTGAGGACTCTGGCGTCAACGTCCAGCGCCCATAGCCGTATCGCGGATTGCATTCACCAATAGTCTCGTATTTGGTCATAGACCGCACATTCCTTCGCACTCGTTCTGCATCAAATCTTTGAACAGTTCACCCTGGCCCAGTTCTTCAGCCGTTCTGAAGTCCACGTCGCGCAGTGGAATCCGTTGAGCGTGAAGGAACCGCGCTCCATGGAACCGTCCCTCCGCATCTCTGATCTTCTCATCGATCTGACAGGCTTCCTCAAACTCATCGGGAAACTGATCCTTGATCCGCCGCCACTCGTGATCGTTATGGAACGGGCAACCAATGCACGCGCTCTTGGCCAACATTCTGTCCGGATACCTGTCGCTGAACCACTGAAGGCAGTCCCTCCGGTTCATCTCCTTCTCAAGCAACGGCCAGCGGTTCTCTACCCACGAATCCTGGCTGTCCTTTACCCGCATCATTTCGTCCTTGGATATGCCAATCCACATCTCCACGACAAAATCCTTCGGTGTGCGCTGGCGGGGCTTCAACCCGGCAAGCTCACGAACCTTCTTGCGTATGGGTTTAAGCTTGTACTCACTGGTGCATTGTCGTCGGGCCATGCCGTTCGTGCCGTCCTTGTTGATTAGAAAGAACGGTATCGACGCAAACTTATGACCCGTGGTGTTGAGATCAGCCTCCAAATCCTCTTTGATGTTGCCCCGCTGTACGCGGTACACGGGAAAGGATAGCTGGCCTTCGAGCCAATCCAAGTGGTCGTAAACCTCCTTGGGCTCCCAACCAGTGTCTGCGAATACAGCACAGTCCGGCCCCGGACCAATGTCCCCAGCTTCAGCCATCAGTGCCATGACCGTGGACTGAACACCCGCGCCCAAGCTGATTACCCGAAGGTTGGCGTTTTCAACGGGATTGAATAGGTGGCTAATAGTCATGTGCAACCTTTATTGCTTGTCCGATTTCTTGCGCGATCTGCGGGACGATGCTGTTTCCCAAGGCACGGAGTTGAGATACTCGGTTGGGTAGCCCATCAGCCAAGCGACCCACATCGGGTTCAAGCTCCCACCACTCTTCTGGTCGGTTAGCTGGCCACTCCTCGCCATGTAATTCAAAGTCCCCGTTCCGGCTCTGTCGCCGCCGCCGGTCGGTGTGACCGGAGTCGGGTACAGACGAACCGCATGACACAGCATCACCTGTTTGTCCTTGTCGATCCTGTTCTGGACGTTGTGCGTGTCGCTCTTGGCCTCCGTCGTCGGAGTCGGCCAAAAACTCAAAACCCAGTTGCCGCTGCCCCGCGTTACCATCGAAGGTGCCGTCTGGTTCGCTTTCGCTGTCGGCGTGTGCAACAACCCAGATCCGTTGTCTGAGGTGCGGGGCTCCAACCGCGCAAGCTGGAATATTAAACGTCCTTGTGGCGTAGCCTTCGCCTTCCAAGTCAGAGAGTACTTCGTCCAAGCCCAATTTGATGAGCCCAACAACGTTCTCTCCAACAACCCAAGTGGGCCGGAGTTCCCGGATAACTCTAAGCATCTCAGGCCAGAGATGTCGGGGGTCGTCTTGAGCGAGCTGTTTTCCTGCCTGTGAGAACGGCTGGCAAGGGAATCCTCCGCAAACAAGGTCGGGTCGGGAGTCGGGGAAGTCGAATTGTCGGGCATGTCTTACGTCATCCAGTATAGGCACATCGGGCCAGTGGTGCTTCAACACCGCTTGGCAGAACGGATCCTGCTCCACGAAACAGGTGGTCCGGAAATGCCCGGTGGCTTCGAGGCCACGGGCAAATCCGCCTATTCCGGAGAACAGGTCAACCGTTGTTAACTGGCTCAACTAAAACCAGTACATCAGGATGCCGGAGATTACGCTCCCGGCGAAGATTAACAAAAAGTATTCCGGTCCCATCCTACTCTCCCAGTTCTCTTTGCGCTTGATGCGCTTCCATAAGTCCATCTTCGACTTCTCCTTCACAGTGGCACGTGGGGCAGTCGTCGTAAGCCGGCCCCTTTCCATCGTCCTGCACGTCAACAGCAACGTAACCATTACCTCCACAAGTCTTGCAGATCGTCTTCATTAGTCAATCAGTCCTTTCACGATAACACCGTTTCCATAATTACGAACGCCACCCAAAACCATCCGGTCATCCTCAAACGAATAGTCGGCATTCGCCAAGAACACCGCCTTCGCAAATCCACGCGGGGTAGCACTGCGGATGTTTTTCGTCTTCGCAGACTTGCCACCCGTCTTGCCAGCAACCGGAGAGAAGTTACCCGCCTTCTTCGGATCAGCTCGGTCATACGTCAGCGTCTTATGCGCTACCGCATTCTGGCGCGGCATCTTGAAACCGCCACCTGTCCAGAGACAAGTCTTCTTCCGATAACCGTCACGCGGGGGAATAACATCTGGCCAACGCGGAAGATACCCGCCGTAGTCGCACGGATCAAACTTGTGATCCGGCTTGCGCCACAAGCGCGTCAACGCACCGATGGGGTTCTCAATGTAGAACGGGCAACCCAACGCCTGACCAACAAGCATACAACGCTGAACATGGGCAGCGGCCTCGTCCTGAAACAACGGATTGGCCTCCGCCTTCTTGGACCACCACCGCGCACCAGACGCAGCAAGGTCGGTGCAAGGCGGGAACGCGGACATGAAACACGCCTCCGTCCCGTGGCGGCCGATGATCTCAAGAAGCGTGTCCGTATTGTAAAGGTCGGCGTGGACGTAGGTGATGTTGCCTTCCGTCCGCTCACCGTCATGCTGGATGTCGTAGGCGAAACACTGATAACCAGCCTCGGCCCATGGACGCAAAGCCTCGCCCGTGTAATCGTAAAGGGAAATAACTTGGTTTCTCATCGGTAGTCTCCCGCGTCGTAGCTTCTCAAAATGAAAGCACCAACATCGTCACCGTCAAAGAAAAGATCGTCGCTGACAAACATCTCGCCCATGTGGCGACTTTCATCGGTGAAGGTCCAGCCATTGACTGCTTCTGTGATCTGGAGAACTTGGGGGCCGTCATAAATGCGGCCCGTTTCGTAACTGATCGTTTTCATCTCTTTCTCTCTTTCTATGAAACGTGGTAGTTCGTAAAAGTAGCATGAAACATGGACCATGGTCAAATGCTTCCCGTCACATATATACAGGCGAATTCAAAAAAACGTTTTGAAAATAAAATTTTGGACGAAAAAAAGTGTAAAAGTGTGACGAGTACCCGAAAACAGGTGTTAAACCGTTGATATGACTGAAAAGTAGTCGTTACACTTCCCGTTACACTTCGTTACAGTTTAGTGCTTCCCGTTACACTTTTCTAGCCGAAGAGCCGTTTGACGCTTGTCGGAAACAAGGTTAGTTTTGAAAAAGCCTGTATAGAGGAGCTGCTTACATGAAACGTCGAATCGACTCAAAAGCTGAAGAGATCGAGGAAGCGCACGGTCGTAAACTCACGAATCGCCAGAAGACCTTCGCCCGGCACTTTGTAGACGGGACGCACTCAAACGCGGAATGCGCTCGCCTAGCCGGATACTCTGATAAGAACGGGATCGCGAAGATCCAAGCGCACAAACTTTTGAACACGAAGGACTTCCCGCATGTCGCGGAGTACATTGCGGAACTTCGTGAAGAGCGCGAACGAAAGTATGGTGTCACCTTGATGGGGCAGTTGAAGCGGTTGCGCGAACTTTCGGAAAACGCCGAAGAGGCCGGCCAGTTCTCTGCGGCCATCAACGCGGAGAAGACGCGTTCGGCGCTGGGCGGATTGACGACGGACAGGCGCGAGACGAATCACTTCCACGCTATCGAAAACATGAGCCGCGAAGAGATCGAATCTCGATTATCTGAACTCCGGCAGGCGCACCCAAGCGTGTTCGTAGATGCCGATTATGAGGTGATAAATGACACAGAAACCGGAGACGCTTCTATGGAACAATCTTCGGGCGAACTTCCCTAAAAGCTGGCACACCACACGGATTGAAAACCGCTTCGGCGGCGGGATACCCGACGTTCACATATGCGCGGAAGGCCTTCCATTCTGGCTAGAACTTAAAGTAACCAAAACTAACCGGGTAAATGTATCAGCCCATCAAGTCGCTTGGAATTTCGCCTATTGCAAGTCGGGGGGCGTAAGTTTCTTCCTTGTTAAGGCCCTCGAACAGTCGAACCTATATTTGTTTGACGGGAGTCGGGGTCGGGAGCTAGCGGAACACGGGCTCAAGTCGGGTCGGGTCGGGGACCATGGACCGGGGTCGGTCGGGTCGGGGTCGGTCGGGTCGGTCGGGTCGGGGCCAGGGACCATGGTGCCGTGCCTGTGGTCGGGGTCGGACCAGATCGGGCTCCAAGAGTTTTTGATCGGGTACACCCGGCGTCGGATCGGGAAGCCCGACCCTCGAGCGCCCTGGCCCGGGCCTGGGGTATAGGAAACCCCGGCCAAGTAAACCTGGCCGGGGTTCGGCGGCTGGGTGCACCCAGCCGCCAGCGGCGCCATTAAGTGTCAACAACCGGCGCCGTAGTCGCGGACAACGAAACCGCTAGTGTCGGCT
>Ga0208303_1000459_pt1 | contig 16805 bp, 10 predicted proteins | sample CB_VirMetaG_2_FD_184537 | JGI IMG/M metagenome (GOLD analysis project Ga0208303, IMG submission 184537) | Freshwater to marine saline gradient viral communities from Chesapeake Bay - CB_1504_2 Viral MetaG (SPAdes) (version 4) | ecosystem: Environmental > Aquatic > Marine > Coastal | place: USA... | reverse complement strand
ATTGTAAGATAATGACTCGTCTAATGATTCTATAAATTCTTCTCTAGTCATTTAATTTTATTTTACTGGGTTTTCTTCTGCAAATTTTTGTGCCTTAGCTTTTTTCATTTCAGCTATATCAAATACAGCAGCGTCAGCTTGCACGCTAGGTAATTGATTAGTTGTAAATTGTATTAAATAGTTTTTCATAAAATACTCTTTATATTTTTTCATGAATAAAACTTTTTTATCTTGTGATAATGGTAGGTCAGTTTCATATGACCAACTAGACCCGTAAGCGTTAGCATCTTGTACCATTTGATCATCTTCTTCTTCGCTAGTACCTTTACTTATATACATGTTCCAAGCAGCTATAGCTTCTTGTTCGCTATCTAAAAGACCTGCAACTTCAGCGTTTATAAACGGAGTTACTTTTCTTTCAATTTTATCCATGTCATATCTAAATACGTTTCTACCTTTTCCGCCACCTATATCTATAATTTCATAATCAGGTTCTCCTTGTGGTGTCATTATAACAAACTCTTCACTTATTTTAGCATTAGGCATTAACTCTTCTGTTTCAGCATTTACCATTTCAGGGCTAAATACATTTACTTCGGTTAATAATCTAGACATCATCTTACCTATATTAGGTGTTGATGCAATTAAAAATGTTCCACTATCTAATAGTATTTGTAAGCTAGAACTATTTAATATTAATGGCTCATAAAAACCAGGACCAGTAAATGTTAGTTGTTGTGATCCATCGCCTAATAATCTAAGTTCAATATCGTAACCAGAAGTTTTAGTAAAACCTGGCCTGTCATTTAACATGCAATTTGCTATAGTGTAATCAGCATTGTTATTAGGATCAAAATTTTCTTCATCAGTAACAGCAAGTTCACCCATGACGTTTTCCATAAAATCCATAAATATAGTAGGAGCATTAGTTAAATATTGTAATCTGTCCATTTCCATTTGACAACCCTGTTCTTCACATTTGCCATCTTTAATAGCAAGTTCTAATCTAGCGTATTCTTTTTCTGTACCTTCAAAAGCTCGTAATACATTAAAATTAGAGTCAACAGGATTTTGCAAAAAGCTTTTATTGTAAGCTATGGCATCACTTTGATTAATTTGTTTAATCAATAAATTCTTTTTTATGTTTTGTATTTTATCCATCTGGGTTTGTTATTGTAGCGTATTTTCCAAGTTTATTTATTTGGTCATAACGGTCTTGACTACCAAAGGCTCCACCGCTAATTGCTCCACCTAAAGCATTTATACCACCCATGATTGAAGACGTTTCTGATTGTCTAGCAGCGGCAGCAGCTCCTTGAGCTTGTTGTTGTTGTCCGTACAATCTACTTAGTTTAGTATTATCTCTACTTTCTTGAGCTTGGAATTCAAATGCTCTACCTTGCGCCATAGCTTGTTGTTCTCTTGCGCCTTCGCTAATGTTAATACGTTGTATTCTTTGTTTTTCTGCAGCAACTCTTTGTTCTAGTCTTTCTTCACCAGCTGCTCTTTTATCTTCGTTAGCTTTTTCTTGACCTTCTATGCTAGCAGCAACGCCTTTTTTACTTTGTAAAGCAGCTTGTGCTAAAGCAGTTGCTCCACCAGCTCCAGACCCTGTAGCCCTTAATGTATCTAAAGTATTTGCTAAAGATATATCAGCTTGTTCAATTTTCATTTCAGCAGCTTTTGTTGCAACAGATAAATTAGCCATAGGGTTAGACATGGTGCTAGACAAGTCTGTAGCCATACTAGCTAAACTTGTTACTTGATCATAAGGATTTATGACATCTTGTCTATTTGCTTCTAAATGATTTATTTTTTTGTTTAAGGCTCTTGCTCTTTTTCTTTGTCGTCTAGCTTCTCGTTTAGCTCTTCCTGCTCCAAAGATAGCTCCACCTATTTTTACTGCTGCTCCTATCGCTGCTATTGCTGGCATATCTATTTGTTTTAATTAATTATCTTGGTGCAAAAGTACTACTTACAGCAAACAACTCTTTTAATCCGTTAGGATCAGTAGTTGCATCTGTCTTCATTGTGACTGTTGCATAATAAGCTTTTATACCTGTTGTTTGGTTACCAAATACAACCTCACCCGCAATAGGTGTTTGCGTATTATTAGGTATAACTGCCATGTATTTATTTTGTTTTCTATTAAATCCAGCTCGATACTGGACGTTATTATCTACATAAGCGCCTTCATCATAGCTATATATTTTTCTATACTGCGTAGCGCCTGGACCTTCAACAATTGTATCAACATGGTTAATCCAGTTACCGCCACTAGCATCAAACCCAGTTTCATCAGAGACTAAAGCTGTAACTTCCCAACCATTAGTACCTTCGTAGTTTATAGTTTGAAAAGTTTTTATGTTGTTAGGTGCTGGGTTAAATACAAATTGTATTGATGATGGTGTAGTAGTTCCGTAAAAACTATTTCTAGTTTGGTTAGTGTAATGTTGGTATAATTCGTTAATATCTTCGCCTGATCTTAGCTTAGTAGAATAAAACTGACCTTGAGAACTAAACATGTCTTGAGGTTTAAAATCAAAGAAACTAGTCCAGCCTTTTGATCTTTCGTCAAAAGATAAAGTTTTATATACTCCGTAGTCATATCTATTGTTTGGTTGTATGGATAATACATAGTTTTTATTATAATTATCAAAACAACCTAATATTGCTCCTGTGCTTGTAACCGCTGATAACTGATCTCTAAAGAAATCAATCATACCATAGTTTGATATTTCTGTTATCTGTCCACCTGCTAATCTCAAAACAGCTCCACGATGTCTGTCAACAAAGTATTTAGCATATCCATAATCAGCAAATGATTCTGGGTTTGTAGCAATACCCCATTCACCTGATATAGGTGTTATTTGTCCTATTACTAATTTACCTGAAGTTGTTATAGCAGAACCTTCTGCTGTAAATATAGCGTCTTTATCTATAAGAGCATTGTTAACTTTACGCTCTTGGAATACTAGTAAGTTTGTATCTTCTGCAAATAACTTTTGTATACTACCGCTTATTGGATCTACACTTCTAGTTATTTCTTCTGCTACACTAAATTGATTAGTTTGATTAATGCCTGTTCTTGAGTTGAATATACCTGAGTATATAAGAGATGATCCTCTACGTGTTTGATCTGCTTGCTCTTCAACTATATATGCTTTTACACCGTAATCAGTAGATACATTATTATAACCTCCTCTTATTCTAGATTCTTCAACGTACCAGTCTTGTGCAGGCACTGCAACTTGAGGAGCGTCCCAACTAGGATCGCCAATATTAGGTATGTCAGGAACATCTGCTAATCTCTTCACGTAATATGAGTTAAAAAATCCTACTTGTAATGTTAGTGACATATTATATTAATTACTTGTTTTTATTGATTATTACAGTGGTCCAGTGCAATTTCCTGGATATGTAGCGTCCGCAAAGTTTACGTATAGTTGTACAGTAGATCCATCAGAACAACCTTCGCCAGCAACATCTGTTGTTACAACTCTATATTCTCCTAAAATACTAAATGTTTTAGTACTTGTTCCAGGTGAACCAGTACTTGCTGATATTTGTATTGCGCCAATGCTGTTGTTACCAGTGTCTATAGCTTGTGACCATGCAGATCCTGTATTAGCTCTATATTGTATTGTGTAATAAGCTGATACGCTTCCACCACCACTACCACCTGTAGATGTTATAGTTGGTGTTATAGTCATTACACCTTGTGTTAAAGCTCCAGTTGTATAGGTACCACTTCCTGTAGCGTTATTTCTAACGTTATAATTATATGTAGGTGTTGGAAATGAAATTCCACCAACAGTAATAGGCCAAGAAAAAGTTGGAGTTGTTGCAGATGCTAAGAAATAAGTTGCATAACTTTGTCCACATGCCGCGGCTACAGTGCCTTTTCTACCTTCACATATAGCTTTGGGCGTATGTTGTACACCAACAGTAAAGCTTATAACAGCTACAGCTTGATTAAAACCTGTTAAACCATCAGAATCTCTAAGTCTTACGCCTACGTTATAAGTAGTTCCTTCGACTATAGTGCCTGTAACACTTAACAATCCAGTTGAACTCATAGAAAATAACAAACTATTAGCAAAGTAATTTGCGTGAGCAGGGTTTAAATCCCATATAAGTTGCGCTGTTTTATTAGAAGTTGTGTTACTAGAATTAGTACCATTAAATCCAGCAAATTGATTTATAGTAGTGCTAGCTGTCGTTATATTTGTTGGGTTACTAAAACTAGTTATAGTTGGAACAACATTAGTTAAAGTAGCTGTTAAAGTAGACGTGTCTCTTGTTTCCGCTCCTGTACCTGGGTTATAAACAGTTCTAAACGTAAACGTATATATATCTGTTGATGGTGATCCTCCAGAACTTGCTAAAAAAGTAAAATAAGAACTAGTGTTTAATTTGTATATTCCGCCACCTCCACTATAAGTTAAAGTAAATAAGTTTTCTGAAGTTCTATCTGCACCTGTTTGATCAACAACTTGAAGTATTGCTGCGCTTGTTAGTTGCGTGTTTATATTACCGCTTGATCCTGTTACGAAATTAAAAGGAGTTATTTCATTTGCGTTACCTAAGCTTTCAGCAAAGTTAACCGAAGTAACAGTTGTGCCAATTACGTTATTGTCTTGAGCGTTTATTAAGCTATTTAAAGTTTGTATTTTACCTTGTAAAGAAGTTTCCCAGAATATTTCTAATAAAGAATATACTGGTTTAGTTTCTGCTACACTTAAAAAAGGTACCATTGATAAAATCTTAGTTCCAGAACCAGGACTGTTAACACTATGTTGAGTTACTATAGAGCCTACAGGATTTGACAAACCATTAGATGATGTACTTATTTTACCAACAAAAGGATTTAAGTCAGAATTATATAAACTAGCATCTGGTCCACATTGACCCCAAGGAATAGACCCAATACTAACAGGGGTTGTATTGTTTCCAGAAACAAGCGATCCAACTTGACCATAGTCTCCTTCTGGAGCATTTGCAACAAAAGGTATTGCTGCTATTTCCATATCTCTTACTGAGGCTATAGATAATATATTTTGTTTTTTAAGATTAGGATAATACTGCTGATTCCAAGGAACTAAACTAGCGTTTGTACCTATGGTTAACATATTTGGGTTATTAACTCTTATGTATAAAACTTCAGAACTACTATATTCTAAGTCAGTAGGACCTACTTCTTTTAAATCTCTTGGTACTTTGTTAATGTTATCACTAAGTAATGACATGTAAGCAACAGTGTTAACGTCTTCTGCATTTCTAACTGGAGCTCCATTTACAAACCCAGGTAAGTAAACATTATAATATTCTTGCTCTTGCTGTTTAACAACAACTTTGTATGAATACCAACCTAATGGTCTTAAAGCTTCGTTATATATTCCTGGTTCGCCAGTCGCAGTGCTAGCTGTACTGTTTATAGCTTCGTCTATAGTAATATTCAATGCGTCACCAAACCAATCAATAACTGGCTCTGTAGACGCTAAGCTTGAGCTTCTATATGGAGAATAAACTGTTGATCCTGCTAAATTTTCTACACTATCATAAGAAGATAATATAACATCTGATTGCCTACCATATCTATCAGACAATACAAAACCAACCTGATAGGTTCTATTTTGTTTTAAGTTATGATAAGGATATTGAACAGTATCGTGAAAATAATATTTTTTATCTTGTATACTAGCGTTATAAGCTATTGATTTTGGTGGTGTATGTTTGTCAACATAATTACCATACACAACTCTATTACCTATTAATTCTTGAGCTAAAGCTTTAATTGGCACTTTATCATACACTCTAGTAGTTTGACCTTGTGGTAATGTTTTATATGGTTTGTTTGAAGTATAATCATAACTTAAATAACTTGTAGAGCTAACGCCATGTACTGGGTCAGACCAAGCTATTGTAGAAAAATTACCTGATATGCTGGAAAGTGGTACAGTATCTAAAACCTTTACAGCTAAAGCATCTGATTCTTTATATAAAATATCAACATCCGTGACTAACAATTTAGTTTGCATAAGCGCAGAACTAGTTTGTGGCATAGGAACTTTTACTAATATATTGTTTATAGAGTTTTCAAACCAAGTCAATATAGTAGACTTGTAAGCATTGTCCATGTCTTTTTCTACATAATTTTCTCCTTTACCAAAAGCGCTTTCCTGTTTTGGAATAAACATTGGTTGAGAAAATGGAGCCATTAAAGAATACTCATTATCTTCAAATTTAAACCTATAGCTAAATCTTACAAACTTATCTTCTAAAAAAGCATCATCACCTTTCCAATTACCATCGTAAAACTGATTAACACCTATAGTTATAGAATTTGTTGCTACCCAAGAATATGGAGCGGCAGATACATCTTTAGAAAACTTTAATGTTATTTGGTTATAAGCCAAAGGATAGTCGCTATCACCTGAAGCAGGGGCAGGCGCATAATTAGCAACAACAGATGTTATAGTTATATTACTAGCGGCGGTAGCGTTAGGACCTGTTACTATCATACCAACTTCTGGTAACACTTGATCAAAGCCAGTGTTAAAAAGATAAGTGGCAGTTAATCCACTGCCAGCCACAGAAGTAATTGAAGATGTAGCACCATTAGAATTTTGCTCTTGCGCTTTGTTAGTCATTGTTGGTCTTTCAAATACAATTTTTAAATTTGAAGTAGTGGCTGTTATTGCTTTGTTTAATGTAACTTGAGTAGAGCTATTTATAGCTACAACAAATCTTTTTTCAGTGATTTCAGTAGGAATAGTAATTGTTTCAAACTCACTTACTATATCACCTATTTTTACATTACTAGTATTTCCACTTATATTAACAATAACGCTATTAGAAACTGTACCGTTTATAGCGGTGTTATATCTGTCTAAAACAATAACAGGTTCGCATGGCGCATATTTAGCTACTGATATTTGATCTTCATTAGTATAATGACCAGTGTTTTGAGCTAATTGTACGTTTATTTTTCTAGGTTGATTATTATTGTCTGTCCAAAACAATAAATCTTCTACCATGTTAATACCTGTAACAGGAAATGATTTATTAAAATTTAAAAACCAACCTTCTACTAATATTACAGGTGTGTAAGGAGCGTTTAAACTTATTTGTGTTATACCACAGTTATTAGAGTTTGTAGCTCTAGCGCCTGATGGACTATCAAAGTCAGTCCAAAGAAAATAAGCTATGTTATTTGTTTCATCTATAAAATGACCTATAACAACAGATTCGTTACCATCAATATCTCTTATAACAGTATTACCTAATACATTTTCAAACTCACCGACAGTTGATCCTTCTGATCTACTAATCATTAAGTTTATAGCTTCTCTATACTCACCGTTTGGCAGTAATCGAGAGTCAAGATCTTGATTCATTTTACCTTTTAAAAAGGTATTTTTAATTTCTGCCATGTATTATGATTTAATCCATTTAGATTTATTTCTCATCACTTGCACTATTTCATCTAATTTAATATTAGACAATCTTATTTTAGTGTTTCTAAGTTTAGCGTATCTTTCTTGTTTGTATCTTTGTACTATATATTCTTGTGTGTTTGCTCTAGTTGAAAGTATCGCATGGTTCAAATGAGCGTACATTGCGTCTTCTGCCATCTTTGGCACTTTACTATCTAAATTATAAGCTAAGCCGTCAGATATGTATTCTAACATTATTATTTTACCTGCTAGATCGCTAGAAAAATTAAATGTACCTCTCGCTTCATCTATGTTAAACCAACCGTTTACTTGCATGTTAACTGGATCACCTCCATATCTTTGGCCATACCATCCGCCAAATCCCCAAGAACTTTCTCCCCACCAGTCATTCATAAAGACAAGTGGATTACTAGAATCAGTAGGACTTAAACCTGTTATCAAATTAGGGTTTGCTTTTTCCCATCTTTCGTTTGTTATAGATGTACCGTCTATATTTTCAGCAAAATTATCCTGTACTATATTTCCAAGATTATCTTGTATTGGAGCATTAGAAGGGCTGCTAGTTAGTTGAGTTGGGTATATAGTATGTTTAACGCCAAGTCCATCTATCCAAGATAGTTTAACATAATTAACGTAATCTTGAGGTATAACTACTGATAAGCTAGAAGACACGCTTAGTTCTTGAGCTTTTATGCTTTTTAACGTATCATAACTAAATTCTTGTAAACCACGTTTAGCGTGAAATATAACATCGCTTCTTCTTACGTTTGGTATAAGTTTATCTTGACCAACATAAGCAACTATAAAGTTGTTTATAATATCTTTTAATTTTATATATTCATAACCACCGTAGTTATTTTGTACGGCCGTTTCTTTTAATTGTACTTTTACATAAGTACCTATGTTTTGACCATTACCTAAAGTTATTTTACTACCGGTAGAGTTATTAACTAAAGTATATGTAGTTATATATTCGGTCCAGTTGTTTATACCATTTGGGCTAGTATATATTCTAAAATTATTTAAACCAAATTCTGGGTCTGCTGGTGCAAAGCTAGTTGCGCTACCTAAAACCAATTGAGTATTAAAGGTAAACGTATAAACAGTGGTTGCAGCAACTGAAGTATATATGATCTGCGCGCCCGCGTAATATTGTAAGTTTGTTTCTTGGATTAATCCACCATCAGGTCTTGCCATGTTTTACATTTTTGAATTTTGTTCTTCTTGTGCTATCTCTTGCGCTGCTACTTGTATAATAGTAGGATCGTTTATTATAACTCCAGCATATGCTAATATTCTAGTTACAACATTTGTTTGTTCAGTAACGCTTAACTCAAAGTTAACAGATCCAGCAGAGTTGTATAAAAACTGACCAAGAGCACCTACGCTATAACCCCAGTTTATATCTGCAGGTTTTTTAAGATAAGATATAGTAACCCCTGCTTGTATTGTTGTAGGATACAAGTATAATAAATCTTGCTCGTATAAATAAACAGGAAAATCAGTTGTTGGTTTTGTAAGTGGAGATAATAGAAGTTGTGTTATCTCGTTTCTTTGTGAATATTGTGTTAATTCTTCACCATTATAATAAACGCTACCAAGTCTATATATATCGTTAGGTGTTAAAGTAAAGTGAGGTCCTACGTAAGCTGTAGCACCTGTTCTTTGAAAAAATTGTAATTTTTGTTCAATATTTTTTACGCGATTAGCGTATTCAGTATCATTTTGTGGCATACGATACTGTTGGTTTAAATCATCTTCATACTTTTCAAATATATTTAATTGCACTTGAGTTCCAACCTTGTTGAACTCATCAGGTGTCATATATCCTCTTTGTTGTTGATTAAGTATTAATAAGACTGTTTTATATACAGCGTCTACGTTTATTGCCATTCTAGTGTATTTATTATAATATATGGGCCCGATTGAACGAGCCCTATATATTAGTATTACAGGTTAAGAGATTTTTTTCTCTATAGTTTTGTAAACTTCTACTCCTTCATCTGTTTTAAACCATGCAGCTAATGCTGAGTAAGGGTTTTCATCAAATGGTATTGTAAATAATTTACGTTTGTTTGAACCATAAACAAAGGTTCTTTGATCTTGAGATAAACTTATAATACCTGCTTCAGTTGCTTTAATACCAAAGTTTCTTAGCATTACATTTTCGTCTTTAGCTAAATCAATAAACAATTTAGCATTTCTTTTAGCAAATAATAATAAATCTCTTTTTATTTCTTTAGACGATAAATCAGAAACGCTTGATCCTATTTCAACTCTTAGGATTGCTTCCCCTTGTTCTACGTCCATATCTCTTGCAGCGTTTAATGCCATGATCTCTAGTTGCAAATCAACCAATTCATCTTGAGCAATAGCCTGAGGTTTTAATTCTGCGTATCTACCATTTAAATCTGGATGATACAATGATAAAAGCTTTTGTAAAGCTTGTTGTTCTTTAGGTACAAATAAAGACCCGTCTTTGAACATAATATGCTTTAATGTAACTTCTCCTTTTTGTTCATCTACAAATGGCGAGTTTTGATTAGTAGCATATCTTAACGCTCTTTGCGTGTTTGATTGTGGATCAAAATATAACAACGGATATTTTTCCGTGTGTCTTGATTTTAACGTGTATGTTAAAGGTTCTTTATCTCCTGTTAAAAAATAGTTTCTATCTTTTATTTCCCAAGTGCTTTTAGCCTTAGGTTCTTTTTCTTTTGTTTTTGACATGATATAATATAATTAAATAGTTAAAAAAATATAAGAGTAATAATTACCCCCGTAGTTTTTACGAGGGTAAATATTACAATAAATATTAAGCTGTAAATAATACGAAATTATTTCTAGCTTGTACACATAAACATCTTTCAGATAAGAAGTTTACTTCCATAGCATCTAACGTAGAAGTTTGAGCACCGCCAACAGAACCTGTTAACCATGATTTCATTCTTCTGTCATCTGCTTGAGAAGCTCTATATCTTACGTGTAAGAAAGGACGTCTGATGTTTGTTCCAAGTAACTGATCGTATACTGTAGAAGTTCCAGCAGGAACTAATACACCATCAATGTTGTCACCGTTAACAAAGTTAGCAGAACCACCTCTTGTTGACGCATCGTTTAAATATTTCCATGAAGTCTTATAGAAATCATAAGAACCTCTTCTGAATCCAGAAAAACCTAAGTTAAGCGCCATATCTTCAGAGTTTTCAAATACACCGTAAGATGTACCTCCAGCTCCGTAAGAGTTTTGTTGTGCTAACATGTTATCAAATAATAACTCAGTTTTTCTGTCTAAGAAAAGCATGTTTTCTTCAATAGCTCCTTGAGAATCTAAATTCTCTAGTACAGAATCAAAATCCTGTAATGATCCAGCGTAACCAGAAAGTACATTACCACCATTATTAATAGCAGCAAATAAACCTTCAGTACCTATTGATCCAGCTCCACCATTTGGAAGACCTGCAAATGAAGGTACAGCAGCGATTATATTAGGAACTTGACCAGCAGAAGCTAATTCACCTTCAATCATACTCATCTCTAAGTAATCTTCAAAACGTAATCTAGTTTCACCTTCAGCTTTTAAATACCATAAGTATCCAGAAGTTCCGTCTTCAGAAGCTACTTCAACCCAACCGATTTGAGCAGTATCAGATCCACTTACAGCGTATCTGTCTCTGATGATAATTGGTTTGTTACTAAAAGTAGTTAACTGAGGTTGAATAGACTGACCTGATGTAGTTCCTAATGTAGAACCTTTTGCAAATTCAGAACCATATACAAACATTTTCAAACCAGTTAAATTAGCACCACCAGCATTAACCGATGTTCTAGTGTAAGGTTCAACTACTACAACTCCAGTTGCAGCGTTAGAGCTTACAACTATAGCTTTTACTGTAAACGCAGGATTAGCAGGATCCATTATTACTACTGTCATGTTAGCAAAAATAGTGTTAAAAACACTTCCTGCAACTAAAGGAATAGTTAAAGTATTATCTGTACCACCATTACCACAAGTTACGTTTTCGTAAGATATATGTAATCTGTTTTGTTCAGACCAAATCACTTGATCAGACATCATTGGCATTTCAGCGCCAACCATTCTTAAGAAGCCACTTAACGTTCTGTTTCCATAACGCTCTACCTCTGCTTCATAAATTTCCGGTAGATATTGTTGTGCGAAGTCATTCCCGCCACCACTATTAAAGTTTAAGTAATTGCTTACTAAAGCTTGAGGTTGTAGTGAAGGTACTAAACTTCCAAATTGAGGACTTAATACACCCATTTTTTTTTAGTTTTAATTGTTAAATTTACTTGTTTTAATTTTCAACTTAGAACTATCTACTCCGTTTATAGCACGTACTTTAAAACCACCTAATGATATGTCTTCACCTGCACTTTGACGCGGAGCATCTAGTGTAGGATTTTTAGAACTTTGCATTACGTTTTTAATCCCATCGGTTTTACCTTGTTCATAAAAATGTTTTACAATACGATCTACATTCTGAGCAGCGTACATAGCCTTATGATAACCCTTCGTATCTTTAACATTACCTTCATTGTCTAAGAACTTCTCGACGAAGTTGTTAATGTTTGATTGATTTTCTGCAACTGAATTAGGATCTTTAACGCCATATCTAAATTTCTTTTCTCCAACTTCGAAATCAAAACCTTTGAAATCATCAGAGAATAAACTTTTAGTATCGTTAACAAATCTTTCGTGTTGCTGTGTAGCTAACTCTTGATCTTTGTTGTATCTATTGAAAAAGTCTACAGCTTTTTGTTGATCTTGGTTTTGCGATGGTCTTAACTTAATCTCATCGTAGTATTTAACCTTTAAATCTTCTAAATGCTTTTTAGCTTTTGCAATTTCTTCTTTTTTTGCGAGTTTCTTTCTGCGGATATCTCGCTCCTCATCTAAATCAGTGTCAAACGAAAAATTTTCTTCCATTACAAACGCAAGATCATCATCCGAAAGATGTGGTTTAGTATTTTTATAATATTCTTTTAATAAAGTATTTTCATCAACGTTTGAATAATCAGCGTTGAGTCTTGTGTAATCCTCTATTGTGCCACCAGTTTCTTTCATAAACTCTACGAGTTTTTCTATATTATCTGGTAGTTCAACCTTTGTTGGTTTAACTATTTCTTCTTGTTTTGGTAGTGGCTTTTCTCCCATCTCTTGAATTTCTTCAATAATCGGGCTGGACTCTTCAACTGGTTTGTCTCCTCCAACGTCCACGCTTTTGCCATCTCCGGTTTGTTCGCCCACATCCACCTTCTCTGTTTCTCCGATTTGAATGGCATCTGTTTCTTCTTTTTTCTGTGTTAAATCTACTTTAATAGGTTCTTCAGCTTTTACGTTTGGATCTTTTGTAAGATCTACTTTAACTGGTTCTTCTTTTTTTTCAGTAAACTTTTTAACTTTTGTTTTTGACTTTATTTTAAAGTCACCCTCCTGTTTAACAGGTTCAGTTGTTTTTGTTTCTTCTGACATAATATAATATAATTAAATAATTAATAATTAGACACTTGGCGTCATAGATGCCATGTCTGGTTGTTCAAAGTTTTTAGGCAAAGAATCATTTTGTCTTTGACTGATTAATTCGCTTTGTTGTGTAGCTTCCATTTTACTACGTTTGTCTTTACGATCTTCGATCATATTTTCTTTTTTCTCCATAGCTTGGACATCCATACCTTTCAAGGCCATATCATATTGATGTTGGATCTCCATTTTTTGTTGTTCTATTTGAGCAGCAATTTGCATACGTTGTATTTCCATTTGATTAACAGCTTGCTCATACTGTACTTTAGAACCTGATATAGCTTCTTGTTTTTGTACTTCTGACAATGCTACTTTTTCAGCTGAATCAGCTTGAGCCGCTGCTTGAGCTTGTATGTTGGCTTGTTGGTTAGCTTGTTCTCTAGCTTCTTTCTTTTTACGTCTTTGTTTTAAAACATCATTAGCTAGTTTTAAATTTTTAATTTGACGTATATCAATAGCATCTTCAAGGTTTATACCACCTTGCTGTAAAGCCATTTGTATGTTTTGCTCTAGTTGTGCTTTTTCTTCTTCTTCAGGTTCTAATGATAAGTAAATACCAAAATCATGTATGTTTAAGTTTTGTATTTCCTGTAACGTACCTACGTTGTAAGTAGATATAGAACTTTTTAAAGAGTTTAAAGTTAAAGGATAACTTAATGAATCAGCTACTTTTAAAGAAATGTTTTCACATGTTCTAAGTGTTAACCATAAGCTAGAGTTTAATATATGTCTTGTAGCAGTGTTAGATGCATTAGCAGCTAGTTTCTGTAAACCTACTAAACTATTCTTATCTGTATCACTACCATCTCTAGCTTCATTAAGTCCGGTCACGTCACGTATCATTTGTAAATAATACTGATAAGTTTGTATTAAACTTTGTATTTTACCTTGACCACTAGAACTAGTTAATTCTTGAATAGGTACTTTACCTTGGTTAAGTGAACCTTCTTGAGTTAATGATCTACCAACAATACTACCAGTTTGGAAATACATATTTAATGCTTCTGCTGGATTATAGTTTGTACCATTACCTAAATCAACCTCTGCTAAACCATCCATATCTAAGAATACACCATCTGGTACTATTCTGGACATAACTTGTTGTAGCTTTAAATGTGTTAATTGAATCATATCAGCAAAACCAGTAGTTTTACTAACAATAGATTCAATTCTTCCTTGATACATCCTTGGCGCTACAATAGCGTAACTCATTTCTACTTTTGTAGTGTCAGCAAAAGGTCTTGTCATATTTTCGGCAAGTTCCCATCTTAGTAGCTCATTGTTACCAATTACTTTAGCTCCTTTGTATAATACTTCTATTTTTCTAGATACTTTAGAAAACGTATCAGACTTTGGTGGATTAAAGTTATCATCTTTTACTAATGACTTTTCTAAACCTTGATCTGTTTCTTTTATTTTAAATACTTGACTATTATATGTTTTATATTCAAAATATAAAACCTGTATAGTGTTAGGATCGTAAGTAGACCAACCATATAAAGTATCTCTGTTACCTGTTTGTTTAGATATTTTATCTAATTCACTTTCTGTAAGATCAGGAAACTCTTTAGCTATTTCACCAATAGTAAGTGACTTAACTTCTCCTACATAATATATGTCTTCAAAGTTTGGATCTTCTGTATAAGAAAATATTAATCTAGCAGGATCAACATAGTCAATAGTAATACCATTAGCTTTGTTCCAGTTTGTTTTAACCGCACCAATACCTAATGTTACCAAATCATAATTAAATCTTTTCTTTATATTAATAAATTTATTCTTAGCTAATATATTATCTATAACTTCTTCTTCAGCTATTTCTACAGCGTGCTTATACGTTAGTTGCATATGCATATCTAACTCTTCTTCATTTTCTGGTAAACCTGCAGGGTTAGGACTTTGATATAAATCTAAACCTAGTTTTGTTTTTAATTCTTCTAAATAAGGTTTAGCTAACATGTCTTCATATATAGCTGTAGCGTAGTCTGTTCTTTTCTTTAATGATATAGGATCTTGAGCACTAGCTTTTATTTCAAAAACTTTATTTGTCATACCGTTAACTACGATATCAACAAACTTAGATAATACAGGTACTGGCTTCCAGTCTAAATTAAGATAAGACATGTCGCCATTAATAGCTAACTCGTCTTTGTATTTTTGCACAGGTTGTTCACCTCTTGCGTATAATCTTAAACTATGAAATCTATTATATGATGTAGCAAATCTAGTTCCATTACCACCTTGTCTCCACCATTCACCTTCAATAGCTTGAGCAACTTGCTCTCCATATTTCAACGAGTTTTTTACTTCGTCCGGCACAACTTGGCTAGGAAAAGAACTGTTTGGATTTGTGTATATATTCATTTACTTAATTATTTTTGATAATGTACCTTTGTTGTTATATCTTTTTATCCCAAGGTCTATAGTTTTTCTTATGGTTCTATTAACTGGAGCATATCTATTTTTATTACAAGCCATAATAGCAAGTCCAGAACTTATAGATGCATCGTATTTTGTTCTTCTTGTTATGTCAAAATTAGCCCAGTCTTCAAGTGTTCTTTGAAAATACATATCCCCATAACTATCACCATCAAATCCTACAGCATTTTCTATATATGTTTCGATAGCAGCAGCGTGCGCTTGTATTATATCTTGACTAGAGTTAGGTATTCCACCAATCTCTCTTTCTGTTAATGATAGTTTAGCATAGACTTTGTCTGGTCTATTCATACTAAAACCTCTGTAACCTCTTCTTCTAAAATGATATAATAATCTAGGTTTGTTATTCTCTGCAAGTATTGGCATACCGTAAAAAACGCAAGCCATTAATACATCTTCAAAAAACAACTCAGCGGTTTGTGGGCGAGCGATATACTCTAAGAAAAAATGATCAACAGGAGCATCTTCCATGCTAAACTTAGTTAAACCACTTAAAGCTCCTTTAGAGCCTCTTCCATCTACTGTACCTGATATATCATAACTATCACAACCAAAAGCACCCATATGCTCATTGCCTGGATATTTAATACCATTTTTAATTATAAATCTGTTTTGTAAATTTGTTGGTGGCACCCATGTTATAAGAAATCTACCGTTTTTGTTAGGTGAAAAAACCACTCTAGTATCAATAATACCATTTTCCCATTGGAAACTTCCAGCAGTTACAACAGCGGCAGATGACGCTTCTTCGTTGTAATCTATTTGCTGATATATTTTTGTTAAGTTAAATAAAGACATTTTAGACTCGTCTCTAAATGCGTGTTTAGTTGTACGAGGAAATTGTCTATAAAATTCGTTTAAACCATCTTGGTCTTCTTTAAGACCTTCTACCTCATTTTCCCAATATTCAATGACTCCAATTTTGATTGGTATTCCATGAGGTCCATACACTTTTTCTGATGGGGTTTCGAAGACAGGGTAGCCATAAGAATCAATGTATCCTTCGTAATTCCACTCCATAGGAATGAACAAAGAATAGAGTCCTGAACGTGTTTGTCCATTTGCGTTTCTTTTTGTAACATCTGAGTCATCATATAATTTTTTAAAGTTTCTACCACCTTTATCTAAAGCGTTTGATGTTGATCCCATCATACACTTACCAATAACTCTAGAACCTAGTCTTAATGTTGTTTTAGTAACACGCCAATTGTTTTGTATGTCATTAGGTTTTTCCCATTTACCACTTTCATCATGTACTAATAATCTTAGTTTTTCACCATCATAAGCATTGTCACCAGTGTTTTTCCAATCAATAGTTGTATCAAGTCCTGTTATGTCTTCTTGTTTGTCTGTAGAAACTATAG
>Ga0208303_1000458_pt1 | contig 16834 bp, 22 predicted proteins | sample CB_VirMetaG_2_FD_184537 | JGI IMG/M metagenome (GOLD analysis project Ga0208303, IMG submission 184537) | Freshwater to marine saline gradient viral communities from Chesapeake Bay - CB_1504_2 Viral MetaG (SPAdes) (version 4) | ecosystem: Environmental > Aquatic > Marine > Coastal | place: USA... | reverse complement strand
GTCTGGTAAATCTAACGCCAGTAAATCTTCTTCAACAGAAGTTCCTTTCTAATGAAGATAGAGTACCATGATGGAGAGGTTGTTGAGATGTTATTCGATAGCAAACTTCATTCATACAAGGTGGGTGGTGAGGTGGTGCCTAATGCTACTAAAATATTAGACATCATCTCTAAGCCTGCTCTTGTACCTTGGGCTTTAAAGGTGGGTGGTGATTGGTTGGAGAAGAACTTCTTCTTCGACCAAGAAGCATCATCTAAAAAGACTAACATCTACAAATCTCGAATGGCATTGGAACCTTTAATCAAAGGTATGAAGGGCGCTTATAGAGGAGTTTCAAGAGATGCTATTAATATAGGTAGCCTTACGCATGAGTGGGTAGAAGCCGCAATCAATTGGAAGATAGCAGAAGGCAAGATACCTGAAATGCCTAAACAAGAAGAGGCGCTTAATGCTGTTCATGCTTTTCAAGATTGGGTTGGCGAGAATGTAGTCGAATGGAAATCATCAGAGGAAAAAACTTATCACAGGAAATATAAATATGCGGGAACAGTTGATGCAAGGGCTATCATTAATGGGGAGTATTGTGTTATTGACTGGAAAACGAGTAAAAGAATTTATCCAGAATATTATTTACAGGTTGCGGCATATGCCAAAGCCATCGAAGATATACATGGAATTCCAGTGGATGCTACATACATACTTAGATGCGATAAGGCTACGGGAAAATTTGAAGCGGTCAGGTCAACAGAAATCGAAGAAAACTTTCAAGCCTTTTTAGCCGCTAAAACTTTAAAGCAAAGGTTAAAAAATATAAAATGAGTATACCTGCAATGATTGTTTTTCATTTTGATTCTGCATTAGAGTTAACCCAAGACGGCATGGATCACGAACTGTTTGACGTTGAGGAAATGGAATCTTTACTTGAAGGTTGCGCTCAACAGTCAGAGTATGCAGGGCATGAGTATATGTGGAGGGCTTTAAAGCGTATGCTAAGACAGCATGATGGTGAAAATGTTGTAGGGTTTACACCAGAATCAAGAGGGCCAGATGTCAAGCATTGAATGGGGTAGGGGTAGTGCATTTAACTTAGGTAGGGTAGGAAAGTACAGGGTAGAAAGATCAAACACCGCACAAGGGTGGCACTTTTTAGCAAGCACTGATACACAAACTTATATGCACGTTGATAATGTGTTCGTTAAAACTAAGGAGGAGTTAAATGATAGGATACAGGATTGGATAAATGAAAAATAAATGGCAAAGTTTTTATGAGAAAGGTCTTATTACTGAAGAAAAATTCATAGAAATGATTGGGGATTCTTTTATCAGACGAGCAACAAGATCAGAAGATAGGAATGAACACTGGGATATACTTTGCAAAGAAGGAAAGATTGACGTAAAAGGTAAGAAAAAAAATAACAGAAAAGATGCAAATGTTGATTCTACAATACACTATTACGAGTTTAAAAATGTAGCGGGTAATATTGGGTGGGGTGTGCCAACAAAGGTTGACAGGATGATTGCATTTGAAACTGACGATGATTTTATTTTAGTAAATCCAGTTGACATTTACGATGATCTTAAGTTAAAATGCAGTGTAGATGAGGATGACTTCTTTAAACTTAAAACAAGGAATGGGAGAGATGATTTGTTTGCAAAAATACCAACACAATATCTTCGAGATTATTCCTGCGGAACAGTCAGCACTGATGGAATCAGGCTACACAATTGAACAGATTAACTATCAAGACACTAAGCCTTTAATACTTGACGTTCATTATGCTCATAGGATGCCGTCAATACAAAAGTCTTTTGGTATGTTTAAGGATGGAGAGTTAGTTGGAGTATGTACTTACGGTATACCGCCATCACATACATTGCTCAAGGGTGTATGCGGCGAAGAGTTTAAGAGGGATGTTATAGAATTAAATAGATTAGTTCTAAAGTACAATAGAAAAAACGAGGCATCCCAGTTAGTAGGGCAAACCCTTAAGAAGTTAGGCAATAAGATTGTAGTAAGTTATGCAGACGGAGCGCAGGATCACTTAGGCATAGTCTATCAAGCAACTAACTTTACCTATACTGGTCAAACAAAACCTATAAAAGAAATATATTTAAAGTCAAGACCTCACTTGCATCACACTACATTTAGGGGTAAGACCTACAAGCAAATGGAAGAAGAGCATGGTGATGATGTTGGGTATAGACTTAGATCAATCAAGCATCGCTATGTACATTTTGTTGGCGACAAAAGATTTAAGAAGTTAGCAAGGCAAGCATTAAGATATAAAGTTTCACCGTACCCTAAAAATGTTAAATCCATCTAAAGAGCAAGAAGAAAAATGGGCAGAGGATAGAAGGTATTACTTTGCAAGATGGTGTTGGGTTCACCAACACGAAACAGTGCAGTGCAGTGATAACAAATGGAGAACTTGGGAGCAAGTGTTTCTGCGTAAAGAAGGTATGAACCTAGATACTTACGCTAAGATGAAACAGGCCGAACAGAAACAACGGCTCCACGAGGAAAAGAATGAAACCCATAGTAAACAGGAGGAGGATCAGATGACTCTCCTGTAAAGTCATCAAGGTCTTTGGTAGTTGCTATAACAATAACATCCTTATCCTCCCTGACTAACCAACCAACATTAAAAAAGGTGGGGCAAGTTGGTTCTTGCTCCCACCCTGATGTTGCTATAATGTCACGCCACTCTACTATTACTAATTCTTTCTGTTCAGTTTCGTTGGGCTTGGTATTATCCACCCCAGAATCATTGGTGCTACGAAGATTAACATTAAAGTCCATCCACCTATCTCCACTATTTTATGTAGTAATGTAAAGAAATTATCAGGCGCCTTGATAATAGTCTGAGTCTCTTTGCTTGTTGTCAAAACCTCCGTCACTACATCTGTCGCAAAGGCACCCGTCATGGCTCCCAGTATCGGCGCACCGACACCCCCACTGATCACAGTCCCAACAACCGCACCCGTTCCCGCTCCTGTTGCTACTATCGTTGACTCCTTTAGTGCTTGACAACCTACTGCACTGGCACTGATGGCGCAGGCGATCCCCAAATTGCGGACATAATAGCCAATGCCCCTACGATTACAATTACTATTTTGATCCGACTGTCTAATGCGTTCCAAGTTTTTATTACGTTTTTCCACATACACATCTCCTATGTTCTAGTTTATCTCTAATCTTACTGCATATCTTACTGGTTGTATTCACTGCCACAAATGGTACAATGCTGTGAACGAAAGCAGTAGCACTCCCAACCAACATAAGGCCAGATATAGACATTGCTTTTCGTAGGTGTTGCAGATACGATTCATTGTTTTCCTTTAAGTGTTTCATTTTTTCTTAGCCGTTTTTTTTGCTTGCCTAAATGCTTTGTCAGTAGGCGCACCTTTCGCACCTTTCTTTCTCATTGGTTCACTACGCTTTCTTTTAGCATGGATGTTAGCATAAAGACCTTTACTTTTTTTTGGCATTGGTCATCTTCTTTCCAGATTTTTTAGCGGCGGCTTTTGCTTTAGCCATTCCTTTCTTTGTATAAGCGTAATGTTTGTTTCCTACTTTCGGCATAAGATTCTCCTTACCATTTTACTTTGTTAGCCCAGTATGCCGCAGACATCTTGCCTTTGGCAATGTTCTTAGCGTGCCTAGCCTTGAACGATATTTGTCTAGCAGATGGTTGCCTGTCTCCAGTAACACCCTGCTGTCCAAATCTTATTGTCTTTACCTTGCCTCCCTCTTTAGCCACCACAACGTGTGATTTAGTAGCATGGCTAGGTGTACGTTTAGGTTTATTAAATCCAGATACTCCTGCTCTTGCAAGCCTTGGGTCTTTCTTTGTCGCCATTATCTAGCCTCTGGGCCTAGCACTCGTTGTAACATTTTCTCTAGCGTTTCTAATCTATAAGATAAAACATCTAAGTTATCTATAATCATAGCCATGTCGTCCCTGTCACGTTTAAGCATTGCAACATCACTTGATATACTACTAGCCCACCACACTGCGGTAGTTGTTTGGACTATCAAAAATATAATAGCACTAATTAAGTATGGTGGTATTGTCATTATGTCTCCACTGGAAATATAGGATTAGGATTAATACTTAAAGATGTACCGTTAGAAGATTGTCCTGCCCATATAATGCAAGCCTCTTCTTTGTCCTTCAAGTTTTTAGTAATAACTAATGTAGATGTAGTTTTACTTTCGTTAACAAACAAAACAAAAGTAGTAGTCATATCTAGATGGCTCATAACTACTGGTACTTCTTGATAGTTATCGTGAAGTATATCTATCATAGCCATGAATCCTTCAGTACAACCAAGGTTCATCTTGATTTGTTTCTCGTACATACCTTCAGGCATTTGGTCTTGCGCTTTAACTAATACAGGAGTCATAATAATAAGCATAACAAAAGTAAATGCTGCTATAGTTGCTAGTAAATATTTAATATGGTTCATATATTTGATCTTATAATTTTTGAGGCTTCCGTCATTACATCACTTTCTACCTGTGGAATACCCTGCTCTCTATATATTTTATATAAACTTGGATTGTCTCTTTTCATTTTATTCATGGCATCTTTTTTTAACATTGAAAACAAATCTCCCAAAGCCATTTTCTGTTGTGCTTTAGTAAGTTTTGAGTAAGGTTTATTTACATCAAACCCAAACTCTTCTAACCCCCTGTACCTTCCAAATCGTTTAATTAAATTTCCCATTGGAACATCTTTGTACGCTCCATCAATAAGGGTGGCTATAATCCAAGAGTTGTCACCAACGATTCCTGAAACATATCTGTTTGCTTCTGGCACTCCTGTTCTTGGGGCAAAAGTTCCGTAATCAAGTCCTAATCTATCAACTTCTTTTTGTACTATTTCTTTAGTTCTCCCCCTAACACCAAACAACTGCGAACTTAAACCACCGCTTAACCCAAAGAATCCTTCTTCTTGTTGAAGCGGGCCTTCTTGAGTTGATGATCTTGCAACTGGTAGTTCTTTAGATAGTCCGGGAATGTTTCTTATTGTAGGGTTAACAATAGCGTCAAAGGGATCATTACTTTTTACATCCCTTATCATTTGATCCCCACCCATTTCTTCTGGCAAAAAATCTTTAAACTGTTTTATAGGAACAGTTAATCCAGACAAGTAATCACCTAAATATTTTGCTATTTGTTTGCCGCTTGTTGTACCATCCGATCTTAAATAGTCAACCAAGGCTAAACCAGTTCCTGAAATTCTATTAATACCTATTGCCGCTTCAGAATAATCTAAAGGCTTTAAATTGTTATCTGGATTCATTGATTCAGCCGCAAGCAAATAAAAAGAAAAAGGAGCAAAGGGTCTGGCATCATAAGTCTTGCCATTAACAACTACTTCATACCATTTTTCACCTGCCATATCGCTGTTTCTAATTTCTACAGCAGTTCCAAACATGGCAGTTCCAAGCATTGCTTTTGACATTGAATTGGTAAACTCTTCCGAATCACCCTTCGTAAGTTTTGCTAAAGTGTTTGGAGAAAATGCTTTTGCAAAACCATAAGGTGAGAAGTCTCTTAGAAACGGAAGTACGTTAGCAAACGCAAATCTTGGAAATGGATTTATCTGATATAAGAAAGGAATCTTTTCAAAACCATCTACTACTGACTTCGCTAGTTTACCGCCATTAGATGCAAAGGTCATTTGCAAAGCGTGTTCTATAGCGTCATCTAAAAGTTTAGCAGGAATATCTGCTAGTCCATCTTTTGTTTTTATTTTTCCATTTACTATGTCGTTCATTCCAACGCCATAACTTTTTAAATCCTTCTCAAGTCTGGATTGAAACGCCATGTTTCTAAAAAACTTTTCTTGCAGAATGTTAAAAGTGTTTGCTAGTTTTGCAATACTACCTGCACCCCTAACTTCTTGAATTGATCTTCCGTATAATTTATTTTTTACAACTGGATTATTTTCAAGAATATCATCAACAATTTCTTTGTACCCTGTTGCGCCCCTTACAACAGGCAACGCATTAAAGTCAGATGCTACAGAATCCCAAGCATCCTTTAATGTACCCTCACCTCTTCTACCTAAACCTGCTTGAATAACATCATCAATAGTAGATAGACCTAAACGCCCAACAGAAGACATTGTGTTTCTAACGGCTGTTCCCAGTTGAGAAACAAGCATTGCCCTTCTAAAGTTTTCTGCCGCTCTAAGGCCGTTCAGAAGTTTAGAAACATTTTTAGTGTTTCCTTTTCCAAGTTGTTCGGCATTAAGAATAAGTTGATCCCTAATTTCTCTAGGTAATTTTTTACTTTTGCCTAACTGTTTTGCAAGTTGAGATAGTTGATTAAGATTTTTACCAGACTCAGAAGCGGTTGTTTCAAATAATTTTATTACATCAGAGTCTTTCTTGTATCCCAAGTCTTTCATTATTCTTGGTAATGATTCTATAGGTAAATCACCATTAAGAAAATCATCCCTTAAAGCATCGCCTACTTCCCTAAAGATTCTTTGAGGATCATCTGGGTAATTATTTTTAGCAGTTTGTATACGCTGAATAAGTCCGGGGTCTGTAACAAGTTCGTTAACAGTAGCCAAGGACATTCTTTCTACTGAACCTTTTGTAGTTGTATCTGTTTCAATAGGTCTGGTAGTGTCTCGCCTTGCTACAGGTTCTGCTTCACGAACCAAAGGATTGCTTGCGGCAACAGCGGCTTTTCTATCTTCTAATTTTTTTGCGTCGCTTACAAACTCCATAGGCGTTTGATTTCTTGCGCCAGTTAAATAACCTGCCGCACCTTCAAACTGTCTACCAGTTGCACCTAACTGTGCTTGGCCTATATTTTTTGCTTGATCTAATCTAAGAACAGGTTGGGTTGCTAGTTCAGTGGCCTTTAATACTGACCCCGGAGTAAACACTTGTGGCGCAAGCGTGGCAAAATCTTCAGTAAACTGACCTATAGACTCTGCTGTTCCCTGCTCTGCACCAAGGCCTAATGCAACATCTTCTGACACATCCCCAAGAGGCTCACCTACAACGCCTCTTGCTGACGCTTCTACTGGAGACATTAAATACCTTAAGCCACCAAGAGCAAAGTTTCCTGCTCCACTAAAAACATCTCCTTCAGAAAATTGTTCGGCACCTCTTGACATTAGTTCTTGACCTGCTTCTACCTCTTGCTGATAGATTTCAGGAACTCTAGACAGCGGTCTAACAGCATCTGTCATAGCAGATTTTAAAGGCGCACCTAGCCCCTGACCTCTAAAGGATTCATACTCTCTGCTTTGACGAATTTGATTTTTTAAAGTTTCATTACGTTCATCAACAGGCAATGCTAAAACAGATTCATCAACATCAATAGGCCAGTCTCTTCCTTCAAATGTAAACTCAAATTTCATTTTATTGAATTTCCCTTAAAGTGCCGTCTACTCTGTTGCTTTCTTGAGTATTTGATCCTTGACTTGAAGGTTTGCCCATACTAAGTATCGACTCGAAAAAAGAACTTTGATCCATAGTTTTATCTTCTCTAATTTTTCTTACTAATTCTGGATACCGATTATACAGTTCTTTTGCGGCACCTTTTAAGTTTATAATTTCTCCTACTTCGGCTATTTGTTGTGCGCTTAAACCCAAGTCTTCTGCGTGTCCAAAAATTTTCATTTGATTAGTTTGACTTATCTGAGTTCCAGTTCTTTTTACTGTCTGAGGTAATCCAGACGTATCAGCAATTTCTTTTGCTTCTTGAGGTGATGCGCCTCTTTGAATTGCTGTCTCATATATGTCTTGCCAAGACATACCTTGCCTAAATTTTCCTTTATTATCAAAGAATGTTTCATTCCAAATACCTTGCATCCTTGCTTCTTCATCAAACTTTTCAGCGGCATCCATTTTTAAAGTAGCCATTTTAATATAATAACCAGACATAGACTTTCCGCCAGTAAGTTGGGCAATCGCTTCAAGTATCATAGCATTTCTGTATATTTTGTTTAATTTATTTAAATGATCTTCTTTTCTTTTTTTAGAGTTACGAGCGTAAGGGCCATACTTAGAGTACAAAACACTTGTTTCTTCTGCGCTCATTGATCGTAGATTATTTTTGCTATCTTTTACTGAAGTTAATGGAGCCTTTTCAACTAATTCTATTACTTCTGGAGAAATATTTTCTGCATTAAGGTCAGTTGTTACATCGTTAGCAACAGTTGGCTCAATTGCTTCAGCCTCAACAACAGTGGTTGGTTGTTGAGAAACTAAGTTTTGTATTGCTTCCTCTTCCCCTGTTGTAAACACCCTCTCTAATAAAGAAGGAAACCTTCCTCTTTCTTCAAATGCTGATTGTCTTTGTATTTCATCCTTTATTCTAGGATCATCTTTTGGTAAAAGCGTGTCACTAGGATCGTCAAACAATTCTGCTGTACCAATACCCGCACCTACTGCGGCTATTCTTTTAGATAAATCTGTTGGCGTTCTTCCATAAGCGCCTTCACCTGCTCTTTGAGCAACTCTTGCAATAGTTCGACCTGCTTCATCGCGACCAAATATCATTTGCCCTTGCCTAGCCGCACCGCTATACGCAGGGTTTACAAACTTTCTGCCAACAACTGCACCCAATGATTCTATTGGATCACCTGCTACATTTCTGTTTCCTTTTAAAGCGTCATAAGCCTTGGCAATTAAACTTCTACTACCTCTAACAACTGGCCCTGCCACAGAGCCTACACCAAAAGGCATAGCACCTTCTAGCATTGGTGCTGTTCTTTCTAAGCCTGCTTCAATCTGTTGGTTAACCATGTTATCCCATTCGTTAACAGGCATAAGCGGAGACTGGATAGGTGGATCATATCGGTCTTCAGGAGGTATTCCTTCAAACCTTTCCCTGTCTTGCTCAAGAAGACGAAGTATTCCTAGTTCTCTAAAGTCCATTAAGAAACCCCACTGTATCTATACTTTTGCTCTCTAGGCAAATTTAAATAAAATGCAGGATTGGGAGCAGTGCCTGCAACATCCATTCCTGCTTTAACTGGTTGTGCAGGTTTAATGCCAGAGGCTCCAAATTTTCCTGCTCTACCACCACCTCCACCACCACCTCGTCTACCACCACCACCAACACCCTGACCTATTTGACCTAGTTGCTGTGCTACTGCCGCCATAAATTCCCTGTCTATATCTAACGATTGATAAGGGTCGTTAGTATAGTCAATAGAAGCGTCTGGGCTTGGCGTGTAAGGAATTATTGGCGTACCAGTATTGGGAATTGCTTGACCGTAATATCCTGGCCCTGCTCCATAGTTAGGGGTGGGGGCAAGAGTAGGTGGTGGAGGTGCAGGACGAAAACGAGATTGAAACATTATTGTATTTCTCCATATTTAACGTGCTTAACACCGTCAATAGTAATAACAGCATCTGGGTACATAGTCTCAACCTGTTGGGCCATTACACCTCGTCGTGGTCTGTCATCACCAATGTAGTTATAGTTATAAACACTTAACCCTTTCCATGTAGTTCCTTCAGGTACTATGTTTTCTTTAATATGAATATCAGACTGTGTCATAATAGCCGCCGACGCAATGTTGCCTAAAACTGGTAGCAATTCATTAGGTCTATTTGGTGCGGGGCCAGTTGAACTTCCACCACCAGAAGTGGTTCCACCGTAGTTGCCTGTAATCATAGACATATAGTTCTGTAAGGCTCTCTGTGGAGCGGCGGCTTCATAAGAATACCTAGCCTGATCCCTGTTCATAGCCTCTTGTGTCATAGCCCTACGTTGCGCTCCAACGTCACCAATAGCCTGATACATTCCAAGCGGTGCTTGCATGATTGAAGGATAAAGACCTGCGTATTCTTGCGCTCTATTTTGTGCGTCAGAATAAGCACCATAAGTTAACTGTGAGGCTTTATCTAGCATTTGTTGGTTTGCAGTTTCAATTGCTTTTCTCTGTACTAAATCACCCCTACTGCTACCTCCGGGCTGATACTGAACCATCTGCTGTCTAATTCCGGGCAACACTTGGGACTGTAGATTAGACTGCATTTCTCTACCAAGATAGTCCATAACTGGATTAAATCTTGCAGTATCTACATCACCGCTTAGACCTTGGATAAGTCTGTTTTCTGCTGATGACTGCTGTGCTGTAGCCCTTGGCCCCATAGCATACCCAAGCGTTCCTGTTTGACCAACAGTCTGTGCAGGGTCAAATCCCGCTAGTGTTTCTTTAGGATAGTATGCAGGTTCTCCACGATTGTAGAGATTCTTTGCTTGTTCAAACCCAGAAGTAATATAAGGAACCTGTGGCTCCCATGGCCCTGATGAGGACTCCGAACTTGAAAATGTTGTTACTGGCTGACCGCCTCCGCCTGAACTCATAATGTATTCCTCATTTTAATCACTTAATTCCCACCGCCTCTGTTTTCTAAAGCAACTTGATAGGCGCTTGGTTTTATACCCCCGCCTCCCGCAGAAACACTTTTAGGACTTTGCTTTGCAATTTTTTGTTGTACTTTGGCTATTTCTGCATTTAACTGATCCCTTATAAAGTCAGGCCCAGTAGATGCAAATTCTACAATTTGAGCAGGTTGCATTGGGGTTACTCTTTGACCGCCAACATTAGCCATAGGTTTTGCCGCTTGTATATAAGCCGCATCTCTAGCCGCTTGTAAATCCGCTCTTACAGCATCTGCTCTACTATCAGGTCTAATATGATATCTTCTTGAAATGTTTCCATCAACATCATAGATTGTATCTGACATGTCACCACCTTCATAGTCTAATAAAGACTGCGCGCTAACATTAGTTCCGGGAATCATATAGTCGCTTGCATTTCCCGCAGGTGTGCCCGATGCAAATCCACCACCACCTTTACCAGACTCATCAGACCTATTTGTTGCTAGTCCACCACCCGCCGCAATTTGTAACTCAGGTCTTAAGTATTGCGCTCCTGCTGAACCCGTTCCACCTGAACCCATTCCACCAAACGCTTCTGAGTCACCGTATATCTCTGGCGGCTGATAGTAAAAAATGTTGTCAGGAATATTATTAGGGTTTGTGTAAGGCTGATATTGCTCGTAACCAAAAGGACTATCAGATGGCATATAAGCAGAGTAATCAACTAATGGAGGGGTTTCGTAATCCTGAACCAACATAGGATAGTAAGGATTGTCTGGTCTTGGACTATCTGATACACTTGTTCTAGATAACTCTGGTATACCTGTTGATTCAACTACAGCACCAGAAGGGCTTTCGGCAAAAGTCTGCCACCAAGCCTTTCCGTCATCTTCTTTCCTTACCTCTCCTGCTTTCCAAGCGTTAAATTTATCCATTGCCGAAATCCATTCATCTTTAGGAGCGTCAGCAGATGGTAAAGTTACACCCGGAACCTTGTCATACTTTAACTGTTTAGCGTGTGCTAATATTTTGTCATGGTCTTTTGACCAAGCATCTCCACCACCTAATCCTAGTGATCCTGAACTCATTAGTGCATCCTCTCTTTTAAGTCTTTAGTGTATACAATGTATGTATCTTTCCAATCTGGTAACATTTTTTTCCATCCTTTTCTGCCCCATAACTCTAGAGAGGAGCATTCATTTTTTAAAGCGTATGAAGCAAGCATATCACTAAACTGGCTATGTACTTCTTTAAATCTTTCCCCTGCTAAAGCAATAGTTCTTAATACTTTTTTCTGAGGAAATTGTATTATTTGTGTAACCATAGAAAGAATAATTTTTTTATCTTCAGTTACAATCCATAACTGCATACTGCCTGATATTAAATTACTAAGGTAGTCATCTGTTCCTAGTTCACCCTCGCTATGCTGAATTACTTTAGAAAGTAGTGGCGCTACATTATCCCAAATATATGGTACGTCTTCTGGCTCTACAATAGTAGCCTTCATTTAAATCTCCAGTTACCAAAGACCATTACCTTGCCGTCATTACGAACTGTTACACCAGTATCTATGGTTTCTGTAATAGGTCTAACCATCATTAACTCATAATAGTTTTCTGTGGCATAGTTAAACGTAGCCATAAATGGCAGGTCAATTAAATTAGCCGCACTAACAGTAACCAGTGCCAATGCAAATACATATAACTCTTGATCGTTTTTCTTTACGAAGTCTTCCCATCTGTCCCATTCGGACTTAGTTGTTTGTCCTTGATCCCACTGCATTGTTTCGCAGGTTGCTGATCCTCTGCCGTTTCCAGTTCCCACAACTCCCTTGTACGAGCAAGCAATGTCTCCATACCTCTTTGCCAGTGCGCTTGTTCCGTTGAGGTGGTACTCAGATACGACAACTGGCTTACCAAGCCTAAGTGCTTCTTCGATACTTTTTCTGAATTGTGACTCACTCAGGTTAAAACCAGTTTGCAAATAGATAACGTCTGCTTGAGCATAGTATTCAGGTTTGACTCCGGGGGTTAGGTGTACACCGATAGGCTTGTTAACACCTTTGTTTCTAAGGTTCTGTATTAATACGTTTACTTCTTGTGCTGAGTAATACTCATCGCACTCAAGGCATACAACGTAATGACTGACTAGATCATCTACTGCGTCTACTACTTGGTTCTGATAGTCTATCTGATTCTGTAGCCCCTGCTTGTAGGCTTGTGGGCTGTCATCAGATATAAGCCACATTACAGGAGCCAGATTTTTATTACGCAACCTAGTAAGACGATCACGCCAAGCAACTCTATTAACACTACTTACCTCTCTAAACGAAGAGTCATAACTTCTAGCCATTACATCAACGTGTGTATCACCGTTAGCGTTTAACTTTTCTATAACTACGTCACGCCAGTGATTGCTTGTTTCATCTGACAGCCAGTTTAATGTGCTGTACTTATCTCTTTCTATTAAAAATGTAGATTTATAGTCTGCATATACATTAGGAAAGTTTTGTCCAAGCAGTGCCAATGTAAGCATAAATACCAACACCGCTACCGGGGTTCCAATTCGTACCATCCGCATATCTTATATCACCATCTCTAGGTTTTTCTGGAGCAACATTAGTTTGCTCTAGTCTTAGTTGAGCCACGTTATATATAATGTCACCCAGTTTATTTAACTCTCTAATAACAAACTCACCCAAGTATTCTGGATTTTCTGGTATTGATCCGGGCTGATAGTAGGTTACACTTTTAACAGTCTTTGAAGGTATAGACATTAGTAAGCCCTGCTACCTCTTCGTCCAGAATTTTGCACTTCAAAAGCCAACCCCTCTAACCTCCACTCTGCATCACTATCAGATTCAATACGAATACCATATAGTTTTCCTGTAGCCCTACATGAAATTTTAGACTGAGAGTCTGGGTTAAATTGTATTGGGCCTTCCCAACTTACCGCTTCTTCAGTAGACATTTGTGTTCCAATATAAACATCAACTGTTTCATTTTTGTCTATTGTTACTTTAGGCCAAACTGCTTTTATATGTTTAACGCTTGATTGGTCTGGAGCATTTTGTTCATCCATAGTGTAACCTGTGCGTTCAATATAAGAGTGCATATTAACTCCATCAGCCTTGAATCCAACTCTATCTCTGTATACTTTTGTATTAGTTGGAGAAGCAAACACCAGAACATTTTCTACAGTGTTCCAGTTAGATGCCCATCGCCCATCTACGGTAGTCCATGTTGGAGTTGCCGTTGCCCAAGTTGATAAAGCAGTTTCATCTTTAATTGTGCCGTAAGCAATGTAACCAAGATCAGGCAAATCTCTAAGGGAAAAAGTATTTTCATTCCAATTCCAAACTAATGCTTTGTCTACTTGACCTGTAATATTGTCAGCAGAAGGAAAGCAAGCAAGGACTTCAGACCTGTTGTAGTCAGTAACACAAAATGATTTCTTATACTGATCGCCATCAATGTAAGAAAATAAGTAGTCTCGCATCTTGTGGGGCAAAATACTTTTAATACGTTGCCCATCATTAATATACATATCTCCATTACCAAATATAAAATGACCACCATCAAATTCAGTAACACAGTTCTTTGCAAGAATACCAACATTGGGGGATATCTGCCTAAAAGCAAATATAAAAGGAGTCCCTACATATGTCATTGCATATATAGAATCTTCTTTGTAAATCATAAAAGTGTCTTGCAACGGAAGACCATCAAGAATAGCGCCCTTAGTATCCTCTAAAGAATACTCACCCGCATCTACTGTGGCATCGTTTTCATCCCAAGATGAAGGTACTCCGTTTACTGGAGCCTCAGTAGACCATTTAACAACTCTAGAGTTAGGTGTTCCTGATCTTGTAATATTTAAACTAACTAAAAAAGACCTAAACGATCTAAGTGATTTACACAATATACCTGATTGCCAGTTAGTTAAATCGCCTAGTTTATTAGATACTGATGGCACGCCACTGGATAAAGTCCACTCTTGAGGTGGATCAAAGTTATTTGTTAAAACAAGAACTCCGCCAATAACTGTTGACAACCAGTTTTCAGAAGCGGTTGCAGAGTAGTCATTATCAGATGTAGTAGCGTCTAATGGAGATACATTAATTCCATCAGCGTGAGCATAAGATGTAGTACCTGTTAAAGTAATTACTCCTGTGCTTGTGTCCCTTGCTGAATAAGTTAACACTTCATATGTCGAACCAGACCCAATCTTTAAGGTTCCAGTTGCTGACAAAGATGTAAGTACAGAACCTGTGTCTACTGTAATAGATGATGCTCCTGCTAATATAGCACCATTTACAGTTAAAACATTTTGTCTTGTAATGTTAGTCCAAGAAGTTCCATTGTGTACATATATCTTGTTAAGACCTGCAACAACCCAATACTCAGCAGTACCTGCTTTTATTTGAGTAATATAATAAGGCGCAATAGGGCAAGTTTCAATAACGGATGAATACCCCGGAGACTTCATTACAGCCCCATGTTCTAGTCTGACGTTATTGCCATCAGACCACGCATTAGCAGGTAATTGAAAAGGAGATATATCCTTTACAATTCCTAGTTGCCCAGATGTATCTACTGGTATTAATGCCATTATGGTTTAGGATATTTAGTCTTAACTGCCTGTCGCAATCCTTCCAACGCAGTGACAGATGCCATGCGTTCTTCGACTACGCCTTCCCATAGAGCAACGATTAGTTCGTCGATGGATGGGTATTCAGTCTGTCGATCACGTTGGTATTGTGTCTTTGCTTCTTCGGCAAGATGTGCATCCCATTCTGCTTCTCTTGCTTCAACTTCGGACAACTCCGCACTAGTCAACTTAACGGCTAAACCGTTAACTATTTTGTTTCTCATACGTCTACAACTCCATAAATTTTATAACGTAATCCCGATTTAATATCGCCACTGGTCGAATGTATTCTCAAGGCATTGATAGCATTGTTTCGAACATATCGACCAAGAGCGTTTACGTCATACATCAGACCATTCGCATAAGCAACAAACGTCCCGAAAGTTTTCCACCAAACAGAACTTGCCCCCTCGCAGTTAATATTATGAAGTTCGAGGGCAAGCGTAACGGGATAAGTTGCATTACTTTGAACTGTAATATCCTCCCTCATTAAAGCAGCATGAGTAGTTGTAGAACCGCCAATCATTACATTCCAATAATTTGAAGTTGTTATGAAAGAACTACCGCTATCTTCAGAAAACTCCATAATGATGTACGTATTGGTAGTCGCAACATTTAGATTTTCAAACTCAAGTTTGTAACCGTTGTAACTGGTAGGGCTTGGAAAAACAATATCAATATTTGCTGAATCTGACGAAGTTACAGTTTCTGAAATTGGTATTAAACCGCCCAGACCACTAGCAGTGCCGTTGTTTGTAATGGTTCCACCACTGTCAATTGTCAGCGTTCCACCACTAGGAATCGTTAGCCCACTGTCTTTAATTGTGACCCCATCGACTGCAACGCCATTTGCCGCAGTGCGTTCGGAGATCGTGTCAACTTTAACTTCACTCATTTCGGATATTCCTCCTTTACGGCTTCGACAGCATCAAGCCAAGTGCGTGAGCCTTCCGTTTGATCGTGAAACATCATGTCCATTTGTGTTTGCCAAGACGGATATGCTTCGGCTCTTGCTCGTGCGTATGCCTGAGAATCGTATTCGGCTTGCCACTCAGCGTTCGCTGTTTCGATTTCTGCTTCAGTTGGTTGTGGCGATGCACTGTTCCATTCTTTGATAAACACGCCGTCACCATCGTCTTGCAGAACGAAATCAGCGTTCGGCGTGAAGCCTAGTTTTTCTAATCCTTTTGAAGTAATCATGACAGCCTCGCAATGCTTAATCTGTTTTGAGTTGCAGTTGATCCACTGTGTGATGTCGCTTGCAGACTCAAAGTACCGTTACCGCCATTCTGGGTGTACACCTCCACATAGTCCGATGATCCATTCATATCAATAATTGCAGATGCAGTGATGTGAGTGTCGTAGCCGTTTTCCTCCATCCAATCTGCCGCATAAACTTCTGCACCATTTTTGTAAAAATAAATCGTGACGTAATTTGATGAAGTTGCATAGTTGTGACCTAGTTCGGCAATAAACAAATAATTTCCAGACTCGTCTGGTTGAAAACGGTGATTCGTCGAAACGTCAAACCAACTATTTGGATTTAAAACTGCTGTATCAAATTGAACTTTTGTGATTACGTTTTTTGTTAGCGACTGGTCAGTATTTCTTCTAACAATCGTGCCAGTATTTGAAACTCCAAACCCAGTTGCGGTTGCGCCTGTTGCGTCAATCGTCGCGCCCGATGCAATGTCGAGTGTCGTGCCTGATGGGATCGTAAACGTATCCCCCGAATCTCCTAATGTAAAAGCCGTACCTGTGGCGGGGCTTATCTTGTTTGCTTTGATTTCACTAGCCATTAAAGACCTCCTG
>Ga0208303_1000456_pt1 | contig 16863 bp, 20 predicted proteins | sample CB_VirMetaG_2_FD_184537 | JGI IMG/M metagenome (GOLD analysis project Ga0208303, IMG submission 184537) | Freshwater to marine saline gradient viral communities from Chesapeake Bay - CB_1504_2 Viral MetaG (SPAdes) (version 4) | ecosystem: Environmental > Aquatic > Marine > Coastal | place: USA... | reverse complement strand
TGAACGAAAGAAAGGCAAGTCGTTTATGCCTGTCACAGAGCGTGTGAGCATTATAGAAAATCTTAAACCAGTGGACGGTGTTTTGTTGTTCAACGACGACGACGGGTCTGCTGTAGAAGCTATTAAAAATGTAAGACAGTTATATCCTGATGCAGACTTGGTGTTTGCCAATGGTGGTGATCGTACCAATGTAAACATTCCGGAAATGAGTTTTGAGGATGATCGGTTGACATTTGAGTTCGGTGTAGGCGGTACCAACAAAGCCAACTCAAGCAGTTGGATTTTAGAAGAATGGAAAAAACCCAAAACTAGGCGAGCATGGGGATATTATCGTGTACTACACGAAGTTGGTGCCAATGTCAAACTAAAAGAACTCACAGTTGCTCCAAAAACTTGTCTAAGTATGCAACGTCACGAACACCGTGCAGAGTTTTGGTTTGTTGCCGAAGGTGAAGGTGCAGTATACACACTGGACAAATCAACTGATCACGATTTAAAATGTCACATGACAGCGCACCAGCATACTTTTATTGCCACTAACGAATGGCACATGTTGTGCAACGAAACTGATCGGCCACTTAGACTAATCGAAATTCAATACGGCGAGAACTGTGTAGAAGAAGATATCGAACGCAAATGACCCGTGTTGTAGCATTCAATGGCTTGATCAATAGATTTTTTCAAGTTGATTTTAAAATACCCAACTGGAAGATATTAAATTTTGACGATCCAGACAAGCACAATGCTGATTGTTATTTTCAAATCAATGTAAAGAAGCGCAAGAGTCAACACATAGAAGAATATGATTTTATAACAGCGTCAGGAAAGCCTGTGCTTGTTTGCGAATCAAATTTGTTTAGAAAAAACAGTTTTTCAGTTCACTACCCGGACAAGTGCTATTATAGATTAGGGTGGGGACATTTTCTAAGAAGCGGCAACTTCAACAATGCCAACAGTCCGCCAGATAGATGGAATCATATACAAAAATTACAAAACATAGAAATCAAGCCATGGCAACAACGTGATGGTCATGTGCTACTGTGTTTACAAAAGCCCGGTGATTCAACTCTTAACAGCTTGTATCAAAAGTACAACACCTACGAAGCATGGATAGCACACGCTGTGGAACAAATCAAGTTGTACACAGATGCACCCATAATGATTCGACCGCATTTGAAAACAAAGAAAATAAACTTCAACAAGTTTATAGGAAAAAATATAACATTGAGCGAAACATGGAACCAGCGTACAGTGTACGAAGGCGGTGCTGGATTGCAAAAAGATTTTGATGCTGCCTGTGCAGTTGTGGGGTACAACAGCAACGCATTGGTAGAAAGTACCTGTGAGGGCATTCCTACTTTTCCGCTCAGTGACGAAAGTGTTGTGTGGAACATAAGCAATCAAATTGAAAATTTATCCAACCCGGCATTAAACATAGATCGCACACAATGGTTGCACAACGCTGCTTATATGATCTGGAATATGAACGAGTTAAACGACGGCACAGCATGGAATCATTTGAAAGGAGTATACTTTGATGATTGAACCAACTTGGGCAAAACGTAATGTACTGTTAGATCAATTTGAGCTTGCTGATTGTAGTGTGGTTGATTTTGGATGCGGTGATCGAAGTGTATTGAACTATCAAACATTCCGTGAGTACATCGGGTTGGATCGTGTGGCCACTGCTGACATTCAAATTGACTTTGATACTGATACCATCACATTAGACAAGCGGTACGATGTAGGCCTTGTGCTCGGCGTGTTGGAGTACATCAAAGATCCTGGAGCCTTTGTGCAGGCAATAACACCGTTTGCTGATAGATTTATTATTATGGTATTGGCAAGAGCTGTGCCCAAGTCAGAATGGCGACAATCGTTTACACAAGAATCAATTACTGCATTGTTGTCTGCTCAATGGAGCAATTGCAAGTACACAAAAGCCGGTGGCTATATTATCGCCGATTGTTCAAACATTAAATAAACACAATGACTATTAACCCCGAATTACCTATTCCTATTTTCATCGGCTACGATCCAAGAGAAGCAATTGCTTATCATACTTGTGTCAACAGCATTATCCGACACGCTAGTCAACCAGTTGCTATTATTCCAGTGGCACTGAACTTGTTCAGCGACTACGAAGAAACACACAAAGACGGGTCCAACCACTTTATCTACACTCGCTTCTTGGTGCCGCACTTGATGAGATTTAAAGGATGGGCTATTTTCATTGACGGTGACATGATTGTCAGAGACGATATTACCAAACTGTGGGACATGCGTGATCCATGCAAAGATGTCATGGTAGTCAAGCACGATTACAAAACTAGAATGCCTGTCAAGTATCTTGGCAGTAAAAACGAAGATTACCCACGCAAGAACTGGTCAAGTGTCATATTATGGAACTGCGCCAATCATCCTAATAAAGTACTTACACCAGAATTTATACAAAAAAGTACAGGTGCTGATTTACACAGATTTACCTGGTTAGATGACAACCGCATAGGAGAATTGCCCATCGAATGGAATTGGTTACCAGATGAGCTTGGCGAAAACAAAGATGCCAAACTACTGCACTACACGTTAGGCACACCTTGCTTCCACGAGTTTTCAGATACTCCACAAGCAAATGAGTGGCACAACGAAAGGCTACTAACTGAATACTGTCAACAGAGGACCGAACATGACTAAACCAAAGTTTACTGTTGTACACCGTGCTGACCCAAACAATGTAGGCGATCTGTCTAGTAACCCATTACAATACTTCCTCAAACCAGAACAATATCAAGTGGTTGACATTACACGTATAACCGAAACAGACTACGATAGTCGATTGCCAATGGTCATAGGCGGTGGCGGGCTCATTGGCAATGAATTTTTTGGTGATGCTGTTCCGTCGTTGTTGCCATCGGCGGATTTAGACCAGTTGGTGAGTATACAAAAACACAAATGGAATCTTAAAGATCCGGCCAACGAAAAGGCCCATGCAGAGTTTCAATTTGCACACCGTAATTTTATCAAACGGTACATGAACAAAATTACGCCTGTGTCAGCACCGCGACATATTTGGGGTGCTGGACACAATGGACCGCTGGACAAGCGAGGCGCTGCCGAAATAGTATACCCAGACTGGCTTATGAATTTTGACGAAGTTGGTGTTCGTGACTGGGATCAAAATCAACCGTGGGTGCCGTGTGCCAGTTGCATGCATCCAGCATTGAAGAAAAAATATGCAATTAAAAATGATGTTGTATTCTTTGAGCACAAGAAACAGCTAATTAAAAACTTTGGCAATGACAGTATACCGCGTTTTGTAAACTCTGGAAGTAACATTGATCAAACTATAGAACTACTGGGCAGTGCAAACATAATCCTGACTAATAGTTATCACGGCGCTTACTGGGGTGTGTTGTTAGGGAAAAAAGTTATTGTGGTGGAACCTTGGAGTAGTAAATTTTTGAGTATGAAACATGCTCCTTGGATTTTAAAACGCGATCAAGACTGGAAAGAAGTAGTTGATCAAATTAAAATACACGACAGCGCATTAGATGACTGCCAAGACGCTACTACAAAATTCTGGGTGAAGATCAAATGAAATTTGTAGCATACTTGGCGTCTGTTCCGCCTAGCAAAAAAAGTCAACACAAGTCAGATTTACTAAGAAGATTTGTAGGCGGGGTTCAGACCGCTGGCGACCACGGAGTACTGGCCACACGTCCTCAGTTGGTCGATGCCGATGTGGCTTTTATACAAGGATGGCCACATGCTACAGGCAAACAAGCTGCACACAATTTGTTTAGAAAAGAAGTATTTGATTTTCAAAAGAGAAACAACAATAAACTACTGGTAGTTGACAGCAACTTGTTCAACTACCGCGGAAAGAACGAATACTCTAGATACAGTTTTGATGGAGTATTTCCAAGTACAGGAAATTACTTTTGGGACAATCCAGATCCTGCTCACTGGCAATCTATAAGTCGCAACACCGGCATCGCTTTAAAAGATTGGCGGCGCAACGGCAATCATATACTGGTCTGCTTGCAACGCAACGGCGGATGGAGTATGGGAACTTACGATATAGTTGAATGGGCCAACAAAACCATTGCCAAAATACAGCAAGCAACAAGCCGTCCTATTGTACTACGTCCGCATCCAGGAGATAAATCAGCAAGACAACATATTGGTGACGTCGGTCACATGCGTAATGTAAAAATCTCAGAACCAGGATCTACACTGTTAGACGATCTCAAAGATTGCTGGGCTGTGGTGAACCACAATTCTAGTCCCACAGTGGGATCTGTGATCGAAGGGTACCCAATTTTTGTCACAGATCCAGAAAAGAGTCAAGCAGCTCAGGTTGCCAATACAGATTTTAGACTAATAGAAAATCCTGCCATGCCAGATCGTCAGGTATGGCTAGAACGGATTGCCATGTGTCACTGGAGCCAAAAAGAAATCATGTCCGGAGAAGCGTGGCAACACATTAGGACTTATGTATGAAAATTGCAAGCATACGCGGCAGTGTCAAAGGAGTAAAATCTATAGTCACAGGAATGCTTGTGTCAGGTGATGACTATGCACTGGTCGATTCTATTAACGATCCTGTTGCACAACAGGCTGATGTGTTTTTGCAAACCAACCAAATTAAAACAAAATTTACAACAGAAGGAATATTAGGATCATACGAACAAATATTGCAAAGTTCAAAACCATTCTTAGTACACGAAAGTGCAAATTTTAGACAGTACGCACATAGTCACGGATACACACGACTTGGTTGGTATAGTTATTTGTGGACACAAGGCATATGTGGCAACGAAAATTCGCCGTCTGACCGCTGGAATAAATTTCAAGCCGCAACTGGTATACAACTTAAAGATTGGCGCAGTCCCGGAGATAACATTGTTATTATGGGACAAAAATCAGGTGACAGCAGTCTAGTTGACCTTCAGTTCAACAAAGTAAAATTTTCAGTATGGGTACAGCAGGTAATTGACACTATACGACTGTATACCGATCGCCCTATTGTGATACGCCAGCATCCAAGAGGAAGAAAAGGTCGAGGGCACTTGGCACTGTTAGCCAATACAAACACAAATGTTTCAATCAGCGACTGGATAGCCAACGATCAAGATTCTTCATCAGGCGGCAGCAGTTTGCAAGCTGATTTAGACAACGCATACTGTGTAGTGACATACAACAGTCTTAGTGCTGTAGAAGCAGTGGTTCAAGGAATTCCTGTGTTTGCATTACATAATGGATCCATGGCCTGGCCTGTGGCACATCATTTGTTATCGCAAATTGAAAACTTAAACTACAACATTGACAGAACACAATGGTGTAACGATATAGCATACACTCAGTGGAACAGCAAAGAACTAGCAAGTGGAGAGGCATGGGCTCATCTAAAGCCCATTATATACAGATGAAAATAGAATTTGGATGCGGTGAAACACCTACTAAAGAAGGCTTTATGACTTGCGACATAAGAGACGTGCCGGGAGTTGACTTTGCATGTCCTGCTTGGGATATAGATAAACATGTTGAATCCAACACAGTGACTGATATATTTTCTAGACACTTTTTTGAACACCTTACATTTAAGCAAGGTGAATATCTGTTGGAAGTTTGGCACAATATTCTCAAACCCAGTGGCAGAGTAGAAATGTTGATTCCCAACATGCGAGTTCATGTGCAGCAGTGGTTAGACAAAGATGCCAGGGCACAGCGCAACATATACGGACATCAACGGGGCAATTTTTTGGATGTGTGGGATGTACACAAAAGCGGATACGATGTTGACACGTTGAGAGAATTAGTTACAAGCAAAGGTTATACCGGATATTGTTCTCTCGCATCAGGAAAAAGCAAACATGTACATGTGGAGTTTTTTAAACCGTAATGTTTTTCCAATAAGAATTGTTTTTAATTTCTGTGTGTAACTCAGCAAGTGTGAGTGCTTTTTTGGCAACTTCGTCTACTTGTTGTATTGTTACAGCAGATAGCTGATCAACATGCAATTCGTCTGGTCGATAGAAAAACATGTTTACACCATTTGAATTTAGTGTAAAGAATTCGTACCCATGTGTCTTTAAGTAAGTTTTGTACTTTTTAAAACTTACACCGTGAAACACATGTTTATTATACTTGGCGCCTGCTACATACGGATATGAAAATTCGTAGTCGTACCCAAGGTTCCTGTTTATTTCTGCACAAATAACTTTTGGCCGAAAACTGTTTTCCAGTAGGCCCTGCATTATTTCAAAGTCAAAACTGTCTATATCAAGACTGAAGAAGTCTACATCCAATGGAAATCTAGTCAGGTACTCGGCGCAGTTGGCAGGATCAATACATTCATTGTAAAATGTAACATTGGCCGGGATGCTGTTTTGGACATTGAGGTCAAATGCAAAACACCGATATCCTTTGTTCTGTACAAGATTTTGAGTACAGTTTACTGCCAATCCGTCACGTGCTTTTTTGCTGTCTTGACCCCATCCCATTTCTACACAAACACCAGTGGGATTTTTAATATTGCTTAACAAGTGCTCAATGATACCATCTTCTCCGTGCTGTGAATAAACACGTTGTTCGTACGGCAATTTATAATTATTGGCCATTGATCAGCACTGCCAGTTTCTTTTTACTAGGCCAAGTGATTAAATTTACAGCGCCTATTTCATCACAAGCACGTTTGACATCAGGTATGTCATAATCGTCAAAAAATATCACTTTGGAATCTTTTACTTTTTCATAATCATACAACACAGTTTCGTAACTGTGTCCGCCATCAACAAACACCATATCAAACTTACGTGATTCTAATGTGTCTTGTGTAAAACCTTTGTATAGATTGTATGTTAGATCTATATTCTTAGCTGCCGATCGTGCCTTTAGTTTGTCAAATCTTTTTGTACACGCATCGTAGTTGCCAGACCCTTTGCCGTTGATTTCTTGCTTGTGTGTTTCGTCAGTGGCCAGTTCAAATAGATCGTAACCTGCAAAATAAAAGTTGCTGGTGTATTGTAAACAATAATCGGTTGTCACTGTGGCAGCACGACCAGTATGGCATCCTATTTCACAATATGATTGTGGTTTAAATAAATCAATGGCAGTACGGAAATACTGTTGTCTCCAACCCAAACCCATTACTGCATCAACTGGCCATTCAATTTTCACGTGACAGTCTCCGTATATCTTCTGTGACCATCAACGTTACCATGTCTTTAAATGACGTTTTTGGTTTCCAGTTTAACATTTTTTCTGCTTTGCTGTATGAACCATGCAAACTATGAACTTCGGCAGGCCGTTTAAAGCGCGGATCTGTTTCTACATAGTGTTCCCACTCAGTTATACCTGCGGCTTCAAACGAGTAAGCTAACAATTCTCTAATGCTGTGTTGTACACTTGTGCAAATTACATAGTCGCTGGGTTCTGGTTGTTGCATCATCGTATGCATTGCTTCTACAAAATCTCCGGCAAATCCCCAATCTCGCTTGGCATCCAAGTTGCCCAGTGTGATCTTGTCAGTCAGTCCCAGCTTGATACGGGCAACTCCGTCTGTTACTTTTCTTGTTACAAATTCTTTGCCTCGAATCGGACTTTCGTGATTGAACAATATACCATTACAAGTGTATAAGCTATAACTTTCTCTAAAGTTAACTGTGGTCCAGTAAGCATGTAGTTTAGATATTGCGTAAGGCGATCTAGGCTTAAACGGAGTATCTTCATCTTGAATACCATTGGTATTGCTGTTGCCGTACAGCTCACTGGTGCTTGCTTGGTAAAACTTAGTAGTAGAACTGTTGTTTAAAATAGCATTTAAAATGTTCAATACTCCCATTGCATTGACTTCGGAAGTGGTTTTATTAATATCCCAACTGGCTCCTACAAAACTTTGTGCGGCCAGATTATAAAATTCATTGGGCTTGATTCTTTTGACCAAATGATTCATGCTGGCATCATCAGTGATGTCGCCTGTGACCAACTCGATATCGTTCTGGATTCCAAGATAGTCAATGTTGCTCAAGTTTGGATTGGAGTAACGCTGTACTAATCCGTATACTCTATAATCATTTTCTAATAGATATTTGGCAAGGTAAGGACCGTCTTGTCCTGTCATACCGGTTACAAATGCTGTTTTTTTCATGGTGTGCTTTCATTCTCTTTGTACTTACGCTTGCCTTTGGCATGAGAAAAATATTGGCTTAGGACAGTTTTTCCAATGGGACTTAGATGTTTCTTTTGAGGAGCAAGATTTGTCACTCTGACATGGTTGGATTCGGCTAGCTTTACACAATCTGCTATTACCCAGGTATCGTGCGGTTTACAAAATCTATACGAATCACTTATTTCTTTTGATTCATAAATGTGTTCATATCTTTCCATGAAAGTTTTAGCAAACGGATGTTGGTTATTAAAGAAATAGATACAGGTTTCTGCATTATCCACTGGCTCGCCAGTGGGTCTGGTTGCTGGTGCATACATGTACGAAATAATGCTGTTGCGCGGTAATATGTTTTCTAAGAATGTGGCCGGCACAGGAGCATGTGTTTCTGAATCTGCATCAAGATATATTAGTACGTCTTGCGTTAACATTTTACATGCATTGATCCAGGCATAGGCTTTGTAAGTAAACTTGCGTGTAAAGTGTGTGCCACGCCAATCTAAAAAATTCTGTAGTTGCGGGTTGCAAGTTTCGTAGATATCCATACTGACCAAGTTGTCGGCCCGGTCTGGAATATCAAATCCTTCTGTCATTACATACAATGTTACAGACTTTGGCCAATACTTGATAAATGATTGTACCATTTTGTGCCCTATCAAGTCATAATAGGCTTTGTTCATTGTTGTTACTGCTGCAAATGTTCTCATTGTTGTTTCCAATACGCTTCTGTTCTGGCAACTAGCAAGTCTCGATCTTTACTACGACCTTGTGCTTTTCTACCGCCTTTGAGATGATCCAAGTAAGCACCCCATTCTGAATTTATAAGTGGATGGCCTTCACCTTGTATCAAATGCCCGCTCCAATCGTGTTCCGCCAGCGGTATTGATTTGCGTACAACATCAAATACAAAGCTGTCATGCCATTCTTTCATTGTGAATATACCGTTTTCTGCATCGTCGTACACATGTTGAAATTTCTTAAGAAAATCCGACACATTTGTAGAACGTAGATTCATTGCATACAATCCACACTCAGTGTATTTGCCGCGGCGACCTAGAAAGCAAAGTTCTTTGTCCAACGGGCATAGTTCATTTAATCGTGCAAGTGTAACAGGACTATGGCATACAGTATCTGCGTCCATCCACAACAACCAATCAGTGTGTGCTTTTTTTGCTGCAAAAATAGCATAGACTTTGTGAGCAAAACGTATGGCATTCCATTTAAAACTTTTGCCAGCATCCTTGCGTTGGCTTCTTACTGGATCCGCTGATATAATGCCATTGGCTTTGGGAATGTTGTTCCATTTTTCTTTAAACGCTACTAATGCAGGACTTTCTTTGTGCAAGTCCAGCACTTTTAAATTGGATGCAGATTCTACCACTGTGCAATCTTCTGCGTAAACCAATAAGTCAACTTCGGCAGGCCAGTTTTGTAAAAATGTGTTGATCATTCTTTTGCCATACTGGTTGTATCCATGCGCATTGAATGTGGTAACCACAGAGAATTTCCGACTCATTGTTTTCCTTATAACTAAGTGTATATTTAACCAGGTATATTATGAGAGTAAGTATTTTTGACCAATATGGTGCACTTAACAGTTCACCTGTTTTTGAAGCCATAAGAACAGGTCTGGACCAGATTGGTGTCAAACACAACAACATGGACAGTTCGGCTGACGTTGCTGTTATCTGGAGTCAACTGTGGCACGGCCGTATGCGACACAATCGTGAAGTATGGCAAGCATTTAGGTCAAGCGGAAGGTCTGTTATAGTAGCAGAAGTGGGAATGTTGCGCCGTGGCAGTACTTGGAAACTGGGACTGAACGGAACCGGGAGTACAGCGTATTATGGAAAAGATTTGATCCCAGGGCGGGCAGATCAGTTGCGTCTAGAGGCCAAGCCGTGGATCACAAATGGATACAATATTGTTATTGCTGCCCAGCGATCTAACAGCGAGCAATGGGCAGGGCAACCTCCTACTGTTGCTTGGCTAACAGAAACTGCTCGTAAGATTAGAGAATACACAGACAAGCCTATTGTTATACGCCCGCATCCGCGACAGCGCATAGGCGACGTTCCAGGATGTGTTATAGAAATGCCAAGGCCTGTACAAGGAACGTACGATAACTTTGATTATGATCGTAGTTTAAAAACAGCGTGGGCTGTGGTCAACCACAACAGCGGACCGGGATCACAAGCAATATTAGCAGGTGTCCCGGCGTTTGTTGATGCGTCTAGTTTGGCAGCACCTGTTGGTAACTTGGATTTGTCTACAATAAACAATCCATCAAGACCGGACCGTGCTCAATGGTTAGAACAATTGGCACACACCGAATGGTACACGGACGAAATTGCCACTGGGGTACCACTCGAGCGGTTAATGGTGTCCCATAACAGATAGACTTTTGTCAATCCATTGCAAGACTAGATCCTGCTGTCGTACCATATTATGATGTTGTATGCTGGCCACTGCTGTTTCCGGCAATAAGTCTTTTTCGACCAACTCGTGCCATGTAGTGGTTTTTGGATCCATTGGTGCATGTGTGCTTTTATACGCAATTACATGGATAAATTCATCGTCGGGACGTTTTAAAAAGAATCCAGAATTACAATCCCATCCATTTACTGCCAACATGTGCATCAAACTGACCACAGTATGATGATAGAAACATCCGCTGGGCTGCACAAACGATAACTGCCGTATGTTCATGAATGTGGTTTGCGGAACTACAATTACCAACATACCACCATCTTCGGCCATGCCATTCCATTTGGCCAATGTTTCAAGTGGATTAACACAGTACTGAAAAGCGTCATGACACCATAGCACATCAAACTTTGATTTTAATGATAGCTCATCAACTTTTTCAAAATCAAACTTCTGATGTGTGACATTGGGATACTTTTTAAACTTTGACGGTGCGTCAGCAATATCAATTCCTGTACAGCGAATGTTCAACGGGATGGGCGCATCATCGCGAGTGGTTCTGGTTGCCCACCATTCTAGATCTGCTCCGGCACCGCACCCAAGATCAACCAATGATCCAATGCTTTCCATAAAGTCATCATACTCAAACAGCGTGTTGAGAGTTTGTAAACTGTGTTCGTGCCGCTCTTCGTCGTTTCTAAAACTCATAGTTGTATATCTTCCATACCAGCAGCCCGTAATCTAACAACATGTCCTAACATGAAGTTTTTACTTTCCATTGCTTTCATAATTCCTAGAAATCGATTTCTAAGGAACGCTACTTCGTTAATAATAGTTTCAAAGTCTACTACCTCGTCTTCACCGTCTACGTATTTTTCTGCATCTCTGCTGGACAATGCACGGGCGTATCCTTCTAAATACTTTTGAAAATGTCGACGACGAATCTTGCGTAGTTGTATATTTAAATGATTTAATATTGCTTCAATTTCTTGTAATTGATTAAATCTATGTTCAGTGATGCCCGGCAATGCTGAAATGTTTTTTTCAACTAGGCCGCCAATATTGCAATCACGTCGTGCAGATTCAAGCTCTTTTTCATAATGAGCGATAAAATCTGGGATTTCTCCCAGATTGTTTGTAACACGGCTAAGCCACATAATTAATCTTCATACTCAGATTCGTTGTCGTCATCTTCATCATATTCTTCTTCTTCATCAGGATCGTCACTGAGATCTTTGATGTAGGCTGCTAGTGCCACTTTGACTTCTTTGTCGCCTTTGTACATGTCTCGAATATCATCAGGATCAACGTCGTTGTCAACTAGCACAGAAACTAAAACTTCTGCGGCTTCTTCTCGATCAACTGTGTTGATATATCGTTTGAGTTCGTTCCAAATTTCGCTAGATAATTCTACTGACATTGTTATTCCTCCGTTGTTTCTTCTAACGTTTCTTCAATCACGGCTGTTTGTTCCTTCAATCCTGAAAAATAAGCCATTAACTTGTCCAAACAACCATCTTCGTTTGCTTCCCACTTTTTACGAAACTTTTTAACAATTTCGCCATCGGCAGTTACAAATACCAAACTGTTGCCTTCTCTCTTGAGAATTTCTTTTTTCTCTGCCAAATCAACTAGTCCACTGTGCGGACTCATTCCGGTTGAGTAAGGAATTTTGACCTGCATGCCTTCAAAAGGTTTTGCGTAGCGTGTCTTCATTACCTTACACCCTGCACGGATACCGTTGACTTCAGAAACTTTATTGCCGTCTTCGTCTTCTTTCAGCTTCATTTTCTTCATTGCAACAACAATCGAGCTTGCATAGATGAACCCTTGGCCGCCACTGATCTTATCGTCCGGATCAAACATGTCTTGACTAGCATATGTATGATTGGTTGCAACCAAGCCTACGTTATGACTGCCAAACATGTTGACAGAGTTTCTAACAAGTGATGTAAGTGCTTTGGGTTTACGGCCCATGTCGCCTTTCATGTCGCCTGCTTCAAACTGGTTAACATCAGTTGGAGTAAGCAACATACCCAAGCTGTCAATTACAAATAACACTTTCATGCGCTCTTCTTCTGGAAGTGCTTTGTAGTCTGTCATAAATGTGGAAATTGTTTTAGCAACGTCGTCAATCATGCTCATGTTGAGTTTCAGCAATTTTTCAGGGCTTGTATCAACACCCAGTGCACGAAGCCATGCTTCGTCAAGTGCGTTTTCTGTGTCAACAAGAATAACAAATATATCTTGCTCTTGTGCGTTCTTTACAATGTTGCCTGAACAGATGTAGCTCTTGCCTGCACCTGATTCGCCGGCAAATACTGTAACTTTGCCCAGTGGAATACCTTTGTTGAAGTCACCTGAGATCAGATAGTTAAGTGCATAGTTGCCTGTGCTGATCCAGTCAGTTGGATCGTTAAATCCAATGCTTAGTCCTTGAATGCTTTTTGTGATGTCCTTACGGAACTTTGAGATATCAAATGGTTTTGCCATGATTTGCCTTTTTAAAAATGTTAATATATTATACTATCAATGTTGATGTTTGTCTATAATAAACGAGCTACTCGTACTGTTTTAAGTGCGTTAAATATCTGTTACTAAAATAATGATCATAATTATATTCTATGGCATCATGCTCCATTAAATATAGATCACGCCAGTCATCTTTGGTCAGTGTTCTGTACTTAGACACCATGGTTAGTAACGCAACTAATCGCTCAACTGGATTCTGAATTGAATCGAATCCGTAATCAAACAATTTAGTGTATAACTTAAATCCGTAGTATTTTTCCAGGTGAGCGTGCCAGCCCGGCTGTGCATAACTTAGAAACAATCCCCTTGTCACTATACTGTACAAAAACTTTTCTGTTACAAATGGCACATAACTAGTAGCCATGGTTTCACTTACGATATGCAAGAAACTTTCAGTTAGTTTATTTTCTAAATTGTATATATTTTTATGGTGTGCATATTGCACATGTCCAAAACTATTAGTAGTTTGAAAAAAGTCCTCACTGTCAGCAGATATAAAAAACTTGCGATACAGCCTTGTTTGATCTGGTAGATAATCTGAAATATGCCCGTCTAAGACGCCAGTTGAATATGTAAAGTTTTTACTACAATATTCGGGACTGTAATATCCAAACTTCTCCAAAATAGAAACCAATAATTTTCGGCTAACATGATCCGAACCATTGAAACTACAAATAAAATTGTTAAAATCATTACGGGGATGTATGTTGTATTTTGTAAAATGCTTTAGATTGTTATTATTCTGCAAGTCTGCTGAGAACGAAATGTCCAGTGTTGGGTACTCATGCTTTAGTCCAGCAGACATATACATAGTTTCGATTTTATTTTTTATATTTTTATTATTTAACTGATCTAAAATTAAATTTCGATTATTACTGTCAAATCCACCTAAATGATCTATTAGTTGTATGGTACCAGACTCAAATTCAATATTGTCATTTAATATATTTGAGTAATTGTTACTTTTAAATTGTTGCATGATTGTCTAAGTAAATTTTATGCATGGGTCTGATTAATTTTTCGTCGAGTTGCCCTAATTTAAAATAATCAAAAATAAAAGATAATACTGGAATCAACTTATCTATATCTAGTATATCAGATAAGTTTATAAATTGATTATCTAAATTTAGCGACCCGTCAACTTCTGTGAACTTTTCTGGATCAGTGAACCAGTCTGTGTTTTTGTAGTTAGAATCCAACATTTGCAATAACAATTGTTTTTCAGATTTGTCAAATTTATATTTGTTTTTATATTTTAAAACTGTCGGTAGCGATGAAAAATTACAATGCATGGGCGAGTTTGGAACATATATAATTGAATCTTCTGATTCTAAAAAATGTTTTGCTTGTAATGCAGAGTTAACCCAAGATCTTTCTAATTCTGATGTTATTAAAATAGTAACAACTTTTGTATTGTAACAAAAATTAGGAATATTAGGTTTGCTGAAAACAATATTAGGTATCAAATCATTTTCGTGACACGACAAGAATCTGGAATCATTTGCTTCTTGAGCGTTTTTTAAGTATTGATCTAAAGTGACGTCATTACCCCGCGGATAACTGGTACTGTATAAACTGACATCGTACGGAACCATTGGTTCCGATTTTAAATGCAAACTATGGTCAGAAGGAAAACTTCTTTGCACATATTCTTGCAAAATAGGCTTTAATAATTCCGGATTGTTTTTATTTGATTGTACAGTTACAGACCAGTGGTCAACTTTATTACTGGTCTGAAGTAATGTGCTTAAAAATTTGCCAGCAGATCCATGTGCAAATCGAGTAACAATAAAAGGTGAATTGATCATACAAAATATAAATGTAGGGGACCGTTATCCCCTACTAAAATGACACTAGTGACTACTAGATCACTTCTGTTGACGGCTGCGAATCATTGCCAAAATATCTTCGGCTTTCTGAGTCGGTGCTGCCGCAGTTGCTGCCACAACTGGAGCGGCGGCCACTACAGGTTCATCTTCGTCAAAGTTTGATGCAGCCGCTGGTGCTGCCACTGGAGCAGGATTGACCTGTGGAGTTGGCGCAGATTCAGAATTGCCTGCTGGTGCTGATACACCTGCTGGTCGGAAGTAAGAACCCCAACGCTCAGTATCATATGCCGCACCATCAACTGATGCTTCAAACATTTCTTTGATCACTTTGACAGCGGACTCATCTGGTTTCTTGGGTAAAAATGTGCTCAAGTCCCACAAACTGTGTGCTTCTACTGCTGCCTGCTCTTGTTCAGTCAATGCAGATTCTTTGCGAGCCCACTTTGATGTGTTGTAGTCAGCATAACCACCTTTGGCTGTTTTAGTAATACGGAAATCTAAACCACGCAAGTAGTCAGTTGGCAATTCTTCCAACTCTGGATCCATCAATGCGCTTTTGATAAGTGTAAACAATTGTGGGCCAATGATAAACCTACGAATTGGATTTTCTGGAGTCTTCTCGTCAGTCATTGGGTTTTCGCGAACAAAACCTTGGAAAATGTAACTGCGCTTTTTCCAGTACTTACGACCCATGTCTTCAAGAGCTTTGTCTTTGAACCATCCACGTACTTCAGTAAGGACTGGACAAGTTTCTTGCCACATTTCCATACAGGGTACCTGCACGATTGTTTGTTTCGAGTCCATTTGTCCCTTGATGCCTGCAAATGGTAAACGAATCATTGCTCGTTCTTGCCAAAAGAATGTGTTCTTTGTGTTTGCGTCTGGGAGGAATCGGAGTGTTGTGGATGAACCTTCATCCATGTTCCAGTGTGGGTAAATTGCATTGTCGCCACCGGATGAACCACCTTTGTTGCTGTTACCTTCTGATGCCGCGAGTCTTGCTCTAATTTCTGCTAATGATGCCATTTTAAGTTGCCTTTCTAAGTGTTATAAAATGTTTTCTAAGTTGCCTGTGATGCTAATAAAAAAGCGTGTCACACAAGTAGTGTACACGCTTTTGTTGTTAGCGTCAATGATATTTATGACGCATTTGTTCAAATGACTAATTTACATTGTCTTTATCAATCCAGACAACTGTTTGAGTCTTGACATTACATCGTCTTCGACTTTGCCAAACTCTTGCATTTTACCAGAGTGTCCGTATTGACCACTTACAGCAGAGTACTCGCTTTCGGCTACCAATGGAACTTTTACTTCAACTGTGTCATCACCACGTCGGTTCTTACCACCAAGTTTGCAATTTTCTTTACCGTACTTCTTGCATGCTTCTTCGTAGCTCATACTAGTTTGTTTCCAAACTAGTTCTTTGTCGTCTTGTTTACGACCATTGATCCAGCTTGCTTCATCTAAGCCGTCTGCTTTGTTCTGTAGGTCTTTTAACAATGTTTCATCATCGGGAGCAACTTTGTTGCCCATATCTTTGGCAAAGCCTTTGATCTTATCGCCAATGGTTTTCTTTTCTGGTCCGGCAATTTCTTCGCCGCTGGGTCTGTAAGTGTTGGCACCTTCGTCAACATCGTCGTCGTACATGGCAGCACCATCATCAAACTCTACATCATCAAATTCGTTTGCTTCGTCATCAGTTAATGAATCGCCTGCTGCTGCACCTGTAATTGCACCCATTGGGCCACCTAATGCTGCGCCTGCTATGCCGCCTGCTATTGTTCCTAAAATACCGTCTTGAAGTATGTCATTGTCCATACCGCCATCAACTGAGTGACGTGTCATTCCGGACAATTCCATCATGCGTTCAACTGAATCATCTGGCTCTTCAACTTCGGAATC
>Ga0208303_1000455_pt1 | contig 16870 bp, 14 predicted proteins | sample CB_VirMetaG_2_FD_184537 | JGI IMG/M metagenome (GOLD analysis project Ga0208303, IMG submission 184537) | Freshwater to marine saline gradient viral communities from Chesapeake Bay - CB_1504_2 Viral MetaG (SPAdes) (version 4) | ecosystem: Environmental > Aquatic > Marine > Coastal | place: USA... | reverse complement strand
ATTAGATAGGTTAATGTCTTCTTTAATTGTAAATAAAGATATTAATATAGATGATTTAATAGTAGGAGATAAAAATGCTGTATTTGTAGCCGCCAGGGTATTAGGGTATGGTAAAAATTATGAAGTTACTATTAAAAATCAATCCCACACAATAGATTTATCAACTTTAGATAGTAAAGAATTTGATACTAAGGATTTAGAACAAGGTAAAAATGAATTTTCCTATACTTTAGAAAATACTGGTACTGTTCTTACTTATAAAATTTTAACTGGAAGAGATGAAAAAGCTATAGAAAGAGAAATAGCAGGTCTTAAAAAAATTAATAAAGAATCTTCCGCTGATTTAACTACACGTTTAAAACACATGATTCTTTCAGTGGATGGTAAGGAAGAGAAAAAAGATATTAGAAATTTTGTAGACAATTATTTATTAGCCCGAGATTCAAGAGCATTTAGAGAGCACATTAGAAAAACACAACCTGATGTTAATTTAAATTATATTCTTGAAAACGGAGAGGAGGTGGCCATTCCTATTGGTCTAAACTTTTTTTGGCCTGACCTCTGAAATAGCTCCCCAAATTAGGAAAATTTTATTTCAATCTCTTCATAGTATAGTATTCCATGGAAATGGTGGGTTTGATTACTATACAGTGTATAACATGCCCATATGGTTAAGAAAGTTTACATTTATTGAAATTCAAAATCATTTTAATGAACAAAATAAAGCTTCAGAAGAAAATACAAAAAAGAATTCTTCTACATTAGTAGATAAAGATGGTAAAGTTAATACCCCTTCATTCTTAGAAGCTAGTAAACAATACAAAGGTAAAACAGGTTATAAGTAACAATATTTATAACAAAATACACTTTAGATGGCTACTAAAAAGGAAATTGAATTACAAAAAGAACAAAATCGTCTTTTAAAAGAATCTAACCAACTTTTATCTGAACAGTTAAAACTTAATAAAGAATCTGTTGAAGAAAGTGATGATTTTAGTAATCTCCTTAAAGGCCAGTTAAAACTTGAAAAAGACCAAATTGCTCAAAGGAGCGAAGTATTATCTATAGATAGGCGTATAACAAAACAAGTAAACGATGCTTATGCATCTGAACTATCAGGTTTAGGTACTAAAAAATATGCAAATGATTTAGCTAAAAAACAAGCAGATTTACAGCGAGATATAACAGTATTAAACAATAAGAAAAACATTTTTGCCCAAGGTGATGCTGAACTAAATAGTGACATTAATGAAACTATAAAAGAAAGACTTGCTACTGCTGAAAAATTGCAAGAGATTTATGCAGCTCAAGCAACTGAATCCGAAAAAATTTCTAAAAATTTTGGAGTTAGAGCATTTGCTGGTTTAGAAGGAATAGCTGGAAAATTAGGTTTAAGTGGATTAGCCCCAGAATTAAAAGAGGCAGGAGATGCTGCTCGAAATTCGGTTATAGCTGGTGGAAAAGGTGTTGGTCCACTTATGCAGGGATTAAAATCTTTAGGACCTGCATTAGCTAAAGCATTTGGTCCTTTACAATTCCTTCAAGCTTTAATAGAATCAGATAAGGTTGTAAGCGATATAGCTAAAAACCTTAATAAAAGTTACCAAGAAGCTACCCAGTTAAAAATGGAATTAACAAGTGCTGCTAATGCTAGTGGTAATATATTTGTAACTTCCGCAAAATTATCTGAAACTTTATTATCAATAAATTCCTCATTAGGTACTAATGTAAAATTGAGTGATGAAATGCTTATTCAGTTTACTGAAATGAGAGAAATGGCAGGATTCACTAATGAGGAATTACAAGGAATAGCTGCTATTTCATTAACTACTGGTGAATCGATGAATGATATCACTGGTGAATTTATGGCTCAAGCTAAAATTTCCTCAATACAAAATGGTGTTTTATTAAATGAAAAAGAATTACTAAAAGGCATTAAAGATGTATCCGCAGCTACTACCCTATCTTTAGGTAAAAATCCAGGATTAATAGCAGATGCAGTTGCTACAACTAAAGCTTTAGGTATGGAATTATCTAAGGTAGATGCAATAGCAGGAAGTTTATTAGATTTTGAATCATCAATATCAGCTGAATTAGAAGCTGAAATGTTATTAGGTAGAGATATTAATCTTGAAAAAGCAAGACAAGCAGCTTTAAATAATGATTTAGCTACAGTTGCAAAAGAATTATCAGAACAAGCTGGTACTTCTGCAGAATTTGGTGCTATGAATAGAATCCAACAGGAAGCTATTGCTAAAGCTGTTGGAATGGGTAGGGATGATTTAGCACAAACTTTATTTGTACAGGAACAATTAGCAGGAGCAACTGGAGACGAAGCAGCTGAACAAGAAAAATTACTAAATAATAAAATAGCTCAAGTAGGATTAGCTCAAGCTCAAGCAGATTTTGCTAAAGAAGGTATTGAAGGTCTTAGACAACAAGCTGGTATGGCTGATAGAATGAAAGCCTCTATGGATAAATTAAATGAAGTATTTGTTTCATTAGTAGAACCTTTAATGCCTATATTAGACATATTTGTAAGTCTTGTTGACATAGTAGGAGTATTAATGAAAATTTTAAATCCTTTTATCCAATTTGCATCAACTGGGTTTTCGGCAATTGCTGATATACTAACTGGTTTGTCTGGGGGTGGATTTGATTTCGAAAAAACTAAAGCATCCGTAATAAGAACAGAAGATGCCTCCCAAAACCTGTTTGGGGGGAGTGCCGACATTTATGGTAGATATGATAGCAGTGGAAATTTAAAAATGGCTAATGGTGGTATAGTAACAAAACCTACTAGAGCATTAATAGGAGAGGCAGGACCTGAAGCAGTAGTACCTTTATCTAAAGAATTAAAAGTAGACAATTCTAAAATGGAAAAGTCTTTAGCTGAAATAGCATCATTATTATCAAAACAAAGTTTCTCTCCTGTAGGGTTGTATGAAATTCAATAATTTAATATTTATAAACAAAACGTAATTATGAGCCTATTAGAAAAATTAACAAGTGGCAATAGCCAATTAGCAGGTTTGAATGGTGTATCACCAACTATTCCTAATTTTGATCAATCTACTTTACATAACCAATATTCAACTGTAGGAGATCCTAATTCGGAGAAAGTAAGACCTAGAAATGGAGTATTACCTCAACAATCCCAATTAGATCCTCCTAACTCACCAGAGCCTTATATCTTAAACTTACCTAGATAATATAAGTGTGGGGTTAATTAGCAAAAAAACAAATCTTAAATCTTTAAGGTATGGCCAGGATACAGTAGGTGGTGGAAATAGTAGAGAACCACTTGTAACTCAATCCATTCCCGGTTCTTTTTCTGATATAGGAAATACAGGAGGAACCGATTTTTTATTAAGAGCTAATGCCCTTGGGGCATCTGCTAGAGATGTATCTAGATTAACCCAACTTCTTACATCCACAAGTAGAGGTCGTTTATTTACAGCAAAACAAAATGTATTGTCTCTAACTAATGTAGATTCATCTGTTGGTTATGCTCCTTTACTCCCCCCTTCTATTTCTCTTAAAGGCATTTTTAAAAGTGATGCAGATACCTTTTTAGGAAGGGCATTAGAAATAGGTAGTAACCTTTTTCAAGTAGGAGCCCAAGTTGGCAGCTTTATTAATAGTAAAGTTCAAGATATTAACCCTATAAATCAAGGTATTTATTCGCCAACATCTACAATAGCACAAGCAGGAGTAAATGCTCTAGGTACACATTTAAATAAGCAGGGATTAAATCCCTTTAAAAATACTACAAATTTTACTGTAGGGGGAAATTTACCTTTAGCTTTACCAACATATTTAAATACTATTGGAGGTTTGGGTATTGAAGGTCCTAAAACTAGAATGGAAGGGTTATTCCTTAAACAACTAGGAAGTTCTAATCCAAGCGATACTAATCTAATAAGCTATTCTGGAGGTCCTGGTGCAACATTAGGGGTAGGGCGAACAATTATTAAAGTAGCACCTGGTCAACCATCAGGAAGAGGCAGTAGTGTTTTTTTTACCGCTAATGATCCTCGTTATAATAGTGGTAATGGTAATAGTGTTACTAATAGATTTGTATTAAGTCAAAACGAAATAAATTTAATAACCCCTGTAGGGTTAGGTGTTGGAGCAACTTATCAAAATTTCTCTGCACCTTTAGTTTCACAAGCTGTTCCTCAAAGTATCCCTTGGGATATTAATCCTGATTTAAGAATGGATACTAGGGTCAATTTAGGAGATCCTGGTAAAAGAGCTAATAGATCAAGTTATGTTATAGGAAGAAGAGAATTAAATAATAATAAAGGCATTAGAGAAAATCTTACTTATAAAAATGCTTTAGATAAATTAAATGCCCTCCCCATATATCAAAGTGCAATTGATAATTCACCAGTTACAATTAAGGATACTAATGATTTAGTTAAATTTAGAATAGGTGTAATAAATAATAATGATCCTAGTAAAAAAACTTATATTCATTTTAGGGCACTTATTGATAGTATGAGTGATAATTATTCCTCAGAATGGGAAGCTCAAAAATTTATGGGTAGGGGTGAAAATTTTTACAAATATAGTGGGTTTGACAGACAAATTTCATTATCTTGGACTGTAGCAGCACAGTCTAAACAAGAATTAATACCAATGTATCAAAAATTAAATTATCTTGCTTCAGTATGCGCTCCTGATTATTCAAGTAATGGATATATGAGAGGCAATTTAATATCTTTAACTGTAGGTGGTTGGTGTTATGAACAAATAGGAATAATGAAAGGAATTAATTTAGAAGTCCCTACAGAATCACCTTGGGAAATAGGTATTGATGATACAATAGAGGCAAATGATTCTACAGTTAAAGAATTACCTATGATAGTAAAAGTAACAGGATTTACATTTGTTCCTATACATAACTTTGTACCTAAAATCCAAAGTAACACATATGGTAGTACAAATGCAGCTGAAAATGAAGTAGGATTTATTAATCAATATGGTGATGAACGATATATTAGTTTAGCAGCAGGAAGTGGTGATAATTATGGAGGAAATCCATCTAATCCCACCTATGCACCCTATAAAACTTTAGTAAAACCCCTACCTCCATCTTTAGCTACTCCATCAATTACTGATCGTATTCCAACTAGCATTCCAGGGGTATAATAAACAAAAATATAAATGGGAAGATATACACAAATAGGAATAGCAAATAGTAGAAAAATTAATGGTACTACCGGACGTGGCTACTATGTAGGTAATAAATATCCTGAGGTTGGATTAAGTCCTAGTGACACTTATGTATATGCATCTCAAGGGGATAGATTTGATACTTTAGCTTTACAATATTACGGTGATTCCTCTTTATGGTGGATAATATCAATAGCTAATGAGGCATTAAGTCAATCTACTTATTTTTTACCTTTAGACATTCAGATAAGAATACCTGCAAATTATTCCGCTATAGTAAGTTCATATAATGCACTAAACAATATTTAAGTTATGGGAAATATAGTTGGAGAAAAATTTGATGATTTTGTTATCAACCAAATTAATGCTAGGCAATCTCTTTCTGGTAAAGGATTTGGTGAGGCTACCTTATCTCCTAGTGATCTTTTATTATTAAATAATAGAAATGCTTGGTTAAAACTAGCATCTTCTGTTAATGTAGTTAATGAATCAAGACTTGTTACTACTGAGGCTGAATTAGCATCTGCTATAACTAACGCGACTAAACCATTAACAACTTTAGGAACTAGTAGATTAGTAGATATAGGAATAGGTCAAGGTGAAGCTCCTAAATTTTTAGGATCTCAACTTGCTCAAAAAGCAATACTATTTAATACACTTTCAGAGTTTACTCCTACTACTTATAAAAAAAATGAAGAAACAGGAGAATTAACAGACCAAATTGATACCTTAGGTAGTTATAATTTTAGATCTGGTGTTTCTAAATCTGATAGTTTATGGAACTCTTCAAATTCATATGGTTTAGGAGGTAGTAATTTTGGATTAACTCCTGCCCCTGGGTTAATATCTGCTAAAGTAGACAACAAAAATAGAGGTTCAATAAGAACTGCAGAAATTGAAATAAAAGCATATAACAAATTCCAATTTGAAATGCTTGAACTAGTTTACTTAAGATTAGGTTTTACTATGATGTTAGAGTGGGGTTGGGATAAATATACTACTGACGGAAAAACTATTACTAATATGGGTAATACTATTATTGAGGATAGTTGGTTTAGTAATAATCCTTCATCTCAATTAGATATGTTAGAAACAATTCAATCCTATAGAAATTTATATAATGGTAATTATGATGGTTTCTTTGGTAAAGTAGTTAATTTTGATTGGAATTTTAATAAAAATGGTACTTATAGCATAACTCTTAAATTAGTAACTTTAGGAGATGTAGTTGAATCTATTAAAACAAATAGTACTGCTACAACTTTAACACAATCAGAAATATCTTCCCTAATATCATCTGCTGATGATAATGAAAAAGAAAGATTGACAAGACTTCAAGAATCATCTACAGTTAGTAATGCTGGTTCTTCCCCTTTAGCACAATCTCTTTTTATAGATATTATTAATCCTAATCTTTGGGGTAATACAAATAAAAATTACTTTAGTTTTAATAACCAACGTGACGCATTTGAATCCTCTCTTCCTACTGCACTCGAAAGATTTCAAGAAGGTGCTGCAGTAGGATCTACTACAGGTATAGGTATTAACCAAATCGCAGGTGCTCTTTATGGTGGATTTAGTGGTTTAATTAATGATGGTCCTCAAAACCCATTACAAAGTAATGATAGATATTCCTATTATATGACTTTTGATATACTTTTAAGTAGAATAAACCAATATTGTATACCTAGCATAGGAACAGAATCTAATCCTGAAAAACAAATTAGTGTTTTACCAAGAGGTAATAATAATTTATGTTCTGCATTTCCTAACCAAATATCATTTGATCCTAGAGTATGCTTAATTAAACCAATTTTTACCCCTAATATGGTAGGTAGTCAAGATACCTCTGAAAATAATATAAAATATTGGTCTTGGTTTAGTAAATTAGCAGATTTTGGTACTTTAACAGAAAACAAAACTTTGCTCTATGGTAATATAATGAATATATACCTTAATTATGATTTTATAAGTACTTGTTTATCTCAAAATATGGATAAAGATGGTAATATATCTATTTATAAATTTTTAACACGAATATGTGATGGTATAAATTCTTCATTAGGCAATTTTCAAAAATTAGAGGCCGTTATAAGAGATGAGGTTTTTGTTACTATTCAAGACCAAAATCCTATACCAGGTCTAGAATTACTATATCCTGACATTAAAACAGATAATATTACTCCTTTTGAGGTATTTGGGTTTAATACAACGGGTTCTATTAGTTCTAATTTTGTAACTGATTTTGGTTTTAATACAAAGATTACCCCTCAACTAGCAACCTCCATTAGTATTGGGACTACTGCTAACAATGTTACTACTAAAAACTATGATGGTACTGTCTTTAGTAAATGGAATACTGGATTACAAGATAGATTTTCTTCCTTTTTTGAAGACCCATCACAAATTTCTAAAGTAAAATCTACTTTTATAAAAGATTCACCCTTAACCCAAGAACAGATAGATGCTGAATGGGATGCATGGAGTAAAAGAGCAGCAAATAATGAATTTCAAAAAGGTATAGTTAAAAAGAATGATTCAACTGATTATTCAAAATATGATCATGATGGGTCACCTACAAATAATTATGTAGGTTTTACAAATAAAATAAAATCTCCAATTAATAATAAAACATATGCTAATGGTAGTTTTTCTGGGTCATTAACTTGGCCTGAATATATTGCAAAAGTTATTGAAGATTATGAGGCAAATAAAGAAAGGCTTAAAAATAAACAATTTACAATTGAAGAATTAAATGAAATACATAAATCTTCATATAAATGGTATTTAATTAGGGCATTTAGTGGTAAATTATCTTCATCTGATGCCACAAGTTTAGCAGGAACAATTACAGAACTTCAATCACAGTATTTTTTAATGGAAAATTCCTTTATTGAAGATGGGAAAAGTGTTTTTCAATCTTATATTAATACTAATATTACTAATGCCCAATTTAATAGTGAAAATTTACCCTCAAATACTATTGGTTATATCCCGGCAGATGTAAATTTAACATTTAAAGGTCTTTCAGGAATAAAAATATACCAACAATTAAGGGTTAGACAGGATTTTTTACCTAAACAATACCCTAAATCATTAAAATTTCTAATAAAGGGTGTAAATCATAGTATTAGTAATAATGATTGGAGTACTAATATAAATACTCTTAGCATACCTAATGTAGAAGCAGCATTAAATTTAGATGGTACCCCTAAATACAATAACGTTCTTCTATCTGATGGGTTAATTAATGAACCTACCCCTAATGCTACGGAATTAAGAAACTATTTACAAGGAGGTATTTCTGTAATTAATAATAACTTTTTCGAAAAAGGTAATGAGATATCTAATAATGGGGATATATCTGCTAGACTTAAAGATAGTACTATTGCATTACTCCAATCACTTAATGAGGCTATTTCTAAAATTCCTTCACCCCTAAAACCTATTGAAATTAGAATAACTGCTGGCAATGATACCGCTCATTCATCTAGGAATAGTAGACATAATAAAGGAAATGCTCTAGACTTTACTTTAGGGCCTCCTAATGACCCTACTTGGGGCAAGGCATTACCCAATTCCGAATATGAATACATTAATTTAATAGATAAAGTAATGAGGGATTTTGTCAAACAAAACCTAGGTACTAGTTACATAAATGAATATTACAACCCTAGTAGTAAAGCTACAGGCCCACATTTCCACTTTTCTGTCTCAGATAACTTTGTTGAAATTTAAATTTTAAAAATGTATTATCCAAAATCCCAAATATCAACCCCTTTATATACTAATGGAAATGAATTTACATTAAATGATAAAGATTATATTGGTAATTATTGGGTTAACTCTCAAGGTAATAGTTATAGTGGTAAATCCCCCCAAGACCCACCTAATAATTTATTAACTCCTAAATCAACCCCTACAGATTTAAGTGTAGAACCTACAATTTCATATTATAAAAGTAACCCTTCATATTATAATTCTCAAAATAAAAAATTTAGTGAAGTAGCACCTTCACCACCACTTTCTAGTATAACTTTCCCTACTGAAGATGATTATCAAACAGGTGAATTTCAAAGATATTTTGCAAGAAAAAGAAATGAGTTTAAATATATAGAAATTAATAGTGATACTTACAAAAAATATGTAGATGAAGACCAAGGTGTACAATGGCAATTATATGCCCCTATTCAAATAAGTTGGATATTAACAGGTAAGCGAGAAAAAGTATACAATACTAATAAAAACATAGTATTATTATACCAACAACAAAATAACATATTTGGTTTCTTTGAATCATTTAGAGGTAAATTCACTAAATACTGGGAAGGCTTGGAGAAGTAAAATATTGTTCGTATATTTACGGTGAATAAAAACAAGGGTTATGTATTGGTTGGTCGAAGACGATTCACAATTTGATGTACTATTAAACAGTGGCTACAAAAAAGCTTTTATAGAGGTAATACCAAGTAGTCACACCACACACCCCACACTCAATCGCGTGTCTTTGGTGTATATTAGGCCAATTGAAGCGAGTAAAGGTTATATGTTGGGCGTTGCGCACAACGAAACTATGAATGTATTAAATACGCGCATTCACGAAATAGTAGATAAATTCGAGGTATTATATTGTAGAGATAAAAAGGAAATATTACATTATTTTCCAAGCAAAGCTCTTTATGACATCACACCCCCTCCTCATACATATATATTACCAACCACTAAGGCACACGATATACTATATAGTATCCACAAGGATGAACCGAACGTAAACGAGTTTATCCCTATTGTTAAACACTATGAGGTATGTGAGAACATTTTTTTAGAGCTAAAAGCAAATATAAATAAAGTAGATGATTATGGAAAATTTTATAATGAAAGAGTATCAATGGTATTTAACGCCATCGAAAGGGTGGGAATTCAAATACAAAAGGAAAAATTTAGAACACACTTTTATGATGAAACCAATACCAAAGTCTATACTCAGTACAACCTTAAGACACTTACAACACGACCATCAAACACCTACAAAGGAATAAATTATGGAGCACTTAATCAAAAGAATGGATGCCGAAAGTCGTTTGTTCCAACTAATGATGTTTTTGTTGAATTGGATATTTCTGCTTTCCACCCTACTTTGTGTTGTAATCTTGTTGATTATAGGTTTCCCGATATGGTGGATATACACACGCACTTATCGGAATTATATAATGTAGATTACAAGAAATCAAAAGAACTGACATTTAAACAGCTGTATGGTGGAGTATTTGATAACTACAAAGACATAGAGTTCTTTAAGCGTATTGATATATACGTAAAAGAGTTATGGGAAGAGTTTGAGAGTGAAGGGTTTATAACGTGCCCAATATCGAATTACGTGTTTGATAAAAAGAATTTGGAAAACATGAATCCGCAAAAATTATTTAATTATTTGCTGCAAAATTTGGAAACGTCAACAAATGTGTGTATATTGTGGGATATATTGAAAATATTACGAGGAAAAAATACAAAGTTGATACTATATGTATATGATTCATTTCTTTTAGATGTGGATGAAAGCGAAGTAAATGTGGTAGATGAAGTTAAAACGGTATTTAAGAAATATAAATTAAACATAAAGGAAAAACAAGGTTATGATTACGATTTTAAATAATGAGGTAAATACGTATAATGTGAGTTATGATATCATAACGGATATTAAAAGCGTAGGAGATTTGAATAATAAACTATTTTGTACATTTACCAATTTAGATAATTTAGATAATTTAATAGAAGATATTACATCTAAATACACTATAATCTACAACAAGATGTTTGTTTTAGAAATTGTGGGAAAAGAAGAGTATGTAGTTACATACAATGTTGATCAAGGAAACATTAGTACTATTCCTGATAACACTATATTAGTACATAGAAAAAAAGAATCTAATACTCTATACACTATTAATGCACTTAATGAATTAATTAAAAAACTCAATAATGGTGTTGTAGATACCAGCTTTCAAATTGATTGGCAGCACTATAAAAATTGTATACTGTTAACACAGCATAACGATTTAAATCAACTAAATACAAAAATACATAAGATAATTGACCTATAATTTGGATACCCGAATTATTGTTTGTATATTGATGTATTAGAATAAATAAATGTTATAAATAAAAATAGTTATTATGGACTTAGAAGCACTTAAGAATAAGTTGGATGGACTCCAACAAAAAACCAATGTAGGACAAAAACGAGATTATAGTTTAACTTTTTGGAAACCCTCACTTGGAAAACAACAAATTAGAATAGTACCATCTGTATTTACCCCTAAAAATCCCTTTACCGAACTTAGATTTTATTATGGAATCACAAATAAAGTGATGATCTCACCATTAAATTATGGTGAAAAAGATCCTATTGCATTATTTGCCACTAAACTTAGATCTGAATATAATAAGGAAAATTATATGTTAGCTAAGAAACTAGATGCTAAAAATCGTATTTTTGTTCCTGTAGTTGTAAGAGGTGAAGAAGAAAAAGGAGTTAGATTATGGCAATTCGGAAAACAAGTATATGAGGAATTACTTTCACTTGCTGTTGATGAGGAAATTGGTGATTACACTGATATTGTAAATGGTAGAGATATGACTGTTGAAACAGTTGGACCCGAGTCTACTGGTACTCCATACAATAAATCATCCATTAGAGTTAAGATGAAGGAATCCGCACTTAGTACTAAAGCTGATGAGGTAACACTTTGGACAACTGAACAACCAGACCCAAATGCTGAATTTAAGAGATTTACATTTGATGAAATGAAATCTGCTTTAGAAAAATGGTTAGCACCTGAGGAGGATAATGAAGATTCTATTATTTCTGAACCCGCTGTAGGATTTGATAATGATGAACCTAAATTAAAATTTAATGTTGATACCTCTAATGTTAAGAAAAATAAATCGGATCAATTTGATTCACTATTTGAGGAAAAACCAAGTGGGACACATGACTTACCTTGGAAAGATTAATGGCTAAAAAGAAAGCAAAATCTTTATCTGAAGCAGTATCTGCTGAAGTAAGGAGCAGTTTCGATCTAAACAAATTTAAGAATAAAAAAGGTTTAGATAAAAATGTAAAGTTTAAGGATCAAGAATGGATTCCATTATCACAAGCATTCCAAGATGTTACATCTATACCTGGTATCCCTATGGGTCACATTGTGATCTTAAGGGGTCATTCAGATACAGGTAAAACTACAGCTTTAATTGAAGCAGCAGTCTCAGCTCAAAAACGAAAAATATTACCAGTTTTTATCATTACTGAAATGAAATGGAATTGGGAGCATGCTACTCAAATGGGTTTAGATATTGATATTGAAAGAGATCCTGATACTAATGAGATACTTGATTATAATGGTAATTTCATTTATGTAGATAGGGAAACACTTCATACAATAGAGGATGTTGCCGCATTTATTTTAGATTTAATAGATGAGCAGAAAAAAGGTAATTTACCTTATGATTTATTATTCCTATGGGACTCAATTGGATCAGTACCTTGTGAACTATCAGTACGTTCTAATAAGAACAACAATGAATGGAATGCCGGTGCTATGTCTACTCAATTTGGTAATAGTGTAAATCAAAGAATCACTTTATCACGTAAAGAATCATCTACCTATACTAATACATTAGTTTGTATTAATAAAGTTTGGACTGCTAAAGCAGAATCCCCTATGGGTAAACCAAAGTTGATGAACAAAGGTGGATTTGCTATGTGGTTTGATTCTACATTTGTAGTAACATTTGGTAATATATCTAATGCGGGAACTTCTAAGATTAAAGCTATTAAAGAAGGTAAACAAGTTGAATTTGCTAAAAGAGTAAACTTACAAATTGATAAAAATCACATTAATGGTATGACTACTAGAGGTAAAATTATAATGACACCTCATGGTTTTATTAATGATGATGAGAAGGAACTTAAAGATTATAAATCCTCACATGCTGAAGAATGGAGTGCCATATTAGGTGGTACCGATTTTGATGTTGTAGAAGAAAGTTATGTCCCTACTGACACAGTCCAGTTTATAGCAGAACCCGAATAAACATGAAGCATAAAGAACTATTTAAGTTACTGGACGAAGTCCAGGAACAAGGGGAAACGCCTACCCAAAATAAACATGATAAAGTATTGTTAATAGATGGATTAAATCTATTCTTTAGAAACTTTGCTATGATGAATATGGTAAACCCCGATGGAGTCCACATTGGGGGGTTAGGCGGTTCCCTACGTTCTTTAGGTGCTTTAATAAGACAAATGCAACCCACTTCAGTGTATATGGTATTTGATGGTGCAGGTTCTTCTAATAATAGGAAGAATTTACTCCCCGAATACAAATCTGGGAGGAATGTATCAAGAGTTACTAACTGGGAGGTATTTGAGGATATAGGAGACGAACATGACTCAAAAATTGACCAGATAGTGCGTCTTATCCAGTATTTAAAAATGTTACCCGTTAAAACCACCCTAATCGACAAAGTAGAAGCGGATGATGTTATAGCCGTGTTAGCTACAAAACTAGTTGAAAAACATAACTCGACCTGTTTTATAATTTCTAGCGATAAGGATTTTGTTCAATTGGTAACTGATAAAATTATATTATATAGACCAATAGAAAAGGAGTATTACACCCCCAAAACCGTAAAAGAAAAATTTGGGGTATTATCTCATAATTTTATTTTATATAAAACCTTATTAGGTGATGCTTCAGATAAAGTACCAGGAATTAAAGGGTTAGGTGAAAAAGGACTATTTAAACGATTTCCCGAATTAGCAACACAAGAACTAACTTTAAATGACATTTTCGACATATCTGCTAGGAAACATAAGGAGCATGTTGTATATTCACGTATAGTATTAGATAGAAAAAGATTAGAAAATAGTTATAAAATTATGGATTTAAGTATCCCAATGATTGATGATAGAGAAAAACAATTCCTAGATGATTTGATTGGAGAGGATTTACCCGAATTAAATTCTGAATTATTTATCCAACTATACAATGAAGATAAATTAGGAGGAATGATTAGAAATTTAGAAAATTGGGTAAAAGATAATTTCGAACACTTTAAAGGTTATAAATAAAATGACATTAAATTCGCTTACTTCATACGGCAAGGAATTTCAAATCAAGGTTATATCTTCTTTATTAACACATAAAGAATTTTTAACCAATGTTAATGATATAATAAGTGATGAGGATTTTGAATCTTCATCACACAAATGGATAATTAAAGAAATCCTAAGGTACTATGAAAAGTACCATGCAACTCCTACTCTCGATATCTTAAAAGGAGAATTACAAAAAATAGATAATGATGTTTTACAAATTTCAATTAAAGATCAACTAAAGCAGGCATATGTTAGCTCTGATGAAGATCTAGAATATGTACAAGAGGAATTTACTAATTTTTGTAGAAATCAACAATTAAAAAAGGCACTAATGTCTTCTGTAGATTTACTTAAAGCAGGGGATTATGATTCAATCAAAATAATGATTGAAAATGCTTTAAAAGCTGGACATGATAAACATATAGGACATGAGTATATTAAAGATATTGAAGAAAGATATAGAGAAAATTCTAGAGTTACTATACCTACACCTTGGAAAAAAATCAATGATTTACTCCAGGGAGGGCTTGGAAATGGAGATTTTGGTCTTATTTTCGGTAGCCCGGGAGGTGGTAAGTCTTGGTCACTAGTAGCAATAGGAGGATTTGCTGTTAGGCTAGGTTATAATGTATTACATTATACTTTAGAGCTTGGAGAGGAATATGTTGGAAAACGATATGATGCATTTTTTACTAATATATCAGTTAGTGATTCAGTTCCTTTAAGAAAAAAGGCTGAAGAAATCATTCCAAGTTTACCTGGTAGGTTAATTATCAAGGAATTTCCCACAGGGAGAGCAACAATGTCTACAATAGAATCCCATATTAATAAAGTTGAAGGGTTAGGAATTAAAGCAGATTTGATTATTATTGATTATGTTGATCTCCTTACATCAAAAAAACAAAATAGGGAACGTAAAGATGAAATTGATGATATTTATACTAGCACAAAAGGATTAGCTAGACAATTGGACATTCCTATTTGGTCTGTTTCACAAGTTAATCGCGCAGGGGCACATGATGATATAATAGAAGGTGATAAAGCAGCTGGGTCTTATGACAAGATGATGATTACCGATTTTTGTATGTCTTTGTCCCGTAAGAAAGAAGATAAAGTAAACGGAACAGGAAGATTTCATATTATGAAAAACAGATATGGGATGGATGGTCTTACATTTGGTGTTAAAGCTGATACTAATACTGGACATTTTGATGTTTTTGATTATAATATAGATCTTGAAGAGGAAAAGTTAGCTCCTAAGACTCAATCTAATTCTTTTGATCAAACTGATAAAATTTTTAAAACAAAATTATCAGAGGTATATTTTTCAACTCAAGAATAAATTTTATAAAAAACATGGCAAAAACATCATTATTACAAGAAAGAATAGTTTACAAACCTTTTGAATATCCTGAGGCTAACGATTATTGGATGAAACAACAACAAGCACATTGGTTGCATACTGAAGTACCAATGATGTCGGATATTAATGATTGGAAACAAAATCTAGATAAAAATGAGAAAAATATAATAGGCTCCATATTAAAAGGTTTCGCCCAAACTGAAACTGTAGTAAATGATTATTGGTCAACATTAGTTACAAAATGGTTTAGAAAACCTGAGGTAATTGCAATGGCAGTAACATTTGGTGCCTTTGAAACTATACATGCTGAAGCTTATTCTTTATTGAATGAGGAACTAGGATTAGATAATTTTAGTGAATTTATGGAAGATGAAGCAACTATGGCTAAAATAGATGCTTTAATGAAAATTAGAGATTCTCATGATGGTACACCTGATTGGAATGAAAGAGCAAAATCATTAGCCATATTTTCAGCATTTACTGAAGGGGTTAATCTATTTTCTTCTTTTGCTATTTTGTTATCATTTAAATTAAGAAATTTACTTAAAGGAGTAGGACAAATAGTTGAATGGAGTATTAGAGATGAATCATTACATTCAGAAGCGGGGTGTTGGTTATTTAGAACTTTATTAGAGGAACACCCTGAGTTAAATACTCCTGAGTTAAAATCTCAAATTGAGGATGCTGCCCATTTATCTTTAAAATTAGAATTAGATTTTATAGATAAGGTTTATGAAATGGGTGATTTAGAAGGATGTTCTAAGTATGATTTGGTATCTTTTATTAAACATAGAGTAAATACTAAAATGGCTGATTTAGGATATGAATCTATTGTAAATGGTATTGATCAAGAATCTGTACAAAGAATGAGTTGGTTTGATAATTTATCTGGTGGTAAGCAACACACTGACTTTTTTGCAAATAGGGTAACTAATTATAGTAAAGGTGTTCAAAATTGGGATGCCTCAGATATTTTTTAAAATTTAAACATTTAAGTAATGAGTTCAGAAGATAAAATAGATGATGGGTTAGATAATATTGATTGGCATGTTGATATGGTTTTTTATGATGGTATTATGCAATTAGCCAACAATGTAGAATCAAGAAATGATTATATTTTTACTGATGAAATAACCTTAAAAGATAAATTAGAAGATCTAGATGAG
>Ga0208303_1000453_pt1 | contig 16886 bp, 31 predicted proteins | sample CB_VirMetaG_2_FD_184537 | JGI IMG/M metagenome (GOLD analysis project Ga0208303, IMG submission 184537) | Freshwater to marine saline gradient viral communities from Chesapeake Bay - CB_1504_2 Viral MetaG (SPAdes) (version 4) | ecosystem: Environmental > Aquatic > Marine > Coastal | place: USA... | reverse complement strand
AAATTATGATACTAACACAAACACAAGGAGAACAATATGCCAAGATATAAAATGGTCAACGGTGAAAGAATCCAATTCACGGCAGCTGAAGAAACAGCTAGAGATGCTGAAGAAGCAGCTTGGGCTGATGGTGCTGTAGCAAGAGCACAAGCTAGCCTAAGAGCTAAAAGAAATCAGCTTCTAGCAGAGACAGACTTTTATGCTTTATCTGATGTTACTATGTCATCTGACATGACAACATACAGACAAAATTTAAGAGATCTGCCTGATGGAAAAGACACTGTTGAAAAATGTGAAAATGCTACATGGCCAACTAAACCATAGTTAAATGGCTAAACGCAAGTCCCTCATAGGCGTTAACAATTTTGTAAAAGAAACTAAAAAGAAACGACCTGGGAAACACAGTAAAAAATATAATAAACGAGTGCCCAAGAGATCTAAAAATAGAGGACAAGGAAAATAATCAATGGCTACACCAGACGAAACACAACTACAAAAGGGTGCAATAGCACCTTCGCAGACAGAACAAACTGGTTCGCAAAAGGCAGTTGCATTAATTGATAATTTAATTAGTTCACCTAGTTTACCTACAGGTACAACTATAAATCCACAACTACAGAATGTGGCAACTAATGAATTAATGGCAACAAGTGGGCTTACAGGAACTACTGCGGCTGCAGTGCCAACTGCTCCAACAGCCCCAACTATAGCTGCCCCAAGCACTATAACAGGAACTAGTATAACAGCCCCTACAGCACAAACTGCTGCAACTATTACACCTTCTACAGTTACATCATTAACACCTACAATGACAGCTGCAACAGGTACGGTTACTCAACCAATGACTGCAGCAACAGGTACAATTACATCTGACGCAACAGTTAAAGGTCAATTATCAAGTTTACAAACTGAAGTTGAAACTGCATTAGCTTCTGGTAATCCATTACCAGTATGGGCAAGAGGTGCTGCAAAAGCAACTAATGCTGCAATGGCTAATAGAGGTTTAAGTGCAAGTTCAATGGCTGCTGAAGCATTGGCTGAAGGTATTATGAATTCTGCTATACCAATAGCAAAAGCAGATGCTGATACTTATAAGCAAATGATATTTCAAAACTTGTCTAATAATCAGCAAGCAGCAATTACAAACGCACAAGCATATCTACAAATGGATATGGCTAATCTTTCTAATCAACAGCAAGCTAATTTACAAAATTTAAATACAAGACAAAACTTTATTTTATCAGATCAAGCTGCAGCTAATGCAGCATTTCAATTTAATGCAACTAGCCAAAATCAAGTTAATCAATTTTATGATAAACTAAGTGCAACTATATCTGATCAAAATGCTGTTAGAATAGATGCAATGAAAAAATTTGCAGAAGCAGAAAGAGCAAAAGTAAATGCATTAAATGCTCAAAATACAATTGCAGTTAATGAAGCAAATGCAAAAAGAGAAGATACCATAAATAGATTTAATGCACAATTAGAAAATCAAAGACAACAATTTAATATTCAAAATCAAAGAGAGATAGATCAATCAAATGTTGTTTGGAGAAGAAGTATTAACACAGCTAACACAGCAGCAGTAAATGCAGCTAACCAAGTTAATGCACAAAACCTATTAAACTTATCTAACTTTGGATTGTCAGCACTATGGCAACAATGGAGAGATGAAGCATCATGGGTAAACACTTCTTCAGAAAATAGCGAAAATAGAAATCATAACTTAGCAATGGCAGCACTAGAAAGATCTACTGCTGTTGATCTACAAAACAAAGCATCTAAAGATGCAATGTATCAGATGATTGGTAAGTTTGGTTTTGATCTATTATTAGGATAAGGAGAATAAATGAGTATAAGTAAAATGTTTAAAGGTGCAGTTTCATCAGCAGCAACATGGGTTGGTGGTGCAATTGGTGGAGCTGTAGGCGGACCGACTGGAGCTAAAATAGGTGCTGGTATTGGTACAGCATTAGGAAGTAAAATATCAAGCTATGGGGGTGGAGGTGGAGAGTTTCAACCTATGAGCACACAAGTACAAGTACCAAGTTTTGGAAGAGGTTTACCAACAATGAGACCAGGAATGGGTAAGTATGTACCTGGCCCTAAAGTTGTAGATGCTGAAACATTAAATAAAATGTGGGAAGCTAGATTAAGTAGTTATATGGCAACTGCTGCTAAATTTGATAGAACTACAGAAGTATCAAGACTAATTAGGAGTTTAAAAGCATAATGAGAGAATTTGAAGAAGGCATAGGTAATCCATTTGATACACCAGTACCTGGTCAAAGTTTAACAGATACTCCAGGTAATTATCCTTGGGAACATTCACCACTTATAACTGATCCTGAACAAGCTACAGAATTTATTTGGGATAGATTACATAAACCAGAATTTGCAGAACAAGTTATTGCTATGCTAGATGCAGGTATACCCGTAGAAGCTCTAGGTAGAGTTATACTATTTGGTGGATTTGTAGAAGGTAAGTTTAGTCCTGATGTAGCATTTTTAATTGCACAACCAGTTATGGAAATGATTGCATCAATGGGTGTAGCAGCTGGTGTTGAAAAGTTTAGAATGTCAATAAGTGACTTAACTAATAATAAACAAATGACAGAGATTATAAAAATTAAACAAGAGAAAGAAGAGTTTGAAAAAATAGCTAAAGGTGTAAAACAAGATATTAAAAAAGTAAAAACAGAAGACAAAGGTCTAATGACTAAACCTGAGGAGGCAGAATAATGAGTGCATTTAGAGGAATAGCTACAGGTTTTTTAGGTGGTGCAATAGCTGATAAAGAAGCTAAAGATAAAAATAAAGCAGAAGTATTAAAAGGTGCTGCAAAAAATTATTTTAATAATACATTACCAGAAACTATTGAAATGGAAAATAACATAAAAAGTAGTTATGATAGAATTGCTACTGAATTTGGTACTCCTGCCGCAGAATTAGCAGATATAAATAAAATTATAACTGGTGATGGTAAAGGCTATGATAACTTTAAAGAAATATTAAAAAGTAATAATATTAAAAAAGAAGATTTAGATAAAGCAACCTTTGATACAGACTTTAATAAAAGATACAAAACAAGAAGTAAAACTTTTCAAGAAAAATATAAACCTATCTTTGATCAAATTGGTATAAAAGAAATTGGTGGTATGGGACCTTACACAGTTAAGAGTCAACTAGAAGGTGATGCTACTACTGATACCATGGTAGATGCACCTCCAGCTACTGGAGAAATGCAGCAGTTTTCTAGTACAAAATTATCAGATTATTTAATTCCAAAACCTGGAGTATTACAAATACCTGAAAATGAATTTGGCAGAGTTGCTACAAGCTATAGAAATTTTAATAATGTAATATCGTTTGACCCACAAGGTAATGTTAAATTTGCATTTAAAGGTACAAAAGATGTTGAGTATAACGCATTAAGAGCAATAACAAATCAAGTATCAAGTGGTTTCTATAATGCAGAACAAAAGAAAGTAAATGTTGGTGCTGCAATAGAAGAAGCAAATAAAATATTAACAGCACAAACTGAAAGTTATATTAGAGATATTGTAAATGATTATCAAGTTGTTAAAACTCCGCAGCCAGGAAAAGCTAGTGCAACTGCAACTGGACAATTAAAAATAAATAAAATGGATTTAATAAAGCACCTAGATAGTCTAGGTACTAAATCAGAACAAAGATATTTTGCAGTAAGTTTTCCAGAAGGTGTAACTGCACCAGGAATTAAAGGTGATGTTAGACAATATTTATTAACTGTAACTAGATAATATGACAAAACTATCTTTAGGAGATTATGTAGTTAATGACCAAACTGCAAACAAAAAAGTTGCAGGGGGTATTAGTCTTGAAGAATTATTAGAAAGAGATAAGAAATATAATGTTACTAAGGAATCTATTCAAAATGATCCCAGTATTAATAACGCAATTCCCGTACAATTTAATTCAGATGGATCTTTAAAATATACCTTTGATAATATTTATGAAAATAAACAGCTATCTGCTGTAGCAAAAGATTATTACAGAAATAGGGATGATGTTAATCTTACCGATAAAGAAGCTGTAAATAAATTTATAAGTGATAGAACTTGGAAACAATCTAATACGTTTGCAATGGGTAAAGAGTTTACATATATTACTGGAAATAATGTAGGTGAAGATCAAAAAGCTAGACTATCTTACTTAACTAGATATTGGGATGAGCTACCTAATTTTTATGAAGAAGGTGGTAGAGGAGCATCAGGATTTTTTGCTAACTTAGGTGTTGCAGTATTAGATCCATTAAATATAATTGGTGCAGGTGTTGGTGGTCAAGTTGCAAAAGGTGTTCTTAAAAAAGCTGGGCAAGAGGTTATTAAAGCACAGACTAAAAAAGGTGTTACTAAAAAGGCAATAAAGAAAGAGTTATTAAATAGTCCAGAAGATTTAGCTAATTTATCTGCTAAAGCAAGAAACAATGCTATTATAAAAGGTTCAGCATCAGTATCTGCAGTTGAAGGTGCTGGGTTTGGAACTATAGATATAGCTAATCAAGTAGTTGAAAGAGAAATTGGATTAAGAGAAACACTAGATCCTATTAGAACAGGAACTGTTGCAATGACAGCTGCTGGTTTAGGATTTTTTGTACCATATGCAGGTGGGAAAATAACAAGTAAAATTGCTAATTTAAGACTTGCAAAAAATAATAAATTAAATAGTGAAATTTTAAAAAAACATTCTAAGAAACAGCCTGATAATACAGGTAAATCTGAGGGTGTAAACTCTCCAATAAATGGTGAACTAAGTGTTGGTAGTAAAATTAGAACTAATTTAGCTGACCAATGGGATTTTATTAAAGTATTACAAAAAGAAATTACAGGTGTTGGTGGAGATGTAACAAGTTTAAAAAATATATATACATCTAAAAAAGGTTTTATAGATCCAGTTACAAAAAAGAAAGTAGACCCAATACTACAACCATATTTTCAATTAAGACAATTAGCATCATCAGGAACTAGAGGTCATCACTTTATAATGAATGGTGTATATTTACCACCTAATCCTGCTGCTAGAAGTGCTAGTTATAAAAAAGGTAAGAGTAAAGGTTTACATCAAATATTAGAAAAGTTAGATGTGGATAATGAAGTTAATGAATTTTTAAATTATGTAGCTTCAAAAAGAATAAACTTTATATCAAAACGAAGACCTGCTTTAGAAAAAACTTTACCAATAGATAAAGCAACTAGAAAAGAATATATAGATTTTGCAGAACTTGATGCTGCAACTTATAAAAAAAAATATGGTAAAAATTTAGTAAGAAAAAATAATTTTAAAAAAGCATTAGATGAGTACAAAGTATTTACAGATGAGTTATTAGAATACCAAGTTCAATCAGGTTTAATTAATAGATTAGATGCTAGAAAAATTAAAAAAGAAAATCCTTTCTTTATACCATTAACAAGAGAGACAGAAAAGATTGGACTCATAACAGCTGCAGGTCAACAGACAAGAAAAATGCTAGGTATAGCTAGACCAGGTGCTGTTAAGTTAGCAACAAAAGCACAAGAAGGTGATATTAATCTTTACAAAAATTTATTAACTTATACTTATCAAACTGTTTTAGCAGGTGATAGAAATCGTGCTAAAATTTCTCTATATAATATGTTACAAAAGGGAGATAAGTTAGGCACAATAAATGCAGATAAAGTTGTAAGAAAAGTTACAGCTAATAGAAGAGTAAGAATAGAAAATATTGCAGTTGATAAAGTTATTAGAGCTTATGAAAAATCAGGTGCAAAATTTGATCCTGAAAAAGTTTTAGGAAAAGTTGGTAGAAAAAGAAAAAATCAATTAGATAATTTAGATAGTCTTGATGTTTTAACTTTTAGTAATACATTTAAAGCTAGTGATGATGCTGCATCTGATGTAGTTGACATTGTTTATAGAAATGGTAAAGCTGAAATATACGAAGTTATTGATCCAAATTTAGCAGATTTATTTAATGGTTTATCGGAAAAAGGTGCAAACAAAGTAATGTTTGGCTTTGGACCAAGAGGAATATTTTCTAGATATGCAAGATTTGCATCAAGAGCAATTACTTATACTCCACCTTTTGTAGCATTTAACTTAATAAGAGATACATTAGCTGGAGCTGTAAACTCTGCATTTGGAATAGGTCCTAAAAAATTTTTACCAGTTTATTCTAGTGGCAAGGGTTTTATAGATGCAGTTCAACAAACCCATAATTATAAAAAAGCATTAATAAATGGTATGGGGTATTCATCTAGATCTGAAACTGAAGCCTTTACTCCAAAAAATTTAAAAGAGTTAGTTAAGAAAGGAGTTACTACATCATCAAAAACTTTAGGTGATGCAGAAAATTATTATAGTAATGTAATAAAAAAATACGGAAAAAAAATTGGTGCTGGTGGTAGAGGATATGCTAGAATAGTGCAAGCTGCTGAATATGGAACTAGAATGGGTGAGTTTCAATTAGCAAAAGCTGCAGGTTTTAGTGATATAGGTGCATCATTTTTAGGAAGAGAAGTTGCAACTGACTTTGGTATGAGAGGATCAAGTGCACTACTAAATGGATTAAGTAGAAACACTATGTTTTTAAATGCAAGCATACAGGGTTTATATAGAACATATAGATTATTTGGAGAAAATCCTAAGAAAGCAACTGCACTAATTACTGCAACAGTAGTTGCACCAGAGATAGCATTATACTTTACTAATGCAAGATTTAAAGAATACTCACAAGTACCTGACCAAGTAAAACAATTAAATTTTTTATTACCTAATATAGATTTTGCAGCTTCTAAAGAACAGGGTAGAATAACATTAGATAAAGAAGTACCCTTTATACCTTTTCCAAAACCATATGACTTAGGTGTATTTGCAAATATTGCAGTAGGTTTAATTGATGGTATGTTAAAAAAAAGTGCTGGTGTCTCTCAAAAATATATAGCAGAATCTATTAGTCAAATAATGCCTGGCACACCAATACCAGCAGGTGTAAGACCATTTATAGAATTAATGGCAAATAAAAATTTATATTCAGGTGCTCCTGTAATTGGTAGATATGAATTACAAAGATTAGATGAACTACAGGCAAGACCATCAACAAGAGAGATAGCTAAAAAACTTTCAACATATAGTTCTAATCTAGCAGCATTTATTACTAGAACACCAGAAGGTGGAGTTAAACCTGTACCAATGACACCTATTGTAGCAGACTATTTACTTGGTGCTTATTTAACAGGAATGATGCAATACCCTATAGATATTGTAGAAAATTTTATTCCTAGAAAAGAAGAACGAGGTCCTAAGGCAGAAAAAAGAGAGGACCAGGCAGATTTATCTAGTTTCTTAACTGCACCTAGTATTGTAACAAGAAGATTTAAAGTTGCAGCACCTATTAAAAATTCAGAATATCACAAGCAATGGGCTAAACTTATATCAAGAGCTAAGAAATTAAAACAAATTGATACATCACAAATGGATTTAGAAAAACGTAATCAATCTTTTATAATAGGTTTATTTGGTAGAACTTATGAAAAAATGAAAGAAGGTTTTGAACCAGGTGTTGAACCAGAAGTTTTAAATTTTGCAGGTATATCAGATGTATTAAAACAAGGTGAGCAGTATATGCTAGAACTTAGAACACAGAGAAATGATATAGCTGAATCTAATATAGATGCTAAAACAAAAAGAGAATTAATTGATAATATTATAAGCGTTGAAAATATGTATTTAAAAGCAACAATAGATAATTTAGCTTCTATAGATGAATTAGATTTTATATTTGATCAAACTATTGGGGATAATATAAAAGACTTAGGAGTTATTCCAGGTTTATTTAGTATACTACTAGGTGGTGATGCTGAAGATGCTTTTAAACCAAACCCTTTAGAGAGAGACGAATAATGGCTAAGCAACCCAAAACAACTAGTGAGCATTTAATATCATTATATGGTTACATAACAGGGTTGCGAAGAGATATCAACACAATAAAAAATAATCACCTCAAACACTTGCACCAAGACGTAGAATCCTTACATAGTAAAATAGATAAACTATTATATATTATTGTGGGTGGTCTAGGTGCTACAATACTAACACTATTAGGATTATTTATATAATGGATAAAAGACAAATAACAGATACAATAGTAATCCATTGTACACAAACTCCTGCAGATATGGATGTTGATGTAGCTAAAGTTACAGAGTGGCATACACAAAGAGGATTTGATACAATAGGTTATCACTATTTAATTAAAAGAGATGGCACATTACAAGTTGGAAGAGATGAAGACGCTGTAGGTGCACATGCTGTCGCAGTTAATGGTACATCAATAGGTATAGCATTAGTTGGCGGTGGCACAGCTGATATGGGTTGGGAGAATAACTTTACACCTGTACAGTTTGATACATTAAAAAGTATCATATTAAAATTAAAAGACAAATACGACATAGAAAAAATTATAGGTCACTATCAGGTAGAGGCATCTAAAGAATGTCCTTCATTTGATGTGCCAGGATGGTTAATAAAAAATGGCGTGGTTTAGTTTATTAAAGATGGGCATTCAAGCAGGAAGCCACATCTATAAAAAAAGACAAGAGACTAAGATGGCTATGGCTGATGCACAACATATGCATGCAGCTAAGATGGCCCGAGGTGAGGAGGCTTACCAGGGTAAACTCTTAGAAGCTAGGCAATCAGACTGGAAGGACGAAGCCGTCCTCATAATTTTGTCAGCTCCAATAGCTGTGTTAGCCTGGGCAGTCGTAAGTGACGACCCTGAAGCCATGGACAAAGTAAAATTATTTTTTGAATACTTCTCGGCACTCCCAAGCTGGTTTACCAATCTATGGATTCTTGTCGTGGCTAGTATTTATGGTATAAAAGGTACACAGATTTTCCGTAACGGAAAAAAATAATGTCTAAATCAGAATACCAGGATCTCATAGCTGAGTATAAAGAGCAGATCAGAATCTTAAAACAAGAGGTTGCTGAACTACAAGATGCTGGTAAGTCTAAAGATTCTGCTAATAAAAGAACATTACAGAAATTAGAGAATGTTACAGATGATTTAGAAAAAGCACATGAAGAAATAAAAAAATTAACCCAACAAATAGAGGAAAAACCCCATGAAAAAGATAATACAAAAGATAAAAGATCTTTGGAATAAATTTATTAACTGGTACTCATCAGGCTTTAATAGATAATATGGCTATACGAATTTTAATTATAGCCTTGGTGTGCCTATATAGCACTATATTATTTGCTGATACTACACAGAACAACACAAGCGGATCTAATACTTCGATAACAGGTGGCTATACAAATGCTACAACGTATGAATCAGGTAGTTCATCTAGTTCTACAACAACGAGTAATTCTACATCGAATATAAGATCAGCACCCCCAACAGCTTCAGCTCCTAACGTAGGTGCAGGCGGTATGGATATTTGTGCTGTAGGTGCATCAGCTGGAGTACAGACTTTTGGTTTAGGTGTATCGGGTGGTAAACATTTTAGAGATAAGAATTGTGAAAGAATTAAATTAGCAAGAGAATTATCTAATCAAGGTATGAAAGTTGCAGCAGTATCTATGTTATGCCAAGATGAAAGAGTTTTTCAGGCTATGCATCATGCAGGAACACCTTGTCCTTTTGAGGGTAAAATAGGTAAAGAAGCTACAAATGCATGGCAAAAATATGATAAGTTAAGACCTGACTATGATTTATATGTTAAAGAACTAAAAATTATAGAGGAGGCAAATGAAAAAGCTAATAGTATCATTATTGATCCTGTTATCGACAACACTAAATAGTGCTGAAACGACTACTCAAAATCTCCTGGATACGAACTTTGATAACGGAGGTTGGTCGGGAACTGCCGATGGTAGGCATGGTAGTAGCGTTATCGCTGCTGAGCATGATGTTTATATCGAGTCTAGTTCTATTAGTCTTAGAAATAATGCATCTTTAACAGAAGAGCAAATTCAATACGGTTTTACAACAAATCACAGTTTTGAGTATTGGCATTGGAATACTTATGGATCCACTGTACAATCAACACAAACGATAATAGGAGCAGATGGTGAAACAATCACACAAATTAGAACTTATAATAGCACTTCTTGTGGCTCTCTTAATTGTGGGTCTTATAGCCCTGGGTCTGACAGTGTGGTGGTACAATCAAATTTACAAACCGATTATGATGTTTCAGTTCGGTATGACTTCACAGATACTAGCTTTTCTACAACTTCTCACTATGGGGTCGACTTACGAAATCCCTCCCTCACTGTAACATATGAATCTGATCCAATTGTTTTAGATAATACAACAACTGCATTTTTAAATTCTACCTTTGATGACATCACTGAAGATCTAAAGTTTGAAGATTTAAAATTTGAAGATGAAATAAAGTTTGAAGATAATTTTACTTTTGGTGAACCTATGTTTGAAACATTTGATGAGCCTAAAATGGAAGAACCTAAACTAGAATCTTTTCAAACATTTGATGAGCCTAAAATGGAAGAATTTAAAGATGAGCCTACAATGGAAGAATTTAAAGATGAGCCTACAATGGAAGAATTTGCAGATGATCCAATGATGGAAGAATTTATTGAGGATATGCCAATGGAAATGGTAGAGGAGAAAGAAGAAAAACCTGTAGTAGAAGAATCAATAGAAGTTGTAGAAGATGAAAAACAAGAAGAAGGACCAGAAGAACTTAAAGAAGAATCCAGTAGCGAAGAGCCTACACAAACTGCAGAATCTGAAACAACAGGTGATACCAAACAAGAAAAAGAAATACGACAGGCTAAAGTCCATTCAGCTCTTGTTAAAACTTTAGATAAAATTGATGAGAATATTAAAGATATAGACAAAAATTTACAAGCTAAAAATTTTGTAAAAATAAATGCAATGGTAGATAACTCTATATTATTAAATTATAATATACCATTCTATAAAGATAAAAAAATTTACGAAGAACAACTAAATATATTTGATGATAGATTATTATATACTAAGACTTTGGGTGAATATCAACAAAGCGATCCAATATTTATCCAACAAAATATCATTAATGATATCAAAACTAAAAAAGAAAAACTACTAAGAGAAATAGAGGTATTAAACAATGGGTAAAATAAAAGAACAGCTTGCAGGTGTAGCAGCACTCATAGGAGTATTGGGGGCTATAGGTGCAGGGTTTATTAAGTATGGTGAAGTAATGTCTAAGCTAGATAGTTTAGAAGCATTTAATCCTGACCCTATAATGCAAGTTATAGGTGATAATAAACAAGACATAGCTGTATTAGAAAAAACTGTACAAGTATTAGAATTAGAAATACAAGAATTAAAAGCAAGTAACAAAAACCCACTAGCAAACTAATGGCACTTAAAATTTCCGAGTCTGCTTCTGTACAGATGCCGATGAAAACGGTTGCTAGTTTGATTGTGCTTGTTGCAATGGGTGTATTTGCATACACAGAACTTACAGCTAGGTTAGTATCGTTAGAAACTTCACGTGAGTTATTTGAAAATGATTTGCTTAAAAAAAGTGAGCAGGTCCCGACCGATCAAGAACAACATTTTTTAATTGAGGATCTTTACAAGACCGTAGAAAAAATGGAGCAAACTCAAGAAATGAATATGACTAACAAAGTTAATATAGAATTTTTAAGAGAACAATTAGATAAAGCACTAGCTGATATTGAACGTTTAAAAGATAAGGTAAGAGAAAATGGAAAGAGTCACTAGAAAATTATTTGAATATATTGCTAGAATTAAAAAAACTAATATAAATAAACGTCTACAAAAAGATTTAAAACAAGAAGTAGAGATTAATGGTACAGGCACACACAAGTATCGAATTAAATATGGGCCAAACAAAGGTAAAGTATTATGATAGCAGAAATTGTAGCCCTTTTAATGTTTGTAGGCCCTGATATTAAGGAGCACAGAATTCAAATTGATCCAAAAACAGGGAAGTCCTCAATGTCAATTTGTTTAAAACATAAACGAGAGGCAACAAGAGTTCCAAAAAAAAATATAGAATATAAATGTATTAAATCTAAAGCAGAACTAGAAAAAAATATAGATGGATCTTTCTCTATAAAAGCATTGATATTAAGATAATGGAACCTATTTGTTATATATTTCTTATGCTTTGGTTAATGGGTATAAGTAGCTAATGGAAATTACTATACCTTGGAATACTATTATAGCTGGATTGTTCATTGTTTGGATGATCCTATACACTTTAAGACCATAAAATTATGTATTTAAACGCAAACATACCCCCAATAGAATGCTATGTAAGAGGTAATTATCTAAGAGATCAAAAAGATTCTCATGATAAATACTTTGAATGTGTAGTATTTGGTTTTACATCAATACCAAAACAAGTACCTTTGTTTCATTATATGATGACAGATGGTGGTATATGGTGGAGAGCACCTGTATCTGCATTTTGTAAAAAACCAGGGGTAAAAGAACTACCTTTAAACGAATTAATGTTATGGGATTCATTTAGCTATAATGTAAGTGTAACTAAATTTTATCAAATGGATGGATGTAAAATGATATATACATCTAGAAGAAAGAAAGAAAGAGAAGGCACATATTTATTTACAATTGATTGGTGTGCAGGTGACTATAATGAATTAGATTTTGGTTATGCAGAAAAACCTGATCAACATAAATGTGGACACGTAATAGAATTAGATGATGGTAATTATGCAATACAACCCAACAATAGATTAAGAATCTTTGATCCATCTATGGCAGCAGATCCAACTAAACCCTTGATACATAGATTAGTTAATACTAGAATATGGTCAGTTGAAGATACTTCAAAATGGATTACTGATGAGAATCAAGAAGGAAGTTATGATTACGAATACAAGGAGATAAAGGATGGCAAAGAAGAAGTCAACAGTAAATAAAGCAGGTAACTATACTAAGCCAAGCATGAGAAAAACAATCTTTAATAGGATTAAAGCACAGGCATCTCATGGAACAGCTGCTGGTAAATGGTCAGCAAGAAAAGCTCAAGCGTTAGCAAAGGCTTATAAGAAAGCTGGTGGAGGTTACAAGTAATGGTTAAAAAATTAAATAAAGTAGCTAAGGCTTTAGGTAAAGCATCTAAGCTACATAAAAAACAATCTAATATTATTAAAAAACATATTAAAGAAATGAAATCTTATGGCAAAAAAAAGAGATCCTAAAGTAGGAACTGGAAAAAAGCCAAAAGGTTCAGGTAGGAGATTGTATACAGATGAGAATCCTAAAGATACTGTCGGTATTAAGTTTGCAACTACTGCGGATGCCCGTAAAACTGTGGCAAAAGTTAAACGAGTCAACAAACCCTTTGCAAGAAAAATCCAAATTCTTACAGTTGGCGAGCAAAGAGCCAAAGTTATGGGTAAGATACAGGTGGCAAGCATATTTAAAAAAGGTAAAGAAGCGATAAGAAAAGGGAGAAAAAAATAATGGCACTCGCAAAAAGTCAACGAAGTTTAAAAGCATGGGGGAAACAGAAATGGAGAACAAAATCAGGGAAAAAGTCTTCAGTTACGGGAGAACGATATTTGCCCGAGAAGGCTATAAAGAACCTATCATCTGCGGAGTATGCGGCAACGACAAAAGCAAAACGAAAAGGAACAAAAAAGGGCAAACAGTTTGTGAAGCAACCAAAAGGGATTGCAAAGAAGGTAAAACAATATAGGAGTTACAGCTAATGTACAAAATGATGAATAAGAAAAATAAGAAAGTAGTAGGAAAAAGAAAAAAATTAGATATAAATAAAGATGGCAAACTTACTAAAAAAGATTTTGCTATGTTAAGAAAAGGTAAAAAGAAGTAATGGCTAAGACACCTGCATGGCAACGTAAAGAAGGTAAGAACCCCTCAGGTGGATTAAATGCTAAAGGTAGAGCTAGTTATAATAGATCTACTGGAGGTAACTTAAAAGCACCTAGCAAAAAAGTAGGAAACAAAAGAAGAGCTAGTTTCTGTGCCCGTATGAAGGGAATGAAAAAAAAATTAACATCTAAAAAAACAGCTAATGATCCAAATTCTAGAATTAATAAAGCTCTTCGGGCTTGGAATTGTTAGTATATTACTAACTATAAATATAAGTATGGCTGAAATATCTCAGACAAAAGATTTTATAAAAGCAATAGAGGAAGTTCGTCAAGAATATCCTGAGGAATCTATTGAACGTAAGATACCTGCATCATTTGTTGCAACAATAGCAGCTACTGAAACAGGTAATTTTAAGTTTGAAGGTGCACCTACTGCAAAAAAAGCTAATAATTTTTTTGGTATACATGCAACAGGTGATCAAAATTTTGTACAAACATCAGGTGGTGCAAAGTTAAGATCATTTGATGATAGCAAAGGTAGCATTAGAGCTTTTATGCAACTTATAGCTAATGATGAAAGATACAAACCAGTTGTAGATTCTATTAACAAAAATGATAAAGTAGAAAATATGTTTCAGGGTATGTCTGTATATGCAGAAAATCCTAACTACACTAATTTATTAGGTAATGTTTATAAAAATAGAATACAACCAGTATTCCAAACAGAAAATTTTTTATTACCAAAAAAGAAACCAATAACAGAACAAATGGATAGCTTGCAATAAAAAAGGGAAGCCTAAATTAATAGACTCCCCTAGCAGGCAACACGAAGACCGCTTGACTTTTTAGTCAGGTGGTCTTTTTTTTTGGACAGAACGATAAAGGTCTCTATCACCCCATCGTTTCTGCCAAAACCAAGTACTCAATGAACTAGCCCAACCCTCAAATTTATTCATAATAGGATTGTGCCAAAAGTAATATCTAAACTTTTTGTATAAGTTGTTTGATGTCATCTTGTAATTTCCTTCCTACAGCATTTGCATGGTTGATTACAGCAGCACATAAATTACCATGATAAGGATAGCCTTTAAGTGCTTCTCTAATTTTAGTAACAGGCTTACCACCATAATCAATAACAATTGCATTATCTTTGTTAAGACCTATCTTTAATTCAAATAGTATACCAGTGTATTTATCTAAATTATTTTTTTCGGTCATCTGTATTGCCTCCATTATATGGTGTTAATACAGATAAAGCATTCATGAGTTTAACAACTTCACCATAAGGTCTAGTCATTAAATATCTCATAATATCCATAAGTTGTTCAGAACTTATTATGTAAGTTCTAGGGGTAGTTTGTTGTTTTTTCTGTTCTTCTTTCTTTTCCATCTATCCTCCTGTTAAAATGGTATATCATCGTAATCAAAATGCTTACCTAGCATTTTAATATTTTCTTCTGCGTTTGCTATTTTAGTTATCAATTTATCTAGTTCTTCTATATGTTGTGGATGTTCACCAATACCTGCAGAATTTTCTAAATATATTAAAGCAGTTGCTCTAGCACTAGCAATATCAGCTTCGTACTTTCTAGCTAATGCTTTTATCAATTGTGTTCTAATCATTCTGCACCTCTAAAAGCATAGTACTTATCTTCTATTAAATCCTCATCTAATAAATAAGGATTATCTCTACCTCTCTTATTAAACTCTGTTCTTAAATCTCTTATCGTTTGATTCAAGGTTCTACCTGTATTTAAACAGTTACAAACCATATCATCTACTTCTATTAACGCTTGCTTTATTGCCCCCATTGTCTGCCTCCTGTAATTGTTTATTTAGTTTATTTATCTCGTTCTGTGTATGTATCATAACTTCTTGTAATGCTATAATCTTACCATACAAAGACATCTTCTCACCATGTGTCATTCAACCTCCTTTATTAATCTACTTAAATACCATTGAGCTTTTTCTAAATCTTGTAAAGGCTCTCCCTTAAATTTATATCTAGCAACGTATTTCAAAACATTACCCTTCAAGTACCCATGGTATTCATCATCTGTCATACAATCTCGTATAACATCTATAGTTTCTTTTTTACCATACTTGTAGTGTGCAGGTGAATTAACTTTATCGTCTACCATATTCTCTCCTTATTGCATTATAGTCAATTGTTTCCATATTGTAAGCACCATTTGTAACTTCTCTCTTAACTATAATACCACTCCACCACATATGCTGAGTATCTCTAGCAAAATGTTCTTTATGATTCAAGTAACATCCAGCAGATAAAGCATTTAATTTTCTGCCATTAGGTAAAGTAGATGTAGCATAATCTAACAAATGACTATGGCCTACTGTAGCAGATACTTTGTGTTTTGTCAATAGACTTCTTGCTATATTTTCTCCTGATATAGCACTACCCATTATACCTGATGGAAAATGGTGAGCATAGTGTACACCATTAACAACTTTAAATTTTTTGTAAGGTATCTCTTGCCAACCATATTGTTTAAATTTAAGATCACTAATTTTTAAAGTACCATCTAGCTCAGGATTTTCTTCTACAAACCTATCTATTCTATCTTCATGATTACCATGTAGCATAATCTTCTTACCTTTAAATTTACCTAAACCTTTATTAAACAAAGATAATGCTTCATGTGAATGCTCCATATCTTTTTGATATCTTCTACCTTCAAATGATTTTTTCTTTTTATCATACGAAGATAAAGAATCCATACTACAGAAATCACCCATACAGATAATATGTGTAGCTCTTACATCTGAGGCTAGCCTACCTGCCCACAGAAATCTTTCATTGCTTGCTTTAGGTGTGCAATGAGGGTCACCTATTACAACATGTGTTGCCATTAATTTAACTCCTTATCACGTTTCTGTTTTAAAAATTCAAGAAAGTCAATAACATTATCTTCATCATCAAACTCTGCTATAGAGTTAATAGTTAGATCATTGTTATCCGTTTTCTTGTCATCAGCAAAACCACGGAG
>Ga0208303_1000452_pt1 | contig 16900 bp, 23 predicted proteins | sample CB_VirMetaG_2_FD_184537 | JGI IMG/M metagenome (GOLD analysis project Ga0208303, IMG submission 184537) | Freshwater to marine saline gradient viral communities from Chesapeake Bay - CB_1504_2 Viral MetaG (SPAdes) (version 4) | ecosystem: Environmental > Aquatic > Marine > Coastal | place: USA... | reverse complement strand
CGGGTAAGCGTTGTGCCGCTAGAGGTGTAAACACCGCTTCCTATCTCAAAGTTAGTGCCGTCTTCTATCGCGTACCTGACCGTCTGACCATTAGTTATGCCAGCTTGTGCAAAGGTCTGATACCCTGTCAGGGCGCTGCCCAAGGTAATCGTTCCAGTACCCGTGGTGCTGGTGGACATTTTTGCACGATTTCCAAGAACAACTGCCATGTTATGCTATCCGTATAATTGCGTTGCTTGCATCTGCCGTAGGAAACACAATAGTGAAGTCCCCTGAACTGGCACCCTTATCTGCTCCAAAGTCTAAAACAACCACAGACGGGTCGCCAGTAGCTGCTTCGTTGTAGATCAACCCACCTCTTACAGAAGAGATTGTTACGTTGGAAAACACCTCATCCGCAAAGTCCGTCAGGGCTGTTGTGCCGCTAGTAGTGGGCGTTACGCTTGTTAGGAAGTTACCCTTCGCAGTGTAGTTTGTACCAGTAACTTCGTTGCTACTGGTGTAAGCAGTTGTTGCTGCGTTGAAGCTGGCGCTGTTTGTGTACAAAGCCATTTTAAACTGGTCGCTTGCTGCGGTGAAATTGTGTGTGCCTGTCATCAATTCTTTTTTAAAAGATGTACACATGAAGTTGCCCGTAAAAGCCATTACATTTTCCTTATATATTCGGCCAACTCAGGATGACCCGCTTCTTTTATTGCATTATATACCGTAGTTCTGTCGCTTTGAATAGCCTGTTTCATATAGATGACTAACAGCTTTTCAATACTGTCCCTGTAGGCTATCGCTTGATCTCTCAACGCGGGATGAGCGTCTTCCGAAAAAGCAACAATCTTTCCAACACAACGGTGCGCCACCTCTTCAGGAGTGGCACCACGATTATTGGTTGTTTGAACGTCAACCTTGAACTCTCCAAAAGACATGCTGTTCATTGCTTGGCCCTCACGATCTGACCTGTACGGTACTCATCAGTAACTTCTTTAGCCTCACCAAGCATTTTAAGACCCATAATCGCTTCACCAAAACGTTTTTCATACAAAACCTGCAAGTCTTGTTCACCCTTCATAAACACGTAGGCTTCCATCAAGCTACCATAAAGTAAAGCCACTTCTGCGTTTTCACTAAGCCATGATTCAGTAGTATCCGCGCCTATGGCAGAAATAGCTCCCGTGGCTCCGCTAGTGCCGCCAGTAAGAGTTTCACCAACAACATAATCCCCAGAAGGAATATCCACTGTTAAAGCGGTAGAATTAATTGAGTCTAAATTAGAGGATTGACCGCTTGTCCCGCCTGAAACCGTTTCTCCTGCTACAAACGTCCCAGAAACGCTTGTTAAAGTTAAAACAAAGTTGCTAGTAGTAATACTGGATGGTCTGTAAAAATAATGTAATTCAACGGCGTATCCGCTATCCGGTGTAGGCGATATTATAAAATTATCAACATCAAACTGCCCGTAATAACGTGGTGAACCCGTAGTGGCAGGATTGGGATTAAACGATTGCAAAAAATCCGCGTCCTTAAAATCCAAGAAAACTTGATTGCTGCTAGAGTCGGTATAAGCCAACGAAAACGGGGCTAAAAAATCAGATGGACACGTTAAGAATTTATTAGAAGAGGTCATTGTTCCGCTGGCATTGCGTTGAAACAAACTTAACTGCACGTTTTTTAAAATACGTTCTTCTGTGTTACGAATAAACACAGGCAAATTATTAACAAACGTAGCTTCGTCGTTTTCCGTATAGTCTTTTATGGCCTGTTTCAGAGTTGTATATGTATAGCTCATGTTGTCACCGTGACCTCTCCTACAGACCCTTCAGCCTTTAATCTATTGCCCGTAAACCCTAAAACATCGCCACGATAACCGACAGGATTAAACCCATATTGTATTGAATTAATCTCTGTTTCATTTTGTTGCGGTCTTGGATCACGTAAAGCCTGTGGATCGGGTCTTACTCTAAGCGGTTCAAGTTGCGGCTCTTTGCGCTCCCATTCATCTTTGCCAACTAATAAGCCGTTCCATTCTTTTCGCATATCACGCAAGCGGTATCTAAACCCAGAACGGTCAGATATTCCATATGCCCACTTGCCTGTGGCGTACCTAGACATACCTATAGTTCCTTAAATCTGGCGCAACTCTAAATGAAGCTCTGTCCCTATCTTCATCCATAGCCCTGTTAATCTCTTCATCATATATCGGTTTAAGTATTTGCAACCTTTCTGGCGCTCTTTTCATAGCAATGTAATACGCCAATCCCGCAGCTAGGCAGGGATAAAACCGAAATGGCATGTCAACCGTGTTTATGTAAGTGTCGGCATCATCCATGCGCGTCAAAGCATCATAGACGATTACATCTGTGCTATTATCAGGAAGGGGCCAAAGTTTTAAATTAGGCGTTATTTGCCTATCTAAGAAAAACTGCGTTGGTCGGCCTGTAGTTGTTTTTGTTGGAATGCTTAGATATTCATCTCTGCTAATTCTGCTCAACGAATAATCTGTGCCGTCCCTGCGAACCACTAATGACAATATATCAATTACATCAGTGTCAAGGCTTGTTTCACCATCACCACTTGTTACAGTGAAGTTTCTTTGATTAATTGTCCATTGATTAAGACCGCGATTAGCCCAATCCGCAAACAAAAGATTTAACGATCTTTTAGCTGTTTTCAGGTCATATCCAGTTCGGGCCTCTAAGCCGCAACGCTCAAAAGCCTCTTCGATGTATTCAGCAACATCCAATTCAAAATCTGTTGAGCCTGATACTGCCATGTCATTCCTCGTTATAAAGGTTATCGAAAACCCTGTTAACATCTAAGGTGTAGTCTAAATCAGATTTAGAATAATGTATATGCTGTGATGGTTTGAAGTCGGGCGCTCCCTCACCAGTTACAAACCACGCTGGATGTGTAACACGAACGCGGTTATTTGGCAAAGCTACTATATTGCCTGTCCATTCACCTGCATCTAGCAACTGCAAAACGTGGCTTTGTTTGTGTTGTGCGGGATCATCTGCAATCTCACTGTTAGTGTAATCAACCGTAAATAAATACTTGGCGGGGTGCATTTCACCATCTATTTTTGCCATCCAAGGGCAAGGCGTTGCACGATCCATGACAAATACAGAGTGATGATGGGATGCACAGTCCCAAGGCTGTGCGTCATATGTCTGCATTGGTTCAGGCCATTCTTCCAACGGTATGTCGCCTACAAGTGCAGTTATAGGCATTCTTGCCCACATAGCACCGCCATGAACTGTATCTTCATCTGCATCTTCAGCTTCGTTTCCAGTAAATATAACTTGGAAACTCAAACATCTGTTCGGGATTGTTGTTACACCTATGACCATAGCATGAAGAAATTCGCCGTGATAATTCTCATGGTTGTGAGTATATTCACGGCGAACCCATGCCTTGAAGTAAGGTATATTGCTGTATAGATATGACATTATTTTTTTACTAACTTCATACCTTTTGCTGCCGCTGCTTTTTTGAGTTGTGCAAGAGTCATTACTCCACCCGCTGCACCACCTTTTTTCATCATACGGGGCTTTTTCATACCACCAGCAGCGCCACCTTTCATCATGCGTTTAGGCTTTTTCATGCCGCCAGCGGCACCGCCCTTCATCATTTTCTTGACTTTACCGCCGTTACGATAGCCTTTTTTCTTCATTGCCATGATATTCTCCTAAGTTAGTTTGGTGCGTTTTCTTCTGGAATTTTTACCGTTTGACATAACAACACCACACCCGTTTGCAACCATAGTACCGGGTATGTTTTTACCTTTAAATGGGCGCTTTGCTTTTGTTTCTGCTACTACCCCCCCATTTACTAAGTTACGAACTTTGGCTTTTTTAGTATTAGCAACTACAGTTTGGCCTTTCTTGCCAGCCGCCTTTTTCTTTTTAGCTGTTTCTGATCGTTCTTTTTTACTAAGGCTTTGAGCTTTACTACGGGGCAAACACCTATCAGGGTTTTTCTTGTCTTTAGATGTGCCGCATTTGCCTTTGATAGAACCGTCAGTGCCGATTCTAACCCAATCTTGATTAACCCAATCCTTCAGCGCACCCATTATGCTTTCTTCTTTTTCTTTTTGCCCTTCGCGCCTTTTGCGTAATTAGGGTCTTTACAATACTTAGATGCAGCCATGTTCGCATAAGCAGATGGGTATGTGTCAAAAGTTCTTTTCGCCCAAGCCTTACCCGCAGGGCAGATTTTACTGCCTTTGGATTTAGGTGACGCTTTGCCACCTTTTCTAAGATAGACAACGCCTGTAGGTTTTTTACTTAGCGGCTTTGACACTTGCTGTTTCATCTGACCTCTGGATATAGCCATAGTCCCGCTCCATGTATTTTTTTATGTAAGATATTTCTGTTGCTATAACTTCTGTTTTCTTATCCACAGAAATTAAAGTTTTAGTTGTCCACGCGGCCCAACTGTAAGAAATAGCGCCAATTCCCGTAATAACAGCAGTAAAAAGAATGACAACAAATTGTTTCATTAACACTTCCACCGCTTTCTAGCTTGCCGCAAACGACTGTTAGGGTCTTTAGCCGCTTTTGGAAACTTTTTCATTTGTCCAGCAGAACGGGCGCAGAAAGACTTACGCCGCTTGGCATCTTTACTGCCTTTTTTAACTTTACCAGTAACCGCAGTTTTTAATTTAGAGCCGGGATTTTTACGTCTATAAGCGGCAACACCAGCCTTGGTCATTCCCGCTCCAGACTTAGTGGAGCGGAAATTCTTTTTATTGCGCTTCGGCATTTTATCCGAACGTTTAGCCATACTCTTTCCGCATCGACATAATAATAGTGTATGTATCTGCGCTAGTGTGGCCTACAGTTGTGAACAAAACGTCCCCATCTTTGCCACTACCAGCATTGTTGGTTAGCCCACCAAAAGCTGTATAGTCGTGATGACCACTTTGATTTTCGCCAAGCTCAATACAAAACACATTAGTAGAGGCATTGAAAAGAATTTGTACTTTCATTCCAATGCACTGCCACCATATTTTCTCTATGGTAACACCTGTGCAGGCATCACCACGGGCATTTGCAGCTAATGCGCTGACGTCTACTTTTACTACAGCAGATTCGCCAGTTCCATCAGACACATTGGTAAACTTCTGGACGACCATTTTTTGACCGTCCTGAATGGTTTGGGTAGCTACAGCATCAGCCATATTAAATACTCCTTATGTTATATTAAGAAGCAACGTCATAGCCAAGGATTGTAATTAGCAATCTGCCTGCCGTGTAAACAGCGTTAGTTGCAGAACCAGAAACTAAATACAAATACTGGTCAGCCGCGATAGTACCACCAGCGGTTCTAGTACCCGCTGCTGCATCACCGCCGTTAATGATAATTGTTTCTGTTAAGTCACCAATGGCACCATTTTCAACACCAGTTCCTTCTGTCGCTGAGTAAAGATCAATGTCTGGATCACCACCCGCAGGGGTTTCAAAACATTCCATTTTGACACCGAAAACAACGCCTTGGTTTGCGGTAGTAACGCGACCAATATACGCAACGCCAGAGTCGGCCTTGCCTATAATGTCATCCGCCGCAGTAGATGCCAAACCTGTAAGGTCAATCATAATTGTAGTTTTTACGATATTAACGTTAGTATCAGTATCGCTTTTAAAACGCTCTACCTGTGTGACATACACAGCGGCTGTGCCTTCAATTCCAGCGCCTCCAGCAGCTTCTGTCGCCATTTTTGCGCCGCTAGTAACTGTAATTGCACCAGTAGTCGCGTTTTTGCTTACAGTTTCAAAACCATTTAAGGACCGTACTGGACCTGAGAATGTAGTATTAGCCATGTGATACTCCTGTCGAGGCTAGTGTCAGCCTCATTATGTGGCTGTCAGGGATAATGGAACAATACACAATAAACAAAAAAAAGAAAGGGGGCAGATTAACTGCCCCCAATCAAAACCAAACATTTGTTCGGGTTACGCGCCGGGTGAGCCGAATACGCAACGTGGGTCCGAGAAGCCAAATGAATAACGCTCACGCGCCTTAAAGCGCATGTTGCCTGTATCAAAGTCTGCTTCCATGTTTGTTTGCATGGGAGAACGCTCAAAGTGCTTGAAGCCATTTGGCGCGTCAGTCTTCAGGAAGAACGCATCAGTATCGGTCAAGAAGTGGTTAACAGTGTAACCCTCTGGAACCATACCCATGTTCTTTGTCGCGTTAATGTCATTGTCAGATGTGCCGGGACGCAAGGTCGATTCCAACAGACGATCTGCAATAAACTGAAGCTGCGGTGGAATAATCAGCTTAGTGCCACGAAGGGCAATAATCATATTCCGCTCATCAACAAACGCTGAAATGTCGATAAGGGCATTTTCCAGCGAAGTTTCATTGAGGTCAGCAGCAGTGGACGGTTCGTTACGGAAAGTTCCGCCCTGTGCAAGTGGGTGTGCTGTCGAACAAAGTTCTACACCATCACCACCTGTGAATGACGAATTGAAAGCGTTGTTAAGAACCGCAGCGGCTTTAACTTGCTTTGAATGCGCCATAGAACGGGCAAGGGCTTTTGTGTAACGAGCGCCAAGACGATCATACAGATTGTCTTCAATCGCCTCTTCAGTCAGAGCGAATGCCAGCGCAACCGTTTCATGGGTGTAACGAGCGGTGTACGCTTCGTTAGCATCATCAAACGATACTCCTGCACCTTCGGTTTTTGTGGGAGCATTCCCAAAACCTGACAGCATCACCTCTTCTTCAAACGCACGATCTGACGATTCTGTGTCGAAGATTTCAGCATGCTCATCATCGTAACGGTTATATTCCATTCCGAAGAGTGCGTTTAGCCCCGGCTCTAGCTCTTTAGCTAATTGTGAACGAGAAATTGCCATTATTTAGCTCCTTACGCTAACCCAGCGCCTTTAACGCCGAATATATGGTTTTGAATGACGCAATACACGTTGGTATTAGCAGAGCTTACATCGCTATTTTCTGGGTCTTCAGAAATATCAATGACTTTTAGAGACAGCGTAGTTGCTGTGCCGCCGTCAGTGACTTTCAATTCAGCACCAGACACACCACTTTTGGTGCTACCAGCAGATGTATAAACAACATCAAAGTTGCCTAGCAAGTCAGCTATTGGGAATGCCGCATCGCATTGGATTTCAAAAACAACCATAGGGTCATCAATGATAAACGCAATAATGTCAGAAGCATTTGTGCTTGCAGGATAGTAATTGCTAAACACCTGCTCACCCGTAGTTGGGTCAGTGTATTTGCAACCATTGAACACGCCAACAATAGGTACTGTTCCGCCATCGGCGTGTATTTCTACACCGCCACCTGTGACTTGGGCTACCATGTCACCTTGGAAGATTGAAGTACCGTAGTTTGCGGCGATACGATAACGGCTTTGTCCACCAGTGAACGGGGTTCCCCCAATTCGCTTTACGGGACGAAGACCGAATGCAGCGTCTTGATTCGCCATCGTTAATCTCCTTATTTACCTCTTGAGCCAAAGCTCACAGAGGACTTACGTTGTGGTGCCATTTTTGGCATAAGAGCGTTGTTTTCCCGCATCCAATCGCGGTCAACAGCGTCCATTTGATTTTGTGCCACAGTGTCAAAGTGGCGGTTCCGCTGCTCTACGAGTTCTTCAGGGATTCGGGCCAGAACCAAACCGCCAACACCAATGGTGCCTGCGTTTCTTCCTTCATCAACTACCGGGCCAACATAATCTGGGTACTCTTCAGCGCGAACAAGTTCCCATCCCTCTTGCCGTTTCTTATGAACGTTAGTCTTATCATCGTATTCCAAGACAGATTCACGAATCCATCTATGTTTAAAGCCAATAGGCGGCTCTGGTGCGTCCAAGGCTGAACCGGGTCGCCATTGCTGAATACGCTCTGCGTTTTCCCGTGATTCTGAATCACGCGCTGACCTAGTTGCCATGATTAATCTCTCCTGTTTTCAATTTTTAAAACTTCTTTTGCGTAAAGTTCTAAAGGTATCCGCATCTTATTGGCAAATGCGACTTGCCCCGGCGTTAGTTCCACCGTCTTTTTCCGCCCAGATTTTAATGACCGTCCATTACTAGACGCAGGTGTAACAACTTGGGCGTTTTTTTGTTTCACCTGAAACTTATGTGGCATTTCCTTGCGGATACGCTTGTCTATTTCAGAATAATATTCGTCGGTAGTAGGGTCGAACCCTTCCTCACCAACAATTTGATTGTGTATGGCGGTAGCCGCAGCTTTCATAACGTTGTCTTTTTCAAACCAATCGTTTTTAGAAAGCCACTTTTCCAACTTAGGGTCAGCCGCCTGACGTTGCGGCTGTTGTTGTTGGTACTGCTGTTGTTGCTGCTGTTGTTCAGCTTGAGCCTGTCTTTGCTGTTCGTCCCTTTGAGCTTTGGCTGTTTGCAGACGAATACGTTCTTTTTCGATAGCAACTTGTGACAATGCAGATTGCGCTTCTGCAACCTTTTCATAGTCGCCAGCTTCGTGCGCTTCTGTCAACGCACGTTTGGCTTGCTGCTCTTGAGATACAACGCGGCCTTCATATTCAGACCTGTATCCCTGATCTAGCTGTTGCAACCTAGCTTTCATCTGCTGGTTTTCTTGATGAACTTGTTGAGCGTATTGAACAGCAGCTTCGGCCTCTTCAGCCGCAGCTTTGCGTTTTGCTGTTAATTGATTGATACGTTTTTGAACGCTTTCACTGTAGCTTTCTAACTCATCATCGCCGCTAGACTTATCACGAACTTTTGTTCGGGTTTCTTCAGGAGCAACGAAAACAGATTCAGATGAAGACTCTTCGTTGTCATCCTCAAACTCGACTGTTGTGCCTTCTAGCTCTTCGCTATTAATGTTTTCTTCAACCATAGACATTATTTAGAACTCCATAATCTTCTATACATACGAAATATCTGTTGGGTCAAGTATTGTGGATATAATATTATCGTCATTTATGATTCTGACCTCAAGACCATCCACTTTAAACCTATTCCCAGCATATCTTCCTATAAGAACCCAACTTTTCTCCTGACAATAGGGACCACTAGGGAACTTTTGTTCGTCTTTGTAAGCGTCTGGACCCAACTTAACCACGTAAGCAGATACAGTAGCAAAAGACTCACGCTCTCTAGTTTGATCTGGAATATACAACCCGCCCTTTGTTTTGGCGCTAGGATAATACGGAATGATTAAAACGCGATAACCCGTAGGCTGCGGTAATCTTTCCAGTGCAGAAGCCTCAAGATTAGACGGGTCTTCTACGTTTTTATTATCCGCTTCTGCGTTATTGTCTTTAAACGCATTTTCTATTGGTTTAGATAATTTTTCTTTTTTTGCAGCTTTTAAAACATGGTCTGGAACATACAACTTTTTATTCATCTTCCAATTCTACGCCTTTCATCGCGGTTTTAAGTAAATCCTCACAGTAGGTCATTCCGCGTATTTCGCCCACCAGATACCGATACTCATCCCAAGATGAGGCCGAACCGTCCGCAATTCGGTCTTTCAACCTAGAATTACGATCACGTATTTCCTTCAACATATATTCTGCTAAATGTAAAGCGTCCATACTTGTCTCCCTGAACACATGGTATGCAAATGTTCGGGATATACAAGTATTTTAGGCAAAAATCTACAAAACTCCCATAAACTTTTGGGGTCTAGCTATTTTGCTATACTTTTTTAGGTGCCTTGGTCTTTTTCTTGGCCTGCTTTTTAACTGGCGCTTGGGGCTTGCTGGCAGGTTTTTCCGCGATAGGCGGCGTGGCTTCATTTTTCACCTCTGCTACAATTACAGGTGGACGCTTTGCATCTTTAATGACTTGCGCCATTTTTTCTCTTACTGAAGAACTCATATTATTTCCTATCTTCTATTTGCTTACGTTGTTGTGCAATCAAAATCTTTTGGCGTTCCAACTCCAAGAACTGCCTATCTATTTCAGTCATTTCAGGAAAATCTACGATATTATCCTGTATTGGCTTTTGTTGCATTCATCACCGCAATTTCACGCTGCGTCCGTATCCTATCTTCTGCAATTCTGGTCTTATCGTCCAAAGCTGCTTCAGAAACATCAATGCGCTGCTGATTTACCAGAACATCATTCTTTTCTTTCTCACGCTCTAACTCTTGCTTTGCCTCAAACTCTGCAGACTTGCGCTGCATATCAGCCGCTTTTAGCTGAAGTTCCTGATTGCGTATGTCCACCAGTGGGTCAGACTGCTGTGGCGGCTCTACAGCTTGCGCCATACTTTCAACCATGTCTGCAATCATAACCGCAGCTATCTGGTCAATCTGTGGCTTAATTTGCTGCATCATCATTTGCATTTGTTCTGGGTTTTGCTGCACTTCAGGAGGTATTCTCTCCATAACCTGTGCCTGTGCCTGCTTTTCAGCCATAAGCCCTATATGCTCCTGTATGTGGCCCTGTAAGGCCACGATAGACGCAGGGTTAAGCTGCATGGCAGGTGTAGACATAACCGCCATATGAGCCTCTATGTGAGCCTGATGGTCTTGCTCTGGAAACGCCTGTAATGGCATACCCATAAGCGCATTCTGGTTTTCTTTAGCAGCATTAGCAGGCGGGGGTGGCGGTGGCGGTGGGGGCAAAATAGCGTCTATGTTCGTAACGCCCAAAGCCTCGTACATCTTGCGATACGCCTGATACAAACCCATAGGACCGCCGTGTATCTCTGGATTAGACTGCACCAACTGCAATTCGCTTTGCGCCAAAGCAATGCGCTGCGACATAGAAAAGATGTTCGGGTCTGAAACAGGCAAAACATCAATGCGCTCATCAAAGTCCTGCGCTTTTACTTCAGGGCCAAACTCTTTGGACGCCATATATGGATACGGCTGTAAGTCTTGCGAAAATATCTTAGACAGAAGTTTAAATTCCATCTTTTGCGAATAATGCAACCGCTTATGAATAGCGGACATAACCTTAGTGCCGCGCTCCATAATCGCCATAGTGGTGCCAACGGGCGTTTCACCGCTCATCTCACCAACCTTCATGTCAGCCATAGATGCAAACCTGCGACCAGCATCCACCAGCGTACCCAAGAGGTTATACAACGTGCCAGATGGTTCTTTAAACGGCAATGGCATCAAAGACGCCTGCAATGTCTGACCAACTACGTCAATATCGCGGAACTCTCCCGGTTGTATCGGGCTGTCTTCATCGCGAATACGCGCACCACGGGCCTTAAAACCCGCTGGCAAGTTAGCCAAAGTACCAGCATCAATAAGCTGACGCAGCAATGACGTTGACGCCATAGCCAAGCCGCCAATCATATGCGTCAGACCCAATCCATAAAAACCCAAACCGGGCAAAAACTTGTAATGCACAAAGTATTTCTGCGCACGTTTCATAGGATCGTCTTCTGGGTAATTACGGCGAACAGACAGTATTTCGTTCGTGTCTTCCAGAATGGTAACAATGTACGGTAGCTTTAAACCTGTAGGCTCACCGTCCATACCAATGTCTTCAAAGCCCTCAATGTCTAAATCAGTGTGAACCTCATAAAGTGTCAGGTCTGATGACGCATTAGACGGATGTACGCCCTGTATGTCATCAATTGACTCCTGCACTTCATTTATTTGTTCGCCATAACTGCCGTCACTAGGAATATCTATATCCCTATAGAAGCCAGCAAGTTGCAGCTTTCTAACCTCGTTAGAATCCATCGAAATACGGTGCGTAATGCGTGGCGAACTAGCCAAATCAGGTGTGCCGTAAGGAACAATTAAATCTTCTGCGTGAATAAACTTACTAACAGCGCGTTGCTTTAGTGGATCACGGTAAACCTTTTTAAACGTAGAGCCAACAACAGGCAAATAAAACAACATCTGATCCAACTCAGGATCATATTCTTCCATTTCATAGGTGATCTGGTAATTCATGTAATCTTTGACGCGCTCTGCTTGCTTAACCAGCATTTCGTTCTGCGCACCAATTACTTGCGTTCTAACAGGACCATTTGCAGGTAAAAGCTCACGATACGCCTGCGCTTGAAACTGCGTTACACTTTCTGCCAGCAATGGATGAACAACGCCTGACGAACCCTCAAAAGGCTCTGTGCGCTCTTCAGTCTTCATGCCTAGAAATTCTAAACCCTGCTTGTACGTGTCTTCCCAATCCTGTCTGGAAGACAAATCGTCCTCAATCGAACCAACCAAATCAGAAGAAATGCGCCCAAGAACAGAACTATCAATAACATCAGCAAGATTGCCATCAAAAGCAACAGTTGGAGCAACGCCCATTCCATCGTCGTAATCCCCCACTATCGCACTGCCGTCATCAAACTCAAAAACACCGGGTTGTTGCGGTAATTCAGGAATGTTAGCCAAAACGTTTTCTTCAGGCAACATAGGCATTTCAGGAATGCCGCCCGGACCAGAATCACGATCTATAAAAGCCATATTATATTCCTATTTTAGCGTTGAGGCAGAAAAGCTCTACCAACGAAAGGACAGAAATCGGGAACCGTTGACGTAAGCCGCTGGGAGGAAAACGGAGCGTCAACTTAATCTGCCTCAACCTCTTTAGTTACTGTCACAATAGGACAGTTAACATAATACCCCTTAGACATTATCTTACGCCACGAAACTTTGTGCCGCGCAATGCCGCTCCACCACCACGGGAAAAACCTGAGTTTTCATCCTTCATTGGCGCAGTTACAGGCTGACGATAATGCTCCTGCATTACACCATCTGTTTCAGTAGAAACAGCGCCGCCCTTTGCCATCATTTTAAAATCTTCGCCAGATATTTTGCCGTCTTTATTTTTATCCAGCTTTTTTTGACCACCACTTAATGCCATTATATTGCTCCTAATAGTATTCTCTGCGCCTATTGTAACTGTATTCATCTTCATCATTATAGTCAGTTCTGGTCACGATAAAACCGCCCTGCCTAAATCGCAGTATAGCCTGTGTCATCGAATCCGCCAAGTCATCATGTTCACCATTCGGAAATGCAGCGCATTCTTCCATAACCTCATCAGCAAAGTTAGTCTCAGGACACCACACAATGCCGCTCTCAAACACAGGTGCGCAAGAGTGCATGCGCGTAAACTTATCAGCGCCCCTGCTAGGTGTAAATGGCGTCACAGGTATGCCCATACGCCGTAATTCCTGCGTTAAAGGCATGCCAGAACCCTTTTGTTCTATTAAAACCATGTCAGGATCATACTCATGGTACATATCATTGGCCTGTTCCTTTAATTCAGGAAACTCCCAACGCCCCTTAACCGCATCCAACAAAATAATGTGTTCTTCGCCGCTTTCTTCCTCAAGAAATATACCCCAAGTCGTAATTGCACTGTAATCAGCACGATCACCCTTACTAAAGGCTGTATCGTAACTCTGAATAATGTATGAACACGCTGGCGGGTCTTCTTTTTCCCAAATATTCCACCATTCACGCTTAATAATCGCACCCTCTTCAGCAGTAGGGTTCTGCATGTACTGCGCATTCCATTTGGCTACAGGAATAGACGCTTTAACGCCGTTAAGTTCGTCTAAACTCCAATATTCAGGCCAAAGTGACTCGCCAGAAGGCATAATTGCAGGAAATTCAACAATATCCCACTTATCAGCGCCCTTTTCGCTCTGTTTTGCCAGAACTTTCGCGGTTAAATCACGAATAGACCACCGCGTCATAACAATAATTATTGCGCCACCGGGCTGTAAACGCTGTCTAGGGCCAGAAGTGTACCACTCATACACATTATCTAGCGCAGTTGTACTAAGCGCATCCTGTTCTGAAACTGGATCGTCAATAATTGCCAAATCAGCGCCACGACCAGCCAAAGCGCCGCCCACACCAACCGCATAATATTCACCACCGCCGCTGGTACTCCAACGTCCACTAGCTTTTGCATCAGAAGCCAAGCTGACTTTAGGAAATACGTCCCTAAATTCATCAGTATCAATTAAGTTTTTAATCTTACGACCAAAACCAACCGCCAACTCCGCCGTGTGCGTGGCCTGAATAATCTTCAGGTCAGGTCTGCGCCCCATAAGCCACGTTGGAAACAAATAACTAGCGAACTCAGACTTCGTATGACGCGGCGGCATGTTAATAATTAAACGTTTTAACTTACCGTCAGCCACAGCCTGTAGTTTTTCCGCATAAATCTTGTGGTGCCTGCCCTCAATGAACTGAGGCCAAACGTGCTTAACAAAAGACATATAATTGCTGCTACGATCATCACGGTCTTCTAACGTCGAAAGCCGCTCCAACATAGGAGCGACTGTCGCTAACTCTTCCTCAGTTAGATATTGCGCAAAGTTAGTCAGGTCGTTCATAGGCTACCTAACCCCATACCAACTTGTCCGCCTCGGTTGTACCTGCCTACAGGAACGGGAGTTACAGGGTCAGAAAAGAAAATTTTGTTAGTTACACCAGCACGGTCTGTATGCTGACCGTGCGTTATCCCACCTTTATAATACAATTCGGCTTCCGCCACAGTTTTTGGTGCTAACATTCTTTCATCTAAAGTCACTTTTTGCCCTCTAGCCCCTAAAGGAAGACTGTATTGTTGTGTTTTTGGATTGTACTGTAATTTCTTGGCGTCTGGTCCTGTTCCAAACAACTTGGCATTCATCGCGTCAACGCCCAAAGCGTTTGTTGCTTGTGTTAAAATTTGGTTATCTGCGGGATTACCATATTCAAAGGAACTGCCCAGCTTACCCTCTTGTATTTGCGTTTTATACAAAACACCGGGAAGATCGCCAGTAACCGCAGTTTTAAAGTCTGTTAAATTCTTCTTAGCCTTTTCTGCATCCTGCGCTATTCTGTATGTTTGTGTAAGATCAATGTATTTTTTGCTTACATCGCCAGTATATTGCTTGCTTAAATCTCTTAGCTCCGCTCTTCTTTCTGCAATTTGCTTATTGGTTAAATTAGTTAAATTAGGAAAATCTCTGTTTATTTCTCTCATCCTTTTGCTATAACCCGGATCGCCATAATCCATGTTTCCTCGGTTAGAAATCATGTCACGTATGGCATACAATTCTTCATCTATTTGATCGTTAGCGCCGAAAACAACGCTCCTGTAAAATCCCTGCGGATCAATTTCACGCCTTGGATCACCCCTAAACCTACTGGTATCAAATATACTACTGTCTAAAATTCGTTCCGCAGCGGTTCTATTTGCGTCCGCATACACATTTTCAGCCGCTTTTACTCCTAAACTCGCATCTTTTACAGCATTATCAACAGCATCTATTTTTTCTGAAAAGATCGTTTGAAAGTTGTCTGGTCTTCCACCCGCATCAGCAAAATCAACTCTTTCTTGTGCCGCCTTCATAGCAGCGGCAGAAAGATCGCGGTCTAAACCACTTCGCATAAAACGATAACCTGTAGCCGTACTAGGAGACATTGATTGATAAGCGCCAGCCCCATAAGCTTTTCCTGAAGGAACCCCTGCTTCACCCAAAGCCTCTGGACTTCCCATTGGTCGATTGCCCTCACCTGTGCCGCTATAATCTGACCTATCACGACCTAAAGGAAATCCGGGTTCTGGAGCATAAGCCACAGGGGAACCCTTGTAGAAAGTAAGCGTTTCATTGCTGGGTTTAATGTTAGTCGCCTTTTGTGGGTTTGCTACATCAATCCCAAACATATTTCCGACAACTTGCTTTACAGGTTGTTGTAAAAACTTACCAACCCCCAATGTAAGCGCAGGAATTGCAGTTTCTATACCCGCAGTTAGCATGTCGTTTTTATCAACTTCCTCACCTTTGCTTATGGACTTACCAATACGACCAGAAGCATCCATCGCTCTGTAAATCCCAGCAACAGGATTAAAACTAGCTAGGTCGTTATCAAAAAGAGTTTGAGTCACATCACGAAGTCCGGGCGGGACATATTTAGTCATATCAATAGCATAGCGGTCATCTACTGACGGGCCGTATTGAGGTGCCGTATTTACTGGCGCTGCGGGAAGCATACTGGCATTCTGCATCGTAGGCCCAACAGAACCATCGTTGTAGTAATTTCTGGCGCTTAATATTGCATTTTTAACAAACGGGTCAGTCTCATCACCGCCAGTATCAACAGGAGCGGCAGGGGGCTGATACGTGACGTTAGGCTGCATAGGGCCAATAAACGTATCCGCAGTTACAGTGTCGCTAGGGCCATCATCGCCATAACTTGTATTACCGTCACCAAACGGATCGGTGGGATCATAACCGTAATCGCGCTCTAATTCTTCATATGGATCAGTATAATCATTGCGGCCCGTAAACCTATCTACCAAGCCGCCAAAAAACATATTTACTGGCTCTACATCAGATTTTTTTTTTACGCTGCCACCCATAGCAGAAATAAAGCTATCAATCGCAGAACCCATACCGTCACTAACAGCGCCGCCACCCGCAAAGTAATTAGGACGCCGAATAGTCAAACCACCAACGTCAGATGTTTCCTCTTCCTCATCCTCATCGTCAACAACATCACGAACGACAGGACGCAACGTGTTAGGCAACGTGGCCTTGTTAATCGAATCAGAAATCGCTGTAGCAGGATTCTGCGCAACACGCTGAATAGGCATACACACACCGTTAATCCTACGAAAACCGGGGGGGCAACCATCGTCTTGATCTGGAGCCTCTTGACCCTTTGGAACCAAGCGAACTAAACCACCCTCTTTATCCTCAAAGCCAACGGGCTTGCCTTCCTCATAAACAATCTTGCCAGTGTCCTTGTAAGCCTGCAAAGCCTTATTGCGGTTTGCTTGGGACATAGCCTTAAAGTCTGTTTCGCCGGGCAAAAGAAAACTCAACGCTGTTTCAAAGCCGCTAAGTAACTTGTCAGCAAAACGATCCTCTACAACCAAATCGCCTTTCTTATAACCGGGGCCATCCTCAGTGTGACGCGCACCAGCCATAGCGTTGCGAATTAAATTAGTCTCGCCCTT
>Ga0208303_1000449_pt1 | contig 16965 bp, 39 predicted proteins | sample CB_VirMetaG_2_FD_184537 | JGI IMG/M metagenome (GOLD analysis project Ga0208303, IMG submission 184537) | Freshwater to marine saline gradient viral communities from Chesapeake Bay - CB_1504_2 Viral MetaG (SPAdes) (version 4) | ecosystem: Environmental > Aquatic > Marine > Coastal | place: USA... | reverse complement strand
GGATGTCCTTCTTCAGAAGCAATGGACGCATTTACAAGACGTATTTCAAAAGTTGAACAAAGTATCAGCGAAGATAAACCAAGACTTGTTAGAGGCAAGGAATTCCTATTCAGACAACGAAATAGTATTAAAGGACTTAAAAAAGGAATTAAAAGAATTAATGATAAACGTAAGAAAATCTGGAGAGACTATTACAGATTTGAAGAACAAGAATCACACTACGATTCAGAAGAAATCCTTGAGAGTGAAATTAGAGAAACTAATAAAAGAAGAGAATGTTTTAGAAGAGAAATTAATTTATTTAACGAAGTCGAGGAGGAATCCCTTAATAAAGAAATTGAATACTTTGCAGAAAAAGAAAGACAAGATATTAAGTCCGTTACAGAACAAATTGAAAACTTTGACGATATCGAAAGAAGAGAGACTGAAGCCCTTAGAATTCAAATTGATAGACTCGAGAATCAAACTGGAGATGTTTCAAGGCTTACAAAAGGAGTATCAGCTCTTAATGCAAAACATTACGAACATACCTCTATTGAGAATAGAAACAAAAAACTTAGAGAAGAAATTAAAAGAATTACAGAATCAAATTAATTAAAACAATCATTATGAACAAACAAGTAGCAAAAGAATTAAAGGTATTTACAGATGAGGTCTGTAATAGATACTCTAAAAAAGATAGAGCAAATAATTTTAACAATGAAACATTTAGTGTTCAAGAAATAATACCTACAAGCGACCATACTGCAACAGTTATATATGAAAAGAACACAGGTAAACGTGCAGCTTTCTTCTTCTACTACATACAGTCGTTTAAGAAGTGGAACTACTTTGTACCTACAGATAGCCATATAAACGGAATGAGTTGCTTTGCAAACCAGAAGATAGAAGTAGAAAGACATAACTATAAATATAACTTTTAAGATGAACAGAAGAAAACTAATACAGAAACTACAACAACTTGTAGATAGATTACCTGTAAGCAACAAAAGAAAAGAAGCTAAACAAGACCTACTAAGTCTTAAACTAAACAAAAGCCAATACCACGATATAATGATATTTGATAAGTATAAGAAAAATCTATAGTAAACAACTATACTATACTATTTATTTATAGTACATCATTATACACAAACAAAAATAAATTATTTAGTTATCTTAATATACAGAGTTGTAGTTCTCTTTAACCTACCAAACTTTAGTCATAATCGTAAGGCTATTGGTTCAGATACATTAAGTCTCCTTAGTAATTGCATCTATAACCTTTATAATCTTCGTAGCACCCAATAGATATTCAAACTAACGAGCATACCAGTTATATCAGTTAGCTAACTACTAACATACATTAAGATTATAGGAGGGTGCATATCTAACCATCGAGCATATAATTATATTTTCAAAATTAGATTACCTGTTTATAACAAAAAGATATTTGACTATAATCAGTATTAGACTAATTATTATATTTTCAAAATTGATATGTCAGTTTTAAACGAAAAGATATTTGACTTAGGTTTGAATTCATAGAAGTGACATACTACACAATGTTAATCTCCATTCTACGCCTATTTCACCATATGGTTGGTATGTTACTATCAAATGGATATTTGAGTGGCTTAGAGTGGCTTATATTGAGTTTTGATTTGTGGTTTAAATTTCTGTAATATACCAGCATACAATACCAACGAACTACAAAAATAATTGCATAAAAAAAACCTATATAAAACTTAATCTATATAGGCTTAATTTATATATTAAAATGTAGTGTTAATTATTTATTATCTCTAAACATATAAAAGTATTATTGCTAAAAGTATTTTTAAAATACTTATAAGCTTTGTTTATATCTTTGTAATTTAATGTTTCTATATGTATAACTTTCATTTTATTAATTACGTGTGTTAATTTATAGGTTGTTTTCATATCGTTATTATTTTATAATGTCATCCAATCTATTAAGTAGTCAAGCTCTTTACCTGATATCATCCTATCATCATATAAGGCAAAGAAACAATCTTTAATACTCATATCACTAAATGTATTTTGCCAATCTTTACAATAGCCTAAAATTTGTAATCTTGTTAGTTTGTCCATGTCGTTATAAGTTTAAAAAGTTATACTATTAAATTGTTTTTTAATACAGCTCAAAGCTTTAAAATTAGTGTACTTATTTCGATGCCTGTACAAATCGTTGGTTAAAATATAGCTTTCAATTTGCGTTCTATCTTTGTTTAGTGAATAGCATATAAAGTCTTTATTTGTACTGACTAATTTGAGTCTTAATTTAAAATTTATTTTTAGTTTAAACATTTTTATATATTTTTTATAAAGTTTATTAATTCTTTTTTGCTCTCTTTATTGATTGAGAAATAATTTGTTTTTTTACCCTCGCATCTAATTTGTATCGAACTATGTAATTTTAAATTACCTAATTTGTTTAAATTACTTTTGTAGTAATTGTCTAATTTATTCATTGTTATTTATTTTTAAATTAAGTTTTTAATATAGTTTATTTCCTTTAATGATATGTTATGGCAACCAACTTTTAAAAAGCTATTAAAAGAGGTTACTAAAAATCTATTGTCTATTTTTTGCCCTATTACTTTTTTTGCTTCAATTAATTTTAAAACTCTTTTTGCTTCGTTAATTGATATTTTTACATTTTGACTCGTTTCTATGTTTTGCCCATTGATACGTAAATAATCAAAGTTTGTTTTATTTCGAAACCAATCTATTTTATTACTTTTCCAATCTTTTAACTTTTGTACTATTTCTTTTTTTGCTTTTATTGATGCTTTTAAATTAGCCTCTTTTATTGTTTCTTTTAAATTGTCGAAATCATTATAAAATTTATTTGCTATTCTTAAAGTTTCTCTATGCTCTTTATAGTTATTAAATTTTGTTTTTTGTTTAGTATATTCTAAGTAATCAAAATACATTTTTAATGTACTATCTATTTTAGATAAATAAGACTCTTTTGTTTTCCTTGCATTTACTAATTTGTTTAGATAGTATTTTATATTTTGGTTTACTATTTTATAATCTGTTTTGTTAATAAAATATTGTTTTCTGTTTCTCGTTGCTGATATAATAAGGCTTATATGTTTTCCTGTTGTAGTAGAATAGCCTTTATCGTTTATCATTATAGTTTTACTATCTATAAATTCAGCTAATAAATAGTGCGAACCATAACTATAAATTCTATTGTTATAAAAATACATTGAATTGTTTGATGTTCGACCCTCGTTTTGATTTTGCTCGTTAAATACGTGAACTATTTCGCTGTTTGTAAATACTCTTTTCATAATTATATATATTTTTTAAGTTCGGTTAATTCTAATAAGTCATTTTTAAATTTAATAATTTGTTTTGTTATTTCATCCTCGATTTGGGTTTCTAATTTATCGATATGATGTAATAAATAGACGTTATCGGTTGCAGTTGCCAAGTCTTTGATTTGTTTTATTGTTTGTTTCATATTTTTATCGTTTTATAGTGTGAATAGCTTTAGCTATTTTTTTAAATTCTGTAATTACTTTTTTAATTTGTTTCATCTTGTTTTAGTTTTATAAGTTGTTTACCGTTTCTACGTAAGTTAATGTTTTCATAATTTCTATTTTTTTATTATTTTTACTTTTTTTTAAAACTATATTGAGTCCATAAGAACTACTTGCTTAGCCTTTCTTAAGGTTGGAAACGAAGTTAGTATCTCCCCATTCTTTTGTATTATCCAATCCCCATCACACTTACTTAAGCCATTGCTCTTATATGTTCTCTCCCTATACAATTCATACACTCCACATTCAGAATTGTAAACGTTTCCATCTTGTTCGATATCAAATATTTTAATAAATTTCATAATATAAGTTTTTAATTATACTCAAAGATACAACTTATTTTCGAATAAACAACAAAAAAACAAAAAAATGTAACAAAAATAAATTTCAATGCTTTATCAATATATTACTAAGGTATAAATTTGTAGTATAATTTTAGCAATTGAACACGTGCATACGCATACAAAAAATAATTCATATAAAAAAATAATATCGTTATTTGTAATGAATATAAATAAGCTATTTTTAATCAGTCTAAATAAGAATAAGCTATCAAGAATAATTCTAAATAACAAAATTACCCCCTCATATTAAACACACCCCCTCATATTAAACATAGGGTATCATATTAAACACCCCTCCATATTAAACGCACCCCATTATATTAAACATAAAGCAAAAAAAAAGCCTCGTTAAAGGCTTTCTTTGTTTTTATATCTTATTATTCTTTTACTATATTAATTTGATGATATGTACCGTTAAAATTAGTAAAAAATTCATTGTCTATATTGTAACTGTTTTCACCATCAAAAAACATTAACTCATTACTAATTAAGTTTAAAAACATTTGTTTCTGTTTTGGTGTAGTGTCTCTGTAAAAGTCCATTACTTGCTGAAAATCTTTTGTATATTCCATAATCTTATAAATTTATATTAATTGTTTTTAATTCTTTTTTAATTACATTGGTCAATATAAATTTACTATTGATACCAAACTTTTTACGATGCCTTGTCAAATCATTTGTAAGTATCATCTTATCAATCTTATTATCTTGAATAGTGTAGACAATAAAATCTTTTTTAGTAGTGTAGATTTGTACTGCTTTAAGGATGTTGATATTCATATTATTTGTTATTATATTTTACATTTAACTGTTTATACATTTGATAATCCATTCCTATTTGTTCTAAAATGTATTGTGTTGTTTCGCCATCTAAATAAGCAGATTTAAGTTTACTTATTAATACTTCAGTTTTATTTAATTTAATAAATTGGACTACCGAATCGTATGTAGTTTTAAACTTACTGCCTATTGTTTCTATATGAAATAACTCTTCTATAGAATGGTCAGTATTATTGCTCACTTTACATCTACTCTCGACTATTGTAAATTCATAACCAAGACTTTCTATTTTCTCAACTACGGTCATCAGCCAATCCCAAGAGGAATGGTAGTTTGGTGTAACATATTCGCCCATTTCTTGATAGTCTTCCATACCCATAAATTCTGCTATTAGTTTATTGCTTTCCATATTATATAGTTTTATAGTTTTTGATTAATCCTCCAATAATGTTTCTATTTTGTATTGCACATCATCTATCGCACTTAGGATGCCTTGTACATTATCTGACAAATACTTATCATCATTTCCTTCAATTAAATCCATTATTATTCTGTACGCATCATCCAATAATTCGATTGATGCTTTTATACTCTGTTCTTTATTATGAATCACATTATACGCTTTAGAACCTGACTTTATAAGTTTATCCCAATTATCAACCTCTCTTACTAATATATCATTATCATCTCTTGTCTCTATACACTCAACAACATATTGTTCATTTGAGATGCAATTACAAAGTATTTGTATTTGGTCTAAATCATCTTCTGCCTCCCAATCTTTACCAAATAGCTTTTCTGCTTGTCTTTCTAAACCGTTTCTTCCAACGAAACCGTAAGTAGATGTATACCTTCCCTCTAAATTTACTTTCATATTACTTGTTTTTAACAGATAACTTAATTGCTATCTGAAGCAAATATACAACTTATTTTTAATTACACAACAAAAAAAATAAAAAACTTTACAATTTAACTTTTTTTATGAATTGCCACCTTATAATACTATTCTAAATTTGTAACAGAACTTAATAAGGAAACACGTGCATACGTCTACAACAATTTTTTCATATAACAAAATAAATATACTAATAAATTTTGGTATGAATAATAACGATTTGCACCCCATTATATTAAACATAAGGTTACCCCATTATATTAAACATACCCCATCATATTAAACAAAAAAAGGGAGACAAAATTAATTATCCCCCTTCATATTAAACATTTTATTTTTACCTTATCACATAAACTCCAGAGTTTACCCCTTGTATTAAATACATCATACCATATCTAATAGCGTCTATAAAGTGATTGAACTTATCTATTGGTGCTTCACCCTTATCTTTCCATACATAGTTGTTTAGCTCTCTTATTATGCCGTGAGAACCTCTATCAACTATTATCTCATAATCTTGCATAAGTGCTATACCTGATAATATACTGCCTTTCTTCTTTACTGTAGGCTTTATATTAAGACCCAATGTTTTCATCTCTGATATTAAACGTGGCTCACTATTATCACAAATAATCAAATCCATACCACACTCTCGTCTATTCATACCTGCTATCTCAGATGTGTTTAGATTAGGTTTTCCGTAGATTTCCTTAACCCAAACCTTTCTTGCATTCTTATCTACCGAAATCTTCACAAGTGTCGTTAAATCGGCTGAAAATCCAAAATCCTGACCATAGCAAGTAAGTTCTGTAGGAATAAAGTCTCCTACTCTCCATTTTCTTATAATAGTACCTTCTGCTTTCTCAAGCCAACCTCCTAATATTTGGTGTTGATACTTATCTGGTCTCTTACGTTTCATTTCATATATCCTACCTAAGAATGATTCAGATAAGTTTGTCTTATTATCTTTGTAAGTTGTATGAACATAAGTAACATCTCCTTTAACCATATTAGATGCTGCCAATACGTTTTCATTTTGGAAAAACCTCTGATATATCCAATGCTCTTTAGTTGTTGGATTCAGTATAAGAATAACTCTGTTTTGTTTAGTTTGTGAACGTATAGAGAAATCAATCTTATCAAAAACACTTTCATCTACAAGTTCTTCTGCTTCATCTACTACAAATGTAGTTATACCATTCAAGGATTTAAGTGCTGCAGTCTGATTACCTGATGATGTTCTAATACCTTTAAATATAATAGAACTACCTGTCTTGAGGTTCATAATCTCATCTTTAGTTATCCTAAAGTCATCGTGAACTCCCATTAAGTTAATCTTCTCAATAAATTCAGGAATAATAGATGTGTGTGCTGAAATCATCGTATAACGTGAGAACAGTATCTTATGTCCTGATTCATAGGTTAAGTTAAGTAAGAATACATTTATACCAAATGACTTACCACTACCCCTACCTCCTGTAACAACAAAATACCTACTCTCATTCTTGAAAATAGGTATATATTTCTCGTGTATATTTATATTATTCATCTTTTGGTGTTACATCTATAATCTTCTCTTTAATCTTCTTACCTTCAACGCTATCTCCAAAGAAATTAATAGTAGGTGCTTGAACTTTATTAGAAACCTCTTCTTTGTCATCTCCATAAGCAAAATCCATAAGTAATTTCATATGATTATAGCTACCTTCCTCTGCTTTCTTAGCTAAGCTCTCAAAAGCGTTTACTTCGCTCCCAAATACGTTCTTAATAGCTTTTTTAGCATATTGTTTCTTACGATTCTTCTTAGCAGTATTCATTGCAGGTTTATTAGACCTCTCTTTATCTGGTACAGGTAGCTTGGGAATAGATTTCTTTCTACTATTCCCTTTTCTACCATCTGTTGGCTTAATCTCTTGTGAATTACTCATATTATGATAACTAAAGTATTGTTATTTTGTTTTTTACAAATCATCTAAACACCAAATAGGTGTCATATCTCCAACCCAAGCAGAACTAACATTAAACTCAAAATATTCTAAAGCATCTTCCTCTGTCATTCCATCTGACATAAGAATTTCTATACAAATACTTTTTGAATATATCAATCTCATATTACTGTTATCTAAACCAATTATAGCATCATCAAAACCATCAGCTTTTAGTAAATCCTCTTCAGGAAAGTATTCTAATATTTTATCTAACATATATTTTTTTTTAGGTATAATAATAATAATTTCCTTGCTCGTTACGTTCTGCTTCATAATAGTTCTTAGTAAGTTCTATTTCGTAATGCAGTAGTCCAGATAGGTAGCCACAGATAAAAGTAATATCTGCATTTGACAACTCATAATCCTCTTCATCTTTCATAACCTCTGTATTTAATACATCGTGTATGTCTAAACTTAAATCTATTAAGTAATCATCTTCTTGATAGTATAATCTAATCTCATCAGGAAGTGGGTGCATAGAATTACTGTTACTTGAGTATTCTGGTCTTATTGACAATATCCTATTCTTTAGTTCTTCTGTCATAACTTCTATTTAATAAATTCTTGGTTTCTTAATACTTCTTCGATAGCATTTACAAGGTCATACTTTTGACCAAAGGTAATACCTCCGTTATAAAAATCTGTATCAATCTTTTGTAGTGTTTCTATTAGTTCTTTCATAATATTTAGTTTTTAATTACGTTGCAATATACAAAACAATTTAAGTTATTGACTACTTATTATTAATTTTAACATTTCTTTAACACTTAAACTAAAAAAGGAAGCTAATTAGCCTCCCTTAATAGTTCTATCTCTCTATTGAGATAATCTTGTGCCTTAATAAGGTCAAGCAGTTCATCGTGCTTCTTTCCTGCTCTTGCAATATACTTAATTATATTACCTCTACAGAAATTTAAGTCATAATCTCTAATAACATCTATAATGTCATAATCTTTGCCATTTTCGTAATGTGTTTGTGTACCTCTCATAATTTATTTATTAATAAGTTAATGTAATTCTAATATAGACTCCCCTTCTATTATTTGACATTCATCTTTACTCTTCCAAGACCAAGATTTAACCCTCATAGTAATAAGTTCACGTATCTCATCTCTTCTACCCTCTGGAATGGTATCTATAAGCAATTCTAAGCTATCTTTACCTATTTTTAATGAATTTATATGTAAATTACGTTTAGATTCCTTTAAAGCTCTCTTTTGAGTCTGTTCTATTGTAAAAAACTCTTCAGCCTTATCATTAAAGTAAACATTATAAAAATCTCTGAATGATGAATATGTTTTATAGTAAATACCTATTTTTTGTAGTGCTTGAAGTATAGAAGACCTATCTCTTTTTAATCCTCGTTCTTTAAACCATTCTGCAATCATTCTATCATTCATATAATTAACATCTCTTAAAATTTTATAGAATAATGTTCTTGTAATCATTATTTCAGTCTTTCTTGAGTTAGTATTTAAGTCAATACCTGTTAATACTTCAAAATCTCTTGCTAATTCATCTGCCGTTTCTTTGTTGTAATCTATCATCTTTTTTGTTTTAGTTTAATTTATTGTTTTCTTTTATTTCTTCTATTTTAAGTAATACTTTAGTAAATGTATTGGTTTGATACCAATCTAAAGCCTTTTTTATACCAGCACAAGCCAAGTATAACTCTTGTTCTTCATAATATTCTAAAATGTCTTCTAAAATGTATTTAGGTAACCCTTCTTGCATCTCAAGTATTGCATTCGAGAAGTACAATTCCACAACATTCTTATCTTCATCGCTTAATGTTCTCATAACAATCTGTTTTTAGTGTTAGTAATGATTTAGCTTCATTAAACATAGCTTTTGCATCATCTCCATAAACCTCCTTATAAAGTCTATAGGTTCTATTCATTAATGAATACTTATTATTAGCGTCTTTAAACAACTTTTCTGCATAAACCTTACCATAGCCCTTACATACCTTTATATTGTCTGCTGAGTCCCCTACAATCATCTGAGAATAGAAGTTTTTATTAGCTTCTTCCTCTGATATTTTAACCAACTCTCTTTTCTTGTAGTTGTAGTCGTAAAACCAACAAGGGAATTGTTTATAGTCTTTGTCTAAAGACATTATGATAACAGAGTCAATACCATTCTTTTCTACCTCTTCTGCCCATAATGTAGCTACAACATCATCTGTCTCTACACCATCTCCATAAATAGAATTGTATTCAAGCTTAACCATATCGTGAAGTAGAGGTAATATCTCTGGTCTCTTCTGCGTTCTATTTAACTTATAGGTAGCTGATATATCTTTCCTAAAGTTGTTTTTAGAGCCATTACAGAATACCACCTCATTAACATTAACTTGTTCCTCTAAGAAATCAAGTAACCTTTCAAAGCTAACTTCAAACTTATTGAAAGCAACATTAACATCTGTCTCAAATAAGTCTTCAGGAAACTCTCTATTATCTTTCTTCTTAAAGCAAGAAGCATAGATTAAACTATCTGCATCAAATATTACTTTCATAAATCAGTAGTTTATTGTTAATTTTTTTCTTATTCTGCATTCTCTTATCATCAAACAAACCTGTAATAGGATTGATTCTGTGATTCCAAAACTTGGTTAATTTCTCTTCTTTAGTTCGCTTCATAATATATGTATTTAATTTAAAGCAAAACTACAAAACTATTTATAGACTTCCAAATACTTTTTCAATTTATTTACAATTCCTATCATACAGGGTCTACAACTTGTGTTTTTTTGATTAGTATTAAAAATGTTATTGTGAATAGATATTAGTCTCGCTCTTTGTTGAGATGTAGTTTTACGAGGATTACCTCCTAAGAAATCACTCAAGTAAACATAATCTTCTTCTGATATACAATTAACCTTCTTATAAGTAAATAGCTTATTAAGTTTCTCTTGCCTATCAATACAACCACAATCTTCTCCTGCTATAAACTTAACTAACTTATCTACTCCTGTAGCCTTAGTAATCTTAGCTACTGTATCTCCAACACCTTCAGATTGCTTAGCAACATTATCTTTAAGTGCTTTATAATCCTTAGACAACTTAGTCTTATTCCATTCCTTATACTCTCTGTAATCTTTAGACCTCTTGTCTATAGTTTCATAGTACCCTTGCTTTTCTAATTCTAAATAATAATTGTCTGGTTTCATATCTTGTCAAAATCTTGGTTAAAATAATCTATTAAATCTTCTGATAAACTTTCTCTTAATATAGCTTTTTGGTTTAGTATAGAGTTATGTATAGAGGTTAATCCTATCTTAGCTCCTTTAGATATAGCTCGTAAAGATAAGCCTTGTATAAAATACAGTTCAAATAACCTCTTATCGTAAACAGTCCAACCAGATGTTATACTCTCTACCTGACTCATTATCTTTTCAAAAGCATCATCTTCCTCCACATCATACTGCTTCTCAACAACCTCATCATTCTCTAATATCTCATAGAAAATACTGTTACGTTTATCTTTTAGATAAGAATAATACAAATTCCTTAATGTAACCCATACAAAGTACCTATTAATATCATCTTTGTACATAATCCTACTCTCATCTTTAACAAGTCTGTGCATCCTAAGATACATATCCTGAACCAAGTCTTCAGCTACATCTAACTTACATCCTAAATTCACCAACATCTTAATCCATAACTCTTGATGAACTGCTAATTTTTCTAACATTAAATCTCTTTTATAATTATTTCTACTCTTGGGTTTTCTCTATCTAATTCTGTAGGTAATATAGTCTCTGTCTTCACATAATCATCATTATCATCTTCCCAACAACCATAATCTGTAATTGAGTCTAATAAAAACTTACTTACTACACTAATCACATTCATCTTGTCTAAGCGTCTTTTAGAGGCTTTATAGACCTTATAAGTTACCTCGACAGGTGTTTGTATAGATAAGTTCCTTAACTGCTCTCTAAGAGCCTCTGAATAGGCTTTCTTAGCATCATTACTTATTCTGTGATGTAAGTTCCTATATGTATTCATATTCAAAGCAATCCTCTTATCTTTAATAGTCTTTCTCGGTAGTGTTACAAATAGAGGGGATATAATCTTATGAGTCATTAAAATAATTCTTTTATTGGTAATAGTATTCCTTTTGATGTATTATTATCTCCTCCAACTCTATCTCTATCTGTATTAAGATATTTTCTGCACCTATCTTTTAAATCAGAAGTCTTTATTAAATGTAATGTTTCTCCAAATGCAAAGCAATAGTAATCTGCTTTAGATTTAGATATACCTGATTGCTTACCTCTACTAAAGTATTCTACATAAACATTACCTGTTTTTAAAGCCTTCAAATCGTACTTAACTTCAATAGTCGAGGAGTTAAGTATATTACCTAACTCCTCTTCTTTAACTTGACCGACTTTTAAATCGTACTTAAAATCATTATTGTAATTCATTACAACTCCATCTTTACGTTAAAAGCAGTATGACCACCTAATACAATACCTAAGCCAATAGCTTCCTTCTTACCTCCTTGCATATATCCCATAGCATAAGACTTACTATCTATTCCACAACCTACTGCCATTCCAAAGATTGCTCTTGTCTTTCCAAACATCCATTCACAATAAAAGTCTGTATGATAATGACCAGATACAGTAGATACCATATCTCTCTTTGCAGCCATTCTCGCTTTACCACTTTTATCTCCGTGAACATACCTAACACCATCGTAATAAACCTCTGTTACAAAGTTCCAATTAGGAGTCTCTAATACCTCAGAAAACTCCTTAATCCATTTACTTGGAATATCAGATGATTGTGCTTTACGGATAATAATTCTATCGTGATTACCTAAAGTAACATCTGCATTAGGAAATGCTTTATACCATTTAGCTAATTTAGCTACTGCTTGTTCTAACTCAAACTTACCACCTAAACCATCTGCTGATGATTCGTGATAGCTTGAATAATGATTGTCAATAACATCTCCAATAAAAACAACCTTGTTACAGTTGTGTATAGCATACTGTTCTTTACAGAAATCTAAGTAACCATCTAAACAAAATGGTTCGTGTAAATCGCCTATAACAAGAACTCTGTTCTCTACTTTAGTTAAGTTCTTATAAGCCTTTAATATCTTACCTTTTAATCTTGGTCTAAAATCTTTCATAATTGTATCTTATTTTATAAATATAATGTTTATTGTTTAATATTATTTAAAAAGTTATAAACAGATTAAAAACTAAGTAACTCATCAGGAGTAATTATCTTAGGTAATCCGTTTTCATTCAATATAAAGTCAAAAGACTCAAATGGTGTATTCCTACTTCTTTTACAAGATACTGTTATACAACCAAACTTATTCTCATCTCTTTCTAATTGTATCTGAGTCTCTGCTTTCTTCTCTAAGAAACTACCTAAATGTCCTGTTGGCTTATCTGAGCCAAAGTTACTATGGATTACAGTTACGATATGGCAATCATAAACAGTAGACCAAGCCATTATCTTTTGTACGATTAGATTAGACTCTTCTAAGTTATTAGCATCGCTAACTAAATCTGCAATACCATCAATAACTATTAAACCTATTTCCTTACCTTCTTCCCTCATACAATCTAAGTAGTATTGTATAAAATCTATCCTATCCTTATAACCTATCTTTCTTAAAGCAAATGTATGATAGAAATCTAACTTCAATCCTTTATTCATCCATTCAACTCTCTTAAACACTCTTTGTGAATGCCAATCCCCTTGCTCTGTATCAAAGTGTATAAAGTGTTTTTTACCTCTAAAAGAACCCATACCTTTAGTAAACTCTCCAGCAGGATTACAAAAGGCTGAACCTAATAAGCTAACAAAGAATGTCTTCATTGACTTTGGAGGTGCTTGTATAAAACTAAAGTTACCATAAGTTCCAATAGGTATAGGAAACTCTTTAACACTACCATCCTTAGTAACTACTTCTTTATTCTTAAAGCTAATCGCTACAGGTGGATGTTCAATCTTTTTATTTATATCTATAGCACATTCTTCTTCTATAGATTGCATATACATTATGTGGTCGTTATGTTCTTGTAATTCTTGTTCTGTCATATTTTTTGTTTTGTTTATTAATAAAAAAAGGGAGGCTTTTAAACCTCCCCTTATCTAATTTAGAAAGGTAAATCGTTAGTTGCTAACTCCTCTGTTGGCACACCAATATCTGTTGCTGGTGCATTAGCTCCTGCTTTAAATACTTTCCAAGCCGAAAGACTAACATAGTATTTACCATTGTACTCATTACCTCTAACGTTGAAACTAACGTCTACAGATGCTCCTACTTTGTTGTACTTGATAAAGTCATCTACCTTATCTTGTACTATTTCAAACTTAACATCTTGAGGATACTTCTCATCATTTGTTGTAATAACAAATTCTACTTTCTGAAATCCAGAGTCAAATACTTGTTTTTCTCCGATTAATTTAATTGTTCCTGTTAATTGTAAACTCATAATTCTAATTTTAATTTAATTGTTAATATTTATATTCCTACTCCTATTCCGTTATCTATAGTCTCTACAATGTGTCTAAACACACTTCTCTCTTGTTCTCCAGATACATCTACTCCATTGAATAGTAATCTGTAATGGTCTTCTTTACCTGTTGGTTTTAACTCTATATTATTCATATTACTTAATTAATGCTTGTTTAGTTTCTTTTGATACAATGTATCTTGCTTCTACTGCTTCCATAGAACCTCCATCCTTTATGTACTTCTTTACTTTATCAAAGTCAGGACTCTTTTGGCTTAATGCACTCTTAGTATTCTTAGAATGATTATTAGTAGCATCACTATCTTTAGTATCGTCTAATAACAATAAGTTACCTAAAGCATACTTCTTAGCATAAGATGAAGCAGCTCCTGTTCTCTGTGGCATTTGCATACCTTTAGCTTGGAAATCTATAATAGCTTGTGCAGTAGATGATACTGAACTTTCTCTATCTATAGACTCAATGTCTATAATCTTAGCTTCTGAATCTACACAAACGTGGTCTCCTAACTGAATTAACTTATCGTTAATCTTAAATACTACTTTGTACTTCTCCTCGTATGGTTTAATCGCTTCTAAGATGTCCTCTGCTGAACGATAGTTGTACTTACCAAAATTGTTTCTTTGGTTCTTTGGAGCTTTAAGCTCTAATTGAATCTTCTGTAATTTCTCTAAAATTGTCATAATTTATATTTATTTAGTGTTTATTATTTAATCATATATTTGTTTCCACAACTCCATTTTTCTAATATCTTCAGTAATCATTCTATGTAAGGAAGGAGATACCTGAGGTAGAAAATCATTAGAAAAATTTAAGTCCACTTCTTTAAATCTTTTTAAATATTTTTTAAAGTACATAATTTAATCTGTTTTTAATAATTCATTCTTAACTATATCCTTGTACTGTGTTGGGCAGTCTTTATCTGTTAGTTCAAAGATGTACGTTTCATACGTAGACACCTTAGTCTCTAATTCAAATACTTTCTTTTGTAATGCCGTAATCTGAGCATTTTTAAAATCTAATAAATCTTTCATTTTGTTTTGGTTTTAATTATTACTGATGCAAATCTAATACTAATTTATTTAATACACAAATTTTATTTGTTAATTACATCGTGAAACTTGTTATAATCATATCCTTCATCTCTAAATGATTCTCTGATATGTCTTACCATTACTTCGCTACCTTTTGCAAATCCTAATGCAAAACCTAACAATCCTAATCCTATTGATACTATAAATATTTCTACGTTCATAATTAATTATCTATTGTTACACTTAATCCTAAATAGTTTCTTGTTCCTCTTTCTGGTATCTTTACTTGATAATTGATTGTTATATCAGTTAAGTTATTATCTTGCTTTAAATGATACTCAATTTGCTTTTTTAACTTATCCCAAGCTTCTGTACTTATCATAATTTATTACTTTTTGAATTGTTGTTTTCATCTTCTTTGTATCCATATAATTCACTAAATTCCTTTGCATTATATATTTCTAATATAATAAAAATCCAAAGTGCTATAAGTATAAATGCTATTATTATTGTTCCCATTGTGTTTGTTTTTACTGTTATTATCTATTGTTTTTATCTTTAATGTTAGCTTAACTCATCATAAAAGTCATATATCGTGCTTTCTGCAAATCCCATACCTCTAACAATCTCAAGCCATAATTCGTGAAGTTCATCAATTCCTAAATCTGAATGGTCTACTTGTGTAGATATTTCTTTGTTGTAAAATTTTAATGTAATCTTTAATGGTTCGTTGTGCATATCTAATTGTTTTAATGTTCTATGCAAATATAGAAATAATTATTTAAAGTAAATGTTAAAGAAATGTTAAAATAAAAAAGAGAGGCTTTTACACCTCTCTAATCTAAAAACAAAAAAAACATAAAACAAAAAAAAACAAAATCAAACGCAAATAAATTCAGGGTCTTTTAAGTAGTTATCTGTATCAAAGTATATCCACTCATTAGTAACTTGGATTCTTTCTATACCATACTGTATTAAACCTCTTATAAACTTTAATCTCTTAATCTTATTGATACACTTAAACTTTATAGACTTGCCAACTCTATGACCACTATTATGTGGTATTGCAATCCTATCTCCATAATTCTTACTTACATATCCCTGCAATATAAAACCAGATAATCTTTCTTTTCTAAATATCTCATCTAATATAAATACAGGTTCACTCTCCATAAAATACTTACCACTACCTAACTTGTCAGGACTATCAAACATACTCCATTTAAGCACTGCTAAACCTTCCTCATCCATCTCCTTTGTATAAGTATCTGTATATTCTACTTTATGCAAAGAAAAACTCTCCTTCTTACGCTTATGTATCTTCCTCAAAGGCATACGTAAAGATAATTAAAATATATCTCATAAAAGACTTTTTGTTAATAAGTATGTATTTTTTTTATTGAATAGGGGTCAGATATCTTATATTTATTTTTAATAGTATTTTACTATTATTTTTTAATATAATATAATATTAATTATTATTTTTTTATAACTATTTTTATAATAGTGAAGTATTAATAAATTGCGAAGTTATATATTTATTTTTAAATAAAAAAACTATTTGTAAATTATTTTATACACTTATTTACAATACGTATAATTTGATGTACAATCTATTTAATATATTTCTCAATTAGCTTTCTTGCAAAGCTTCTAAATCCAAGTACATCAATGATTATAGCACCTAAAACATATTTATACCAATTAGGTAAACAATCTAAGTTTTCGTAAGAAACTCTTATGTCTTGTGCTAAGTTAGTAAAGTTAGATTCTTTGTAAGCTATTATAAAAGGAGATACTGTAGCTATAACAACAGGAATAAGAAACAAGTAAGTAACAATCTCATCTTTTA
>Ga0208303_1000448_pt1 | contig 17028 bp, 4 predicted proteins | sample CB_VirMetaG_2_FD_184537 | JGI IMG/M metagenome (GOLD analysis project Ga0208303, IMG submission 184537) | Freshwater to marine saline gradient viral communities from Chesapeake Bay - CB_1504_2 Viral MetaG (SPAdes) (version 4) | ecosystem: Environmental > Aquatic > Marine > Coastal | place: USA... | reverse complement strand
CAAAAACACATTTCTAAAATCCAAGATGAATAAAGATCTTGATGATAGAATATTGCCTAACGGCGAATATAGAGATGCTCGGAACATATCAGTTGGTAGATCCGAAGATAACGATGTAGGTGCCTTAGAGAACATAATTGGTAACAGTCTTTTGGCTACCACGGATTTAGGTGAAGGATTAACTATTATAGGCTTAGAAGAAGATAATTCTACTGACAGAATTTTTGTTTTTTTAACAGACTATACGGACCCAAATCCTCTTAACCCTACGAATGCCCCTTCCTCTTCAAAACATTACATATATACATACAGTACAGTTACCGGTTCTTACATTAAATTAGTTGAAGGCGAATTTTTAAATTTTTCGACTACAAACAGAATAATAGGCGTAAACCTTATTGAAAATCTATTATTTTGGACGGACAACAGGAATCAGCCAAGAAAAATAAATGTAAACCTTGCAACCTCAGCTTCGTTGTCCACTGGCTTTACTGCGACAACTCCGGCATATTATTCTCAAGAGCATCAAATATCTGTAGCAAAGTACAATCCTTATCAAGCTATCAGCCTGTACAACAGGGCTGACTTAATTGCAAAAGGCTCGGGGACTATAAGTTATTTTGAAGTGGTAGGCGATAGAGTGGCAGAGCTATTGCCTTTCGTAGGGGCTACTGTGGTTTCACCTGAAAATGGAATACTTGGAAGTAGTTATACAGAAGTTACAGGCGTTTTTCCTACCGTAGGAGGAGCGGTTACAAGAATAGCTGTTTCTCCAGATTTTGCGGCACCAATGAATCCCGGAGACTACGTTTCTCTTATAAAATCTACAATGTCCAACCAAAGTGACAGCCAAAACTGGCCAGGCGACCCTGACTTTTTAGAAGACAAATTTGTTAGGTTTAGCTATAGATTTAAGTTTGATGACAACGAGTACTCTTTAATGGCTCCTTTTACTCAAATAGCCTATATACCAAAACAAAAAGGTTACTTTATTAATGGAGATGAAGATGCGGCATATCAATCTACTATTGTTTCCTTTATGGAAAACATGGTCCAAAACATTGGTTTAGTTATACCGTTGCCAGCCTCGGCAAATAGAATAAATAGAGATTACAAAATAACCGAGCTAGAAATACTTTTTAGAGAAAGCGACGGAATTGCGGTAAAGGTTTTAGAAAGTATTAATGTAGGGGAAATATCTGGTGCTAGTGGTATTAACAATTATTTTACTTACGATTACCAATCAAGAAAGCCATACAAAACTTTACCTGAGGCACAAACAGTTCGTGTATATGATAAGGTGCCTGTTAGAGCTTTTTCTCAAGAAACATCCGGTAATAGAATAATATACGGAAACTTTAGAGACCAACATACCCCTCCCTCTAATATAAATTACAATTGCAGAATCGCGCCAAAAAGTTTGTCGGGAACATCTAGCAACTTTGTAGAATACCCAAATCATTCTGTAAAAAGAAATAGGAACTATCAAATAGGTTTTGTTTTGGCAGACAAATTTGGAAGGCAATCGCCCGTAATACTGTCTTCTGTAGATTTAGGAGCAAGTAAAAATTCTGTTTTTTATTCAGGCTCTACGATATACAGCGCTTACGATTTATTGGAAGGAGACACAAACCCAATAAGCTGGGCAGGAGATGCAATACAGGTTTTACTTAATGAGCCTATTTCTGCGGAAATTGATTTAGCCGCAGGAACACCGGGTCTTTACGCTATAAAAAACCAATACTCTCCTAATACAGGAGAAGGCTTTGCAATTACAGCAGGATTTGCTTCAGCAGGTGTTTCTCCTATAACAGACACTACTTGGACATTTACTTTGGATATAGTGAATTACCCTGACAACGCAAACGTGCCTCAGGTAGATAATTATCTTAGAGGAGCTTATGAGGATTTTGTTAAAGTAACTGCTGTTTCAGGGCCTACCCCTGCTAATCAATATGTTGTTACTACATCAGGTAGAGTAAACGACACTTACTTAAGAACAGACAACTTGCCTGCAAATACTCCTGATTTAAAATTTGCATATACAATAAACGATTTAGGCTGGTACAGCTACAAAATTGTAGTAAAACAAACCGAGCAAGAGTATTACAATGTGTACCTTCCAGGTATACTAAACGGATATCCCGGGCAATCTGGAGACCCTACGGCCACGGAGCCCCCAGTGCCTGGAGGACTCGACAACGGAGAGTTCCCTAGTGACGAAACAAACTTAACCGCACATACTGTACTTTTTAATGACAACATTAACAAGATACCTAGAGATTTAGCCGAAGTTGGCCCTGATCAAAAACAATATAGAAGTTCAGTGTCTTTATACGGTAGAGTTACTAATATTCCAAACACTATAGTTATAGGTCCCCCTACCGTTATATTAAGAAATAATGCTCAGTACTATCCTAGGTTGTCTTCAAGCGGTAAATTAGCAATAAGCCATACGTCTACAGCTGTAGCAAATGCCAAGGATTTTAATATGGGATTTTCCGATTTAACTACCGGTTATACATCAACTGCTAACCAGCCCGGGGGCGGAAGCGTTGTTTTTTATCAAATAGATACAAATCCTTTAATAGCTAGAATATCCACAACAGAAAAGCCTATTGGGGCAATGGCTAGAAATATTACTCCAGCACAAAACCCGAGTCAAAATACGCCGGCGGGGGTTAACATGACACCTTCTTTGGCTGTGTACGAAACAGCTCCAGTAGAGTCTGCTTTAAATATATATTGGGAGACTACATCAGAGGGACTAATAGTTGATCTAAATGCAGATATATCGTCCACAGACGGTGGCGCAAATTCGTTTGCTAATATTATATGGGATTTTAAAGAAAGTGATACAGTAAATAAGTTTGTCACTACTGATTGGTTTTACCCTTTAAACAATCAAGGTGATTTTTTAACAAACACTACCGCGGAATTAATATCTCAAAGAAATGGGAATAATGAAATTGTTAGTTATTTTGAGCTAGTAGCAGGAGATGTAAATATACCAGCGGAAGCTGGCAGGTTTAAAATAAAATTTATAGAAGAAGGCATTATTTTTGAAGAAGAGAGTGCTACTTTAGATGTTTTTAGCTTTGTAATACGTGTAACCACTAGCGATGATCTTGTTTCAGAAATCCCTATTGTAGGGGAACCATTTGGGTTAGGGGCTTTGCAAAATGTAGCTCCTTCTCTTGGTGTAGCCGTGCCTAATGTTAGTAAAAGCATAAATGACGAGTTGCTTTTAGATGAAAGCGTTTGGGCTACTTCGGTTAATGGATCTTTTTTTAGTAATGATCCTACTTCTTCTAATTCCAAGCTAGGTTTAAGATATTCTTTTTCCGGGGGAGCGGGTATCCCTACTAATTGGCTTATGAATCCAAATACCGGAAGAATGACGCAGGCAATACCTGGAGGCTCTACAATCGGCACAGTAGACGGGGAAGTTTTTGGAGGCAATCAACCAGGGGTTTATAATATAATATTAAAAATCACTGACGCACAGGGCGTTGACACAAATAACACTACAAATCTTTTCGAACCTCTTGTTTTTACGCAAGCTTTAACTATAACATTGGGAAAACCTTCTTTAAATGCTGGCTTAGTTCCTGCTGCTTGCGCGACTATTCAGCCTCAACCTACTAATGCAGGTCCATTACCGATAGCCACTTTATGGCCAAAAAACTTTTCTCCTTCTTTAGTTTCTTTTTCGCAGCTTACTTCTAACTGTTTTTATGTAGCGGACGGAAGTTTAGACTATGCTGAGTTAGGCATGTCTTTTACTTTAGATCTATTGAACGGTATTACAGATAGGCCTCAAGAATACGTAGCTCCTTCACCTCCGAATAACCCTGGGAATGTAGCCTTTGACGTGCCTATAAAAGTAGGCGAAGCGAATCATAGTCAGGGTACTATTGTTTTTAATACTCACTTTTACAAACCCGTAACATCTACGGCAAGAGGGTTTGCAGTAAATAGAGTGTCCTACGCGTGGAAAGAAGTAGGCGGGGGGAACGGCCAATGGAATACATTGCTAAGGGGTCAAGAATACAATCAGGTAGGTAAAGAGGGGACTAGCTCCGAAATAGGGACACCTAACACTGCAGCGCCTTTTTATGATAACCCCTTTTTTGAGGAAGGTAATTATAATCCTTTTTCAACAAACGGGAGTGAAACAAGCCCAGAGTTTGGACCTAGCACCGATGCGATATGGGTAAAAGCTGTTAGAGCAGTGGATTATGCTTCTTTAGGAGTTTCCAACCCTGTACAGTGGAGAGTTATTGTGAGAGGATTAATTAACAAACCAGCTCAAAATGCGGCATCGTATGAAAGCGTAGTTTCCTGGGTAACCGTAGACGACTTAAACAACCCTACTTGCGTACCCGATCAAGGCACAAATATAGTAACAACTAACTTAACCTTAAACAATCGTTATAGATACAGAGTTTCTACACCTAGTAGCAATAGCTCAGCTTATTCTAGTGTTCTTGTAGGACAACCAGATCTTTATGCGACAACCCCATACGGAGATTACGTTGACGAGTTTTTTTTAACAGACACGGGAGAAGAAGTATACAAACCTGCTTCTAGTGCTCCTTATATAAACTTTAGCTTAAATAATTCTTCTTTTAATCCTACATTACCTTTATGGACTAATGAGACAGGCACAACTGTAAACTTACAATGGGTAGCGGGATTTAGCTCCACAACGGGTGTGAGGCTAAACAATACAAACGCTAATGCAGGAGTTAACGCGATACAAACAACATTGAACGCGGGAACAATAAACGTTAACGCTGGTACTCTTAGAGTATCTCAAAACATTTAATAAATGGCAGCAATTATAGAATTAAAGTATTTTAACACATTTTGGTTAAAGAAAATTAAAACCATTACGGATGTTCTTAACGACGTTGTAAGAGAAATTAATACTGTTTCCGGTACCACTGTAACTGTAACTGTAGCTGTTGCAGAAAATGAAATGAATGTAGGTCAGCAGGTTAGCATGAGTTATACCTCAGGAGGCGTTGCACTAAATTATTCAAGCTATATTATCAGCAGAGCGCCTGGTAGCGTGCTGTCTTTTGTGGTAAAAGAAGCTCCTGCAGGTACGGTGCCCGCAGGAACCGAAATAGCTTTTGGTAAAATAATAAACTTTGACCAGATACCTGCGGCCTACGGATCCGGAAACGTTAGCACGGATTGGCTGCTTGAGGAATCTAGAATTAGAGGAGGATATAATAATGTATCGGTAGATTATGGTGTAAAAGCCTATACGGTAGAAGATGAACCTAAGCAGTCACACAAGTTTAGTTCTTTAATACATTCTGGTATATTTAATTCAAGAACAGGCGTTAACCAAACTAATCAATTTTCTGTAGGAGAAGACATAACAAGAACAATTGATCCAGCTAATGGCTCAATACAAAAATTATATGCCGAAGATACTAACCTAATTATTTTCCAAGAAAATAAAGTAAGCAAATCTTTAATTGATAAAGATGCAATATATTCAGCAGAAGGAAATGCTAGTGTTACTAGTCGCAATTTAGTTATAGGGCAAAATGTTGCCTATGCTGGGGAATACGGAATAAGTACAGATCCTGAATCCTTTGCGGTTAACGGATATAGAAAGTACTTTACAGATAGAGATCAAAACGTTGTTTGTAGATTATCAATGGATGGTATTACAGTTATATCTAGTTATGGTATGACCGACTACTTTAGAGACAAGCTATCAGGCGCTGCCCCTAACATAATAGGTGGCTGGGACGCGCACAATAAGCAATACGTTGTTTCATTGGTGCAAGAAGAACTTGCGACATCTGAATCTGAAATCCAAACATTAGCTTTTGACGAAACGTCCAAGGGGTGGACTAGCTTTTTTGACTATGTACCCAACCAAATATTTAGTTTAAACAATAATTACTTTACGGCCAAAAACGGAAAAATATATCAGCACTACGAATTTGCTCCAAATTCAAACTCAAGGTCTGTATTTTACGGTTTGCAAACAAACTCTAATGTTACAGTGGTGTTTAACGGAGCACCTTCAATGGTTAAAAACTTCCAAACAATAAATTACGAAGGAGACTCAGGGTGGAGAATGGATAGCTTTAAAACTAACACGGACACAACCTTGCCTATAACAAGCTCGGTTTTTGTTACTACATTGGAACAAATGCAAAACTCGTTATTAATAAACAGGTTTAAGTTAAAAGAAGATAAGTACTACGCCGATTTAGTTAATGGTACGCCCTCACAAAACGGAGAGGTTGTATGGGGGAGTTCTTCATCAGGGGTAAAAGGATTTTTCGGGGAAGCTACGATGTCAATGAACAACGCCGGGGTTGGGAAAAAAGAATTATTTGCAGTCAGCACAGGATTTGTGCAATCATCTTAATCAAATTAAATGCACACAGAACTATCTACAAATTTCATAAAACAATTAGAAACACTACAGAATGTTTTAATAGAAAACAACGATCAAGAAGAAGTATATGGGGACGGTAAATCGCTGTTAAGCAATGAGCAATACCCTATTACTAATAATTTTTCAGACGGTTTGTATATGCGTCAAATGAAAATGGCTGCAGACACAATAGCTATAAGCGCAATACACCATACAAATCATTTTTGGTTTTTATTAGCAGGGAAGGTGATTGTGGAATCAGATAACGAAGTAGTGGAACATATAGCCCCGTGTTGGTCCCATTCTATTAAGGGCGCAAAAAGATTAATAAGGTGCATCGAAGATTGTGTTTGGATAAACATAATAGCGAATCCTACAGATACGAAAAACATGAAAGAAGTTGAAGAAAACTTTTTTTCTATAACATTAGAGGAATATAATAAAAAAGAAAAACTATGGCAGGACTAGTAGTAGCAGCGGGAATTGGAGCTGGCGTACAAATAATAGGAGGTTTAATATCCGGCGCTGGTGCGAAAAAAGCAGCAAAAGCAGCGCAGGCAGAAAAAGATAGAATAAACAGAGCATTAAATTTGTTTGAGCAAAACAGACAAGCGGTAATAAACCCTTACGAAGACGTTACGTCATTAACAGGGCTTATTGATGACATGCGAGACGATTTGTCTAATCCTTTTGCGAACCTAGGCGTTGCCACAAGCGCTGCGGAGATCCAGATGGAGCAAACAGATATTGCCTTAGCAAATACACTAGATACACTACAATCAACAGGAGCGAGCGCTGGTGGAGCTACTGCGTTAGCACAGGCGGCTAAAGCTAGCAAGAAAGAGGTTGCTGCAAATATAGAGCAACAAGAAGCGCAAAACGAAAAGCTAAAAGCTCAAGGAGAAGAAGCGTTGCAAGCCAAACAAATGCAACTTACACAAATGGAAATGAGTGAAGAAGCCAGAATACAAAATGCTGAAGCGGCAGGAAAGCAATTTATGTTTGGAGCTCAAGAAGCAAGGGATACAGCTACAATGGACAGAATGTCAGGGCAAGAAGCTCAGGCTAGACAAGATATTGCTAATGCTAACGCTGCGCAACAAGCAGCCACAGCCGGAATTATTTCAGGAATCGGAGGAATAGTAACAGCAGGTATTGGATCCGGTCAGTTGGAAATGAAATAAAGCGAGCAAAATTAAAAATAAAAAAACATGAGCTATAGTGATTACAAAATAATTGACGACAAGTCAGGGCTTATAGTACCTAACGCAATAATGAAAACGGGAGCTGCTATTAGTCAAGCTTTTAGTACAGAGTTGAAGCGTCAAAAAAAAGAAACTGACGACAAGAATAAAATCATAATAAGCGGTCAGCAAAAAATAAGGGAGAATGGACAAAAAGCCGCTGACAACTTTAATAAAACACCACTTGAGGGAGGTGAAAAACTGGTAAATTCTTTTAAGGACACCATGAATAAACTTCAAAGTAAGCTTACTGACATTGAAATGAAGCAATTTGAAAGCAACTACAACAACATAAGCGCCGAAGAAAGAGTAAAACTAGACGAAGAACGCGACCGGATTAGTAGGGCAATGGGTAGCTTAAATCAATCTTGGCTAAAAGCGGGTGTTATAACCAAGGAAGCATTAGCTCAGCAAGAAAATGCCAATGCAGACATCGGCGTTAATAGCGTTTTTGCCTCGCCAGAAGACGAAAATAGAACTAGCGCCATGATTGGGGCAGAGGGAACTTCTTTTACGTACAGCTTAAGCGAGGATTTTGTTCCCATGATCAACTTCTCAGGCGGACCTAATGACACAAAAACTCCTGGTATGTTTCCTGGAGCGGTAACAAAAACTCCTTACCAAGAAACTTTAGCCGTAGGGGCATTCAATTCAGACAGATATGACCCTATAGTACAAATACCTAAAACATTTGCGCCAGCGCAGGAAATGTTAAAAACCGCTTTAGCTGACAGCAAAGGAGCGTTTAGGGCCGACTTTTTACAAGAAGAAGTTAGAACAACTGTTCCTATAATAAAAGATAATAAACCAAATGGCACAAAAACATCTTATAGACAAAACATGGTGCCTCAGGGGATTGAAAAATTTAACGAAGCCCATGCAATGACCATGAGTCAAATTAAGTCAACTGTAGGCGATGTAACCTACAATGGTGTAATGCAGCAATATGCGATAAACCCTGAGATGCAGGCAGCTTACGCAGACCCTACACACAAAAAGCATGAAGAAGCGGTATCATTCGTAGGATTCTCAGTTGCAAAAAAGCTGGCTGCAGATCATAAACTAAACGCGGAAATAGTAGAAGGCAAGCCAGGTACTTATAACTACTATAAAGACGTAGGGGATAAAGACAACACACAAGTAACTGATAGCACTCAGTATTCGCGAAGGGTTAACAACGCAAATCAACGAATACAGGTTGCAGCTAGAAAAGTAGCAGGCTTAGAGCAAGGACCCGCAAGAAATATGGCTTTATTTTACGGGGCTACAGGATTAAGTGTCAATCAAAATTTAGGTACTAGGTCGAAGCCTAAAATAATAAAGAACATCCACGAAGACGAGGCAAATAACACTGTAACTTACGAATATGGAAACCCTTATTATGGTAATAACTTAAACGACAATGAGGAAAAGGCTGTAGAAGCATTACACGTTAGAGGCGGAGGTAGTAGAACTACTGCTGTAATGATTGACGGGGACCCTACTGTAAATGCCTATGATTACCTTAAAAGCCAAAACTTAACAAACCTGAATTCAACAACTATAGATTTTAACGATGCAAATAGTGTGACAAACGGCTTAGCAGAATTCTTATTATTAGAGCGCAGTTCAGCAGCGAATCTTTTTGCAAACAACTTTTCAATTTCAAATTAATACAAAAAATAAAATTACATGTTCAGACTTAGAATAGCAGGAAAAGTACAAGAATTCCAGAATAAAGAAGAGATGGTTAAGGCTTACGACCTTGCCCTAAAGAACAATCAATCCGTAGAAACTGTGCAAGATGACGAGGCTACAGTTAAAACAGAAGAGGAAGCTGTTAAAGAGGAAGTAGTAGAAGAAGGCTTTAGTCAGGATTTTCAACAGGCTGCGCCCAGTGCAAATGCGGAGCCAGCGAGTATAGCACAAGAAGATATGGACTCCAACTTGGAAGATGGTTCATTGGAATCTCTTTTAGAAAACCAACCTGAGATTGAGGAAATACCTAAGTTTAAAATAGAAGAAGCGGGAATTAAAGATATACCTATTTTTCAAATAAAAGATACTGCCCTTTTTGAGCAAAAAAAGCCCACAACACTTGCCGAGGCTAAAGCTATTGCAGAAAAAGGAGAATATCAAAAAGCTACGAAAGCAAAAATGCTAGAGGAAATAAAAACGGCAAATTCTTCTTTTAACGTAGTACAAGATAATACTAAATTGCAAAAAGTAGATTTACCTAAACCTGTTCCAAAAGAGTACGTGGAAAAGCTTAGAAAATTTGAAACCGTAGCATCCACCGCTTTAAACAGCAAAAGTTTTTATCAGGAATCCGGCGTGCAGGGAAATACTCTTGCAGAAATGATGGGAAAAGGCTTAGAGTCTGAACTAAGAGACTACTCTAAAGAACTATTCTATAGATTAAACCCTGGAATGGAAGCGCCTAGCAATGCGGATATGGACAATATTGTGGCCGCGCAATTGCAAAAGGCGGAAAAAAAAGAAATAAAAGAACAATTTAAAGAGGCAAATAGAAAAGCTGCTCTTTATAAAGATGCAGGTATATATGATGATACCGTAGAAGAGGGCACTAAGGAATTTACCGCGCTATTACCTGCTAACCAGCAAGCAGCCGCTAAGGATATAAGTGATTACAGAAAGCTGGTCGCTATCCGTGATAATAAATTTTCTACGCCAGAAGCAAAAACTGAGGCTAAAAGAAAAATAGCTTTACTTAAACCTAAGCTGGGTGCTTCCTTCGACGCTCTTAATACGTATAAGACCATCACAAAAGGAGGTAAGACTTATCGTGTAAAAACAACAGATTACAAAATGCTCTTTAATCCTGATACTGGAGAACATTTAACTACAGAAGAAGCGGCTATATCAGGCGTAAAATTTGTAGACTTAAGTAAGCAAGCGGAAGCCTTAACAGAGGAGTACAAACAAACTAACGAAGACAAGCTTCAAGTAAAGTGGTTTAATTTTCTTTTAGATAACTCGGACTTAAATCAAGCTTTAGATAGAACAAACGACTATACTCAAGGGATTTACGGAAGCCTTGATAGGGTTCTTTTGGAAAAGGGCTATAAGCCTGATGAAAATGGCGTATTCAGAGATGTAAGGAATGAAGACGTAATGAAATTTAGGAATATTAAAGATAAAGTTTCAGGAGGTAGAAGAGTGCTTAATGCGGCTCTTTATAAAGAAGATAGCGATGCAAAACAAAACGTATCTACAGATCTTAGTTATTTAAACGAATTAGCAGAAGAAAGAGTAAGGTTAGGACTTGAAGGTGAGGCATTAACTAACGGGTGGTTATTAAACATAGACCCCGGATCTGTTGAACTGGACGCAGCAGATTACGTGGCTAGATTTGCTGAATCTGCAGGAGAAGCTACTTTTGGCAAAGAGTACATGGATAGTATAGGTACTACTAAAAGAAAAGAGCTAGACGCTGCAGAAAAAATGCTAATGGATTCAGGAATTGAAATAACCCCTGATCAAAAGTTAGCTTTTGAAAGAGGGTTTGGAATGCGCGTTACAGAGGGGCTAGGTAATTTTGTGCCGGCTTTAGTTGAGTTTGGATTTCTTAATAAAGTAGCAGGAGCCGTTGGTATAAGTAGAGTTATAAAAGGTTTATTAGAAGCTCCTGGTATTAGACAAAAAGCGTTAGGGTTTTTCTATGGAGCAATGCTGGAAGAGGCAAAATTTGAAGCGGTGACAAGGGGAGAAGCTAAAACCGGGGGTGGAGCAGGATTTTACCTCGGAGGTAAGTTCGCTGCTCTTGCTAAACTGCAAAAGTACATACGGCCTGCTGGGCAAAAAGTTTTAGGCGGGGCTGTTGGGGGTGTTGCTGGTGGAGAAACTGCTAAATTAGCGGAAGGGTTGAGCCAGGAGCTAATGGGTGATAAAGCCTGGTCAACAAGCATGCATGAACACTTTGGGGATACAGGAGAGGCTCTAACTCAAATGCTAGTAGACGGAGTTGTTTTCGCGGCTCTTGGAGCTAAAGATTTAAAAGCAAGAGACTTTTACAGAATGAGCACGCGTAGAACCATGCGTACTGAGTTAATAAAAGAACTCTACGCAGGCAAATACAAAGGAAGACAAAAAAAACAAAAGCAAAATATAGTTGCAGAACTAGACGCTCAAATTAGGGAAGCTGACAAAAGCTACTCAGAGCTAGCCATAGGCGAACAAAAAGAAGTCGCCGAAGAAGCTAGAAAGGCGGTGCGCACAGGAAGGCACTTAAATGGTGAACCACTTACTGAGGCAGAAAAGATTGAGGCAAACAAGACTGTAAACAGATACGAGGCAAACTTAATGGCAGCACAGCGCCAAGTAACAATGATGTTTGATCGCTTAGTAGAAAGCGGCATTATGAAAGGAGATGTAAAGCTTGTTATAACAGAGGGCAGAGGTGAAATGGCAGAAGGCTTTGAGGGAGGTTTTAATAGGGATAATAATACCTTCACTTATGATATTACAGAGTTTACTCCGGGACTACAAGCTCACGAAACATTTCATGCCTTTTCTAAAATGGCCTTTAAAAATAATCCTGAAGCAGCTAAAAAGTTTAAGGATAAAATTATAGAGACCGTAGGTAAGTCGCTTAAGGGAACAACGTTTACAGTTGAAGGCAAAGAATTAGAATTTGCCGAGGCTATCGAAGCATTGTACCCGAAAGCTTCAGAATTGCCTGCAGAAGAATATGTTGCAAGAGTTGTCACTTTTTTGAGAAATCCTAACTACAAACATCTTTTACTTGAACAGGGATTCTTAAAGGGATTAAAAAGAGACATAGTAGGAACGTGGACCTCTATGGGATTACCTTATAAAAAGAATAGAGATCTTAGGACTGCTGCGGATGTTATAAACTTTCTTGAGGATTTTGCTGCAAAAGTGGAGGGAGGCTCTGCTAGAGCAATAAAGAACAAATACGAACAGTTTGAAAATATATTGATCGATGGCGTAAAGCTAAAAACATTAGACGGCCAAGATATAGTTACACCAAAAGAGGTGGAAACAACTTTGAAGTCTTCTAAAATGGAACCTTCTGAAAAGAAAGATATATTCAGCAAGGCTACAAAAGGCTATGAGGAAATGATCGCAGGAGGAAGCACTCCTGAACAAGCCGGAGTTATGGTTGGGTATGAAATGCAGCCGTTAATTAGAAAAAAGCTAAGATCGTACATCGTTAAAAAAGGATTAGAGATTCCTGATGCAATTGTAGAGGATATCGTTTCCGATGTAGCTCTGTCGTCTGGTAAAGGAACTGCTAGTGTACCAAGTGCTGTTGTGTCTTATACCAAAGGGGCTAACCTGATAAAGTATATAAAAGAAAATCCTGGAGCTACCCCTGCTGAGATAAGCAAGAAAGCTGAAGAGTTTGGAGTAAGAGTAGACAGAGTGAAATCTTTTGTTGACTTAGCTAAGGAAGGCGGAGAAGCAACCATGACATCTTATGTCTTTGGTCAATTAAATAATCGTATACTAGGGGTAATGCAAAAGCCTGAGTACCGCGATATATTCAATACTTTTTCTATAGACGCAAATCCGGAGAAATTTGGAAAGATAATAGCTGAAGGAACTTCTAAAGGATATGTGGATTTATCTTCACCAGAACAAAATATTAGGATAAACAGGATTAAAGCTGAGGTTGCACTAAAATTACCTGAAGAAGTAAAAGAAAGTATTAATGGCATAGGTGAACGTCTTTTGATGTCTACCCCATTGAAAAACCTTGAGGCCAAGCAGGAGGGTAAGATAGAGCTGCCAAGTGGTAAAACAGCAGAAATAGTTATATCTAAAAGTGAGCAAGCTACTATTGAAATAGAGGGCGAGCCTACCGAAACTATGAGGGTTAGGTCTCCTAAGATTCTGGAAGACAAGTTTGAAACAGGCCCAAAGTCTTTTATAAAAAGACCAACTACTAAAGAAAAGCTTTACAGGAGTGGTATTGAATTAATATATCCTAAACTAGAAAAAGTTGTTGGAGGATTAAAAGATAATTTCACGGCTACTCCAGAATATGAGGCCTTCATAGAAAATGCTTATCCCTTATTTAAAAATTATTTAAGTCAATCTGCTGTAAACAAAAGATTTACAGATTTCAAAGAAGATGCAATAGATAAAAAAACAGGCGAAGTAATTAAAAAGAAAACATCAGCTGGGGGGAAAATGTTTCAAAAGAAAGCCATAACCCCAGAGGAGTGGAAGGAATACTTTTTAGAGCCAAAGCACCCAATAACTGGTAAAAGCATGCGCATAGATGGGCGTAGACGATCTATAATAGAAGCGTTTTCAGGAGAATTTGTATTTGATTCTGTAATGGAGTCATTGTCTAAAAAATCCATGAAAGCACAGATAGAATCAAGACAAAAGGAGATTGGTGTTGAGCTACTGGATAACTATGTAACGGTTATCGCTAAAGAAATAGATCGTGGTAACCCCGGCATACTTGCGCAAAAAGCAATGAAGGCTATAAAAAAAGCAGGTGGAGACCCAGCAGATGTGTTTTATGACGTTCAAGGTAACCCTCGAACAATAGATGAAATGACTACAAGAGTTGGGGGAATTGAGGGATTAGCAGAAATTGACTTAGGGCTAATGACCATGCTAAACAACCAGCTTAATACAGGAGGAAACAAAATAAATGAAAGCACCTACGAAAAAGTTAGCAAATATGCTTTAGAAAATCCTAAATCAGGAATTACCCCTGATATGCTAGAAGGCATAAAGGACTTAAAAAATGCATCTAAAGAAAATATAGAAAATTACGAAGTACAGCTGAGAAGAATTTTGCCATTTATTCCTAAATTTATGGAAGATTATACTTTTACCAGCGTACATAGCTCTGTGCCTAACAATGTTTTGTCAGCATTATCAGGTAATGTATCTGTAAGAAATAAAATTACAAAGGAGGTATATAGTCGTGAAGAATTTACGAAAAAGTTTTCAGAGGAGCTAGGTAAAAGTTTAGCTGACAACCCAAAGCTTAAAAAAGTGTGGGATTTAGTTCAGCATTTAGGTGAACTAAATAACATTAATAGCAGAATTCTTAAAGCAAAAATACCGGTAGAGCCCGGAGGTATTGAGATTTCTAGAATAGGCGCCGAAAGGGAGCTGACGGATCGTGTTCTCATACAAGAAAAGTATGAAAAAGCGATGGAAAAACTTGGTAATAGGCCGACTAGAGGTAAAAAAGCAATGAAAGAGTACGATGCCCAAGCAGCAAAGTACGCTAAAACTAAAGAAAATTCTTTAAACCGATTTAATATAAAATACAAAAGAGAAGCTGTATATGTAGACGGTAAAATTGTAACTCAACCAGGAACGGAAACACAAGGCATAACCATGCTATTACATGTGGAAAACCATGTTGCGGCAATGAACGAAATTAATAGCCGGGATATATCTGACGCAAGAAAAATAGAATTAATAGATGCTCTTCCAAGTAGAGAACCTGCTGTGGTTGCTCTGCAATTGCAACAAGCAGTATTAGAAGCTACATTATTATCTTTTGGTGAAGCTAGAAAGTCAATAACACAAGAAGTTAATGGGCGCTCCGTTGAACAGCAACAACAAGATATGTTCAAAGGGCTAGCCAGTATGCTAATAAACAATTACAAAGGGTTTAGGGATTTGTCTCCTGACATTATTATAGAGCTTACTGAAGGAGGCATTTGGCAAATGAAACCAGAACATTTGCAATCAAAAGCGGAATTTGCTGCTAATGTTTTAATAGCATTTAATGAAGGGAAATTAAATACTGTAGATCAAGTGCGAGAGGTTACTTCAGATTATTACAACTTAGTGGGAGAAAGAGCTCTGCAACTCGCTGCGGATGCATATTTAGGTATTACCGTTGAAAATGCATCTGAGGCTAAAATGCTTGAATTTGTACAGGGACAATTAAATAGAGTTGTTACCCCACAAGATTTAGCTACACTTAGAAAAAGGTATAATTGGCTTGATAAAAAAAGTGTGTATACAACTATGGTGGAGCAGCAAATAAGAAAAGCTCAAAACATACCTTTAAGAGCTCCTAAGCAGACTATTATTGATAATAATATAGAGCTGCAAAAAACAGGTTTCATGAGGGATATCCCCGGCGAAAGTTCTACGAGTCAGTCTAAAAGAATGAATGTTGTAGATAAAGCTTTTGAAGAAGGACGAAATGCCGATAAAAAGCCAAAGGGTATTAGCGTTTTTGACTTTGATGATACGCTTGCTCGCACGAAAAGCAATGTGCTATACACCCTTCCTGACGGCACCAAAGGCAAATTAAATGCAACAGAGTTTGCTAAAAAATCAGAAGCCTTAGAAGCTAAAGGAGCTAAGTTCGATTTTAGTGAGTTTAGTAAAGTTGTAAAAGGAGAGCTAGGCCCGCTGTTTGCAGAAGCTAAAAAGAAAGAAGGTAAGTACACAAATAAAGATATATTTGTTTTAACCGCAAGGCCTGCTAATTCCGCGCTAGCAATACATGAATTTTTGAAATCAGAGGGATTAGAAATCCCAATGAAAAACATTGTTGGCCTAGGAGATGGAGCCGCTAAAGCAAAATCAGAATGGATGGTTGGAAAAGTAGCAGAGGGATATAACGACTTCTACTTTGCTGATGATGCTATTAAAAACGTGGAGGCCGTTCGTAATGCATTAGAATTATTCGATGTAAAATCCGAAGTACAACAAGCTATTATGGCATCTAAAAAGCTTAGTCTTGAAAAGTCTTTAGCCGGGATGATAGAGCGCAAAAAAGGTATACCTGCCGATAAAAAATTGTCTGCAGCTATAGCAGCTAACATGGGGCAAAAGAAGGGTCGCTATGATTGGTTTATTCCTGCTGCCGCTGAAGATTTTGCAGGTATGATGTACAAATTTTATGGCAAAGGGAAACAAGGTAATGAAGACATGGCTTTAATAAAAGAAACTTTAATAAGACCATTTAACCGCGCAGAAAATGCAATAAGTACCTACAAGCAAAGGTTAGGGGCTGATTACCAGGCGCTAGAAAAGCAATTAGGCCAAATGGATTTGGTTATAGGTAAGGAAACCAAAAAAGCATTAGAGGATATTAACATTAACGCCGATCAAGCTGCTCGTGTTTTTATATACGACAAGCTAGGTTACGATATACCTGGATTAAAATCTGGCGAAATATCTAACCTTGTTAAAGTGGTTAACGGAGATGCAAGGCTTAAAGCTTTTGCGGAAGGTGTAATGGGTATCACTAAAACAAAAAAAGTTTTTCCTAGACCGGGGGAAACATGGTTTTCAAGTAATACTAGATATGAATTATACAAGTATGCCACAGAAGGTGTACGAGCTGAGTTTCTTAAGGAATGGGAATCTAACGTGGAGAAAATGTTTACGGAAGATAATTATGCT
>Ga0208303_1000447_pt1 | contig 17029 bp, 26 predicted proteins | sample CB_VirMetaG_2_FD_184537 | JGI IMG/M metagenome (GOLD analysis project Ga0208303, IMG submission 184537) | Freshwater to marine saline gradient viral communities from Chesapeake Bay - CB_1504_2 Viral MetaG (SPAdes) (version 4) | ecosystem: Environmental > Aquatic > Marine > Coastal | place: USA... | reverse complement strand
ATGATGTGGAGTAACTCGGTCAAAAAGAAAGACCTGTTCTTCAGCCTTTACGATGTGTGGGTTTTAGAGTCCCCTAAATACGATGAGATGCGTCAGATTTGGTCGTGGACGCCTCTCGATCACATTACGATGCCCTCGAAGGTTGAACAGTGGTTACGCCGACCTAATGTGTTGCCTATCGCCATGTCACCATTCGGTCAAAGGCAAATGAATGACAAAGGTATAGACAACGTGTATATACCTCACAGTATTGACACGAAGGTGTTACAGGAGAACTGGACACTCAGTAGCGGTGTTGATGTGCGCGACTATTGGAAGACTCGTGACAAGTTTGTTGTGGGTATGGTTGCTGCGAATAAAGCTTCTGGGTTGATGCATCGTAAAGCTTTCAGCGAGAACCTAATGGCGTTTAGTATCTTCCAGAAGAAACACAAGGACGCTGTACTGTATTTGCACACTGACGCTACCGGTGGTGGTATCGGTTGGAACTTGTTAGAGATGCTGAAGGGTTTGGGTGTCCCGCAAGAGTCTGTGTTGTTGGTGAACCCGCTTGAGTACCGTTATGGTTCCCCACAACACGACCTGGCTGCTTATTACACGGGCATGGATGTTTTGTTGGCTCCGAGCATGGGTGAAGGGTTTGGTGTGCCGACGATTGAGGCGCAAGCCTGCGGTACAAGAGTTATTGCGTCTAACTGGGCCGCATCACAGGACCTTGTAGCTGAGGACGGTTGGTTAGTTGATGGTGTGCCTGTGTGGGATGCTGGTCAGTTGTCCTGGTGGCAGACGCCTTCTGTGCCGTCGATTGTGAACGCTTTGGAGCAAGCTTATGATCTGGGTCACGGCAAGTCGGAGGTCGCTAAGGCTTTTGCTAAGGACTTTGATATTGAGACTGTGTGGAAGCGCGATTGGATGCCGTTGCTAAGGAAAGAGTTTTCCTGATGGCTCACTCTCAACAGCGCGACTTCTTTGAGAAGCTTCAGGGGGAAATTCCGGAGGCTTTTGCAATGACGAGGGTGCTCGAAGTGGGCAGTCTGGACATTAACGGGACTGTGAGGGACTTTTTCTTGGCTTCTGAGTACGTTGGGGTTGATGTTGCGCCCGGTAAGGGCGTTGATGTTGTGGCTCAGGGTGAGGACTTAGATTACCCGGATGACAGTTTTGATGTTGCTGTCAGTGCTGAGTGTTTTGAGCATAACCCGGAGTGGGTTGCCACTTTTGAAAATATGTGGCGGATCAGTAGCAAGTATGTGATTATGACGTGCGCTTCTGACGGAAGGGCGGAGCATGGCACGAGAGGGTCTAGCCCTGGTTCTTCACCGCTGACTCTTGACTGGGATTATTACCGGAACCTGAATGAGGATGATTTCAAGGCGGAGTTTGATTTGGACGCCATGTTTGACGAATACTATTTTGAGTACAACCCAACGTCATGCGATTTGTACTTTTACGGAATAAAGGCTCCTAATGCTCCCTAACTTGATTGTGCCGGTGTTGAACCGTTACGACTTGTTGAGGCGAATGTTTCAGTCAATCAACTACCCGGTACGCGATCTGCTCATTATTGATAATGGTGGTGAGTTCTACGATGTTTTACATTCTAAGTTTGTGAAGAATGTCCGTGTCGTGAACTTGCCGAGCAACTTGGGGGTGGCTTCGTCGTGGAATCTTGGTATCAAACTGTTTCCGCACGATGATAGGTGGTTTTTTGCCTCGAATGATGCCTGGTTTAGCGGTAATGGTCTTCAGAGCCTCTCAGAGGCTCGTAGAGACGAGATAACCCTTTCTGATGTGTTTCCCTTTTGGCACGTCTTTTGTGTCGGAGAAATGGCCTTCCAGCGCCTCGGTTTTTTCGATGAATCCCTCCACCCGGCTTATCACGAAGATAAAGACTATGAGAGGCGTGCAGCACACGCTGAGGTGCCTGTTCGGAAGATACCTATTGCTGGTGGGCACGATAACTCGTCAACTATTCGGTCAGACAACAAACTTTCTAACATCAACAACAAAACCTTTGCCGATAACACCTTGTATTACAACAGCAAGATGGCGCGTGATGATTACGGTGAGGGTCGTTGGGATTTGCAGCGTAGACGCCGTAACAGTTGGGATACGCCACGATAGACTAGATGTGGAGGACTTATGGCAATCACCAACGGCTACACTGATTTAACTACTATCAAGCTTTCGTTAGGCATCACGGACAACGTGGATGATACTTGGCTTGAGATTTGCGTTACCGCAGCGTCACGCGCAATCGACAGCTTTACCGAGCGTGTGTTTTACACGACTGAGGGTTCACGGGTTTACATTCCTTACGACAACTTCCTTGTCGAGATTGATGACCTTGCTTCATTGACCACGTTGAAGACTTCTACCAACGTTGATGGTGTGTTTGACCAGACTTGGGGAACTAATGATCGGCAACTGGAGCCGTTGAACGGTATTGCCGGTGGTATCCCTTCTCCGACTACACACATTCGTGCTGTGGGTGACTACTGGTTCCCGACTGCGGGGCAGGAAGCCACTGTTGAGGTGACGGGTACATTCGGTTGGTCTGCTGTACCTGACGCTGTGGAGCAGGCTTGTATCCTCCAATCCGCCAGATATTTTAAGCGTGCCGACAGCCCAATGGGTGTGGCAGGATTCGATTCTATGGGCGTTGTAAGACTGTCACGGATTGACCCTGACATTGCCACACTATTGGAGCCGTACTGCCGTATTAGGATGGCCTAGCCGTGGATATTCAGGCAATTAGGCAACAGCTTGCCGTGAACCTTGCCACGATTAGTGGTTTGAGGACGGCGGAGAACGTTCCCGATATGGTGAACCCGCCTGTCGCTGTTCTGAGCCTTGAGCAGATTGGTTTCGACGGGGCTTTCAACCAGGGTTTGACGACCCTACAGTTCACACTTTTCGTTGTCGTGTCTCGTGCTGACGAGCGCACAGCGCAACGGAAGCTAAACCAGTATGTAGCTGCTACCGGGGACTACAGTATCAAGTCTGCGGTAGAATCGGATAGGAGACTTAATAATCTCGTAGCGGATTTACGGGTTCGTAGCGTGACTAACATAGGCTCTCTACAACTGGATGATCAGGAATATATGGCGGCTGAATTTGATGTCGTTGTTTATGTATAAGGAGAAATAAATTGGCAAAGTATGTAGTTACAAGCCAAACGGTAACTGTGAACGGAACTGACGTTTCGGACGCTTGCGCTCGCGCTGAGCTGGTCCTGAACGCTGCCGAGGTCGAGACAACTGACTTCGGTTCCGCTGGTTGGACTGAGGTTGTGGGCGGCCTGAAGAGTGGTCAGTTGACCCTCGACTTCCACAGCGACTTCGGTGCCGGTGGCGTGTCCGAACTGTTCCAGGACCTTGTTGGCACGATTGGTACGTTTGTTGTGATTGCAGGTGGAACCGCTGCTTCAGCGACCACACCTCAGTACACCGCAACGGCCTTGATTAACAGCTTCACCCCCGTGGCTGGAGCAGTCGGCGACCTCGCCACATTCTCGGTAACCTTCCCCACCACGGGCGAGGTTTCTTACGTAACCGCGTAATTGTTGTAAACTTACAGCATGAGAATCAACCTACACATTCAGTTCCAGGACGGCACGGCAAAAACGGTAACTTGTAGCGCCGCTGACCTTGTTGCTTTCGAGGACAAGTTCGGTATCAGCGTTACGAAGCTGGCTGAGGAAACTCGGATTGGCTGGTTACTGTTTTTGGCGTGGCACTCGGAGAAGCGCTCCGGCGGTACAAAGGCTGACTATGAGAAGTGGCTGGAAACAGTTGAAACCATTGGGGAGTCTGAGGAAGACCCAAAATAGTTGGTCTCGGTGAGTCTTCGACTCACTGGATGATCGCTGGCCTAGCGGTTGAAACCGGAATTAGTCCTAGAGAGTTGCTACAGCTCGATGACAGGATGCTATGGACCATGCAACGCTGGTTGGTAGCAAAGAATCTGCCGAGACATTGAGGAAGCCGCCCCTTCGGGGGCGGTTTTCTTGTCGGTAGAATAGATGTAGGCGTTAGGCGGATTTATGGCAGAGACTTACAGGGCTGACATCATTGTCAGTGACATGAAGCGTCTTGTGCGTCGCCTGAATGAGATTGAGCCAGAGTTGGCTAAAACTATGCGCCGTGAGTGGAAAGAGCTTGCTGAGCCTGCTAGGGCTAATCTGTCAGCGAGTATCAAGTCTGCTGGTATCCCTATGCGGGGTTTCCGCAAGCGCGGTTCTAATGTTGCAAAAACGTGGAATAACCGGGGTCAGTCGTCTCGCGTGTTTGTGCAAATGCGTGCTGGTAACCGTGTGATTGCTCAGATGCGTAATCAAACTATTCTTCGCCTTGTTGTTCGTAACGCTGCGACAATTATTGCGGATATGGCTGGTCGCACGAACGCTTCTCGCACACCTAAAGGCACGAAGACTGACTGGTATGTGTATCTTCCTGCTAAAACTTACACGAAGAATCAGAAGCCTGGTGCCCGTCGCCACACTGTAACCACTCAGGGCGATCAGATGTTGCAGAACTTGAAAGGTTGGGGTCGCGGTTCCGCCTCTCGTGTTGCTTACCCGTCGGTGGAAAAAACGTTGCCTGATGTTCGGGACAAACTTATTACAAACTTGAATGAGTACATTGCTTTGACTAACAGAGAGCTTGGTGCCTGATGGCTAAAGAGAGACCATTATCAATACCGGTAATCCTTGGCATCAAGGGTAAGGGTCTTGACGAGGCTATTAGGGACACTAAGAGGCTTTCTACCCAGCTTGGAAGACTGTCTGACACGGCTGTAAAGGCCGCTGTCGGGTTTGCCGCGTTTAAGGGTGGGCAACTTGTAGCGAATTTTGCTCGTGACGCCGTAGAAGCCGGTAGAGACCTACAGGTTAACCTGAATGGTTTGCAATCGGTATTCGGTGATTTCACGCCGACGCTGATTGAGTTTACTAAGAACACTGCCGGTATTGGTTTGTCAATGGCGGATTCCGCTAAGGCAGCAACATTCCTTGGTTCGGTTCTGAAGCAATCTGGCTTTGCGATGGATGAGGTGTCTGAGCAGACACAACGCCTAGTTCGCTTGGGTGCTGACCTTTCGCTGACTTATGGTTATGACGTTCAAGAAGCGTTGCTAGCCATGACCGCTTTGTTCCGTGGTGAGTATGACCCGATTGAGAAGTTCGGTGTCGCCATGAAGCAGAACGAAATTGAAGGTGAAAAACTCAAGCGTGGTCTTGAGGGGTTGACTGGTTCTGCTGAGCGTCTTGTGGATCAGCAGATTCGGTTGCAGTTGCTTTACGAGCGTTCCGCTGACTCTATGGGTGCTTATGAGCGTCAAGCGGGTACGTTGCGAGTTGCTCAAGACACGTTGCGGGCGACTTTCGCTAATATGCAGCAGATTCTTGGCACTCAGTTGCTTCCTGTTGTTGCGGATTTGACGGCCTCGATTACTCCGTTAGTTGAAGCAATCGGTCCAATTCTTGCAGCGTCTTTGCGTCAAGTTGTTCCTATGCTTGTCGCTTTCGCTGGCAATACTGAAAGCATTGTAAAGATTGTTGTTGCCCTAATCAAAGGGATTGCTGTAGTAATTAGCACACTTAGTTTGCTGATTAGAATAATTATTGCCAATATCGATGGCTTGAAGATTATGGCGATAACAATCGCCGGTCTAGCCTCTCTGATGTATTCCCTCAAAGTCGGCGTTGCTATTTTCACTGGCTTGCGAACAACCGCACAAGCCTTCAATATTACACTTGGTTTCACTGCGACACAGTTGCGTGTTGTCGGTGTGGCTATGGCTGCAATTCCTATTATTGGTTGGGTTGCAGCACTTGGAACTTTGGTTGGCGTTGCCTATCAGATTAGTGAATCAGCTAAGGAAGCTGGCGACAGTGTTGAGGATATGCTCGACACGGATGCCCTTTTAGCGGAAATTGACAGTGTTAAGAACAGTGCCACCGATGCGCTTGGTGATGTTGGCGACATTATGGGCGAAACTGTTGGTGGGGCAGGCGAAGCCGCTAAAGATGCGGTTGTCGAATTCTACAACAAACTTATTGATGAGGCCAATAAACAAAGAGCTAAACTCCGTTTAGAGCAGCTTGGGGCTTCTGCTGGTCTGATTCAATCAATTCTTGGTGCTGGCGAAGATTGGCAGCGCGTTTTCAGCGATGTTGTTTCTAGAGGTATCGCTGGTGTTGCCGATGTGCAAAAACTGTTTCGCGCTACTGCTGCTGGTTTTGATGAAGCAATGCAACAGTGGGAAGAAGAGTATGGTGAGCCTTTCCGTCAGTTCAAGGAAGATGCGCTTGCTGCCCGTGACGCACTAATTGAGTTTACGCGAGAGATTGAAATTCTGCCTTCTGTGGCGGAAACACTTGGACAGTTTGAACGATCCGCTGTTGAAAATCTTGCTTCTATTGAAGAAAAGCTTGCTGATGCTTTTGAGAATGGTCAACTGCTTGATAACTCTTATCAGAACTTGTTGCAGTACGCTCGTGACGAGTTCCAGGTATTGCGCCAGATTGAGCGTCAACGCGATGAGATTATTGGTCGCCGTGATGCTGCCGCAGCACTTATTGATTCGGTACAGTCTTCTATCCGATCTGGCGCTCGCATTGTCAACATTCTTGGTCAAGTGCAAACCGAGGCCGAAGGTGTCGATGTTGTCGAGTTTGCTAACCGAACCGTGTCTGCTGGTACAAGCCTCAAAGAGTTCCGTACAGCTTTGCTATACAACTTTGTGGAGCCGATTGAGAAGGCCAAGTCAAGGGCTGATGAGCTGGTTTCCGGCTATAGGGCTGTCGTGGAGCGAACCAAGGAATTTGTTGACAACCTGAAGGCTTTGCGGGCACTCGGTCTTGACCCGATGTTGTTCAACCAGTTGGTTGAGGCCGGTGTTGAGGCTGGTGGAGAAACCGCTAGGGCGCTCGTTGAGGGCGGTTCTGACACTGTAAACGAGGTCAACTCTCTCTTTGCTGAGCTTGATGCTTTGGGTATGGAGCTTGGTGAGAACACTGCTCAGGTTATGTATGGGCAGGGTGAGAACTTTGTCAACGGTATTGTCGAGGGTTTGACTGCTCAAGCTGGCGAACTTGAGATTAGCGCCAAGTCGATTGCTGAAGCGTTTACGACTACGTTTGAGCAAGTCTTGATTGATGGTATCAATGCGGCTATTGATGCGGCTGAGGCTGCGATGGCGCGTATGCCAAGGATTGAGGACTTTGTTGGCGATTTTAATTTCCAGGGACCGGCAGGACCAGCACCCGCACCGGACTTTTCAGATCAACCAGGTTTCAGGCCCGAGGGTTTCCAATACCCAAGCCCACCTAAACCAGTTACCGGCGCACTGGCGCGAGGTGTTGAAGTGGGTATTCCAGGTGCTCTGTTTAGGGGCGTTGATGTCCCACAACCAATTAGTTCGCCCACTCGTGTTCGGCAACCCTCTGGCGTGACATATAACGTGTATGCCCCTTCTGTTAGCTCAAGGAGCCTTTTGAACTCTTTGGGAAGCACAAGCACTAAAGTTGGTACTATTCCTACTCGTACTCGCGGTGTGATAAACAGAGGTAACTAATGCCAATTCCCACACTAAAAGTTGAGATTGGGTTTGACCTTACGGAAAACCCTGTTGCTCCATTTTTTCGGCTTGATGATGATGTGCAAGGTCGGTTAGATAACACCCAATATCGACTTGGTGGAACCCTGTTCTTTGATGTCACAGACTACGCCATTAATGTTGATATTCAACGCGGTAAATCAGCTATTTTGTCAGAGTTCCCGCCAGGTGAATGTAACGTCTCATTCACGAACCATACCCGCGCTTTCGATCCTTTGTTCACGGCATCACCTTTCTACCCTGAGATTGTGCCCAAACGTGAAATGCGTATAACTTCTGGTGATGAACTTATCTTCCAAGGTTGGATTGAAGACTGGGACCTTGATTACAACCCCAACGGTGACTCAGTTGCTACAGCTAAAGCCATTGATACTTTGACGGTTATCGCCAACCAGACCCTTAATGCTTTTACTCCGTCTGTGGAGAAAGCTGGTGATCGTATCAATGCCGTGTTGGATAGGCCGGAAATTAATTGGCCCTCCACATTGCGCGACATTGACGAGGGTGCTGTCGATTTAGCGGCAAACCCTGTCTCGCAAGATGCAAGCGCTTTGACTTATTTGCAGAATGTTGCCGGTTCTGACCCTGGTTATGTGTTTGTGACACGAAATGGAAAGTTTGCTTTCCGTGACCGACGTAAAGCACCAACCTCAGCAACTTTGGTGGAACTGGGTGAGGGTGGTATCCCTGTTTCTAACATTGTTGTCAATTATGGTTCGGAGTTGTTGTTTAACCGTGTTTCGGTGTCGCGTCAGTTTGGTGGGACGGCGATTGCGTCTGATGTGGCTTCACAGGACTCTTACGGTATTCGTGACCTTGTTGTGAACGAAGTGCAGTTGAATAGTGACGCTGATCTTATTGATTTTGCTTTGGGTTATGCGTCATTGTTTTCTCGCCCTGAGTACCGGTTTGATGCGGTTGCTTTGAGTTTGGAGAAGTTTGACACTTCTATTCAGCAACAAATTCTCGCTTTGGAGATTGGGGATGTTTGCAGTATTTCGTTCACCCCGAACGGGATTCCTCCGCAGATTGTCCGGTATGTTGAAGTGCGGGAAATCAACCATAATGTTGATACCGAGTTTCACACTGTTGAGCTTGGTTTTGATGAGACAAGATACGCGCCTCTGATACTTGATGACGCTGTATTCGGTAGACTAGATGTAGGCACTCTATCTTGGTAAGGAATACTTATGCCATATAAGGTTTGGGCGGTCAATGAGATTTTGACTGCGGCTGACATGAATACTTATGTCGGGAATCAGACGGTTTTGTCGTTTTCTGGGACGGCTGCGCGGGCTACGGCGATTGGTACTCCGGTGGAGGGTATGGTTTCGTATGTTGGTTCGGGTGTTGTTGAGGTTTATGCGGGTACTGCCGGGTGGACGACGATTTCTGGTGGTGGTGGGGGGAATGTGGCTGATGACACGATTCAGCCTAATTTCAACACGATCACGAATAATTACACTTTTGATGATAATTACAATGGTGTTAGTGCTGGGCCGATTACGATTTCTGCCGGTGCTACTGTGACGGTGGGTACTGCGAGTGCTTGGAGTATTGTATGAGTGAGTTGAGTGTTGGTTCTCTTAGTGGGTTGGCTGCTAATTCTTATGTAGTGGATATTGCGTCTGGGTCGAGCTTGGACTTGGCTAACGCTAAGGCGGATTCTTTGCCGACTAGCGCTATTAGCACTGGCGGTATTTTGCAGGTTGTGTCCACGACAAAGACGGACGCGTTTAGTGAAAGTGTTGGCGCTCGCCCTACTATCGGTGGTGCGATTACTGGACTGACTGCAACGATTACCCCACGCTCGACCACTAGCAAAATCCTAGTGGTTGTTACTGCTGCAATAGCTTCTAATTCGAGCAACGATGGGGTCTATCTTCACTTATTCAGAGATGGCGCGGTCACAGGCTTTCAAGGGGACGCGGCTGGAAGCAGACAAAGAGCTGCAAGGCTTCACGTTTTCAACTATATTACGCAGGTTGTTGCGCCGATTACTTATTTAGACAGCCCTAGTACAACATCCTCTGTAACTTACGACTTGCGACTATCGCACGACCAATCTTCTACCGCGACTGTGTATTGTAATCGCGGCGAGCAAGATGTAGACGATAACTTGAACAGTAGGGCAGCTAGCTCTATTACTTTGATTGAGGTGGCGGGCTAATGGATATTACACTGGTACTTTCACGGCGTTACCCTGATGCTCTTTGGAGACTTGACGGGGACGCCTACACAGGTTTGACCTGGCTATCTGACTCTAAGAAGCCCACGAAGAAAGAACTCGAAGCACACTGGCCCACAGTGCAACAAGAAATTGCGGATGAGGCTCAAGCGAAGATTGACGCTAAGGCTTCCGCTATTGCGAAACTTGAGGCACTCGGTTTGACCGTGGATGAGGTCCAGGTCGCGTTTGGGTTGGTGGCTGAGTAATGTCTACTATGCGTTTTGATGATTGGCAGAATACTGAGGGTACGCCGGTCACGAATAAGGATGACGCTCAAACAGATTTTGGAGGCTAGATCGTGGCGAGTGTTGCGAGGTTTGATACTTGGCAGGCTGCTGATGGGACGAATGTTGCCCGTTTCAATAGTGGTGAGTTGCAGGTGTGGGATGGGGCTGCCTGGGCTAAGGCTGGTGGCATAGCTGTTGAATATGTTATCGTTGCTGGAGGAGCTGGCGGGGGCGCGTGTACCAGAGACGGCTCTTTTGGTGTCGGTGGGCCTGGCGGAGGTGCCGGAGGTTATCGCTCAAACGTTCTGGGCGAAAACACCGGAGGCGGTGTGACCGCTGAGAATTCTTTATTGCTAGCCGCTGGAACGTATCCGATTACAGTTGGAGCCGGTGGGGCAGGTGCCGCGTATCAAGGGCCGACAAGCTCTAACGGCAGTGACACAAACTTTGGGCAAATTATTGCAATCGGCGGTGGAGGTGCGGCAGGTCGCACCAGTATTTACGGTACTAGCGGGTCCTATGCAAACGATGGGGGTTCAGGTGGTGCTGGGCAGCCGACTAGCGGCTTTGAAAACGGCGGTGCCGGTTATCTCAGGCAAGGCTTTGCCGGAGGTTACAGCCAACGCCTTCCCACTCTCTTTAGGCCTAGCGCCGGAGGCGGCGGTGCTTCGCAAATAGGCTACCCGTCTACTTCGACACAGGGAGGCGCAGGCGGAGACGGCGTTTCGTCCTCTATCACCGGCTCGGCAGTCACCCGCGCAGGCGGGGGAGGCGGAGGTGCCGGAGGCTCAGGTAATTTGCCTGGAGCGGGAGGCGCAGGCGGCGGAGGTGCCGGAGGCGACCTCAATACGACAAACGCAGCCGCGGGCACAGCAAACACAGGCGGAGGCGGCGGAGGTGCCGGAGGCGGAACTTCCGGCGCGGTGACCGCGCCCTCGGGAGGCTCGGGAGTTATCATAATGAGCCTGCCATCAAGCGTCGCGGTCAGCTTCAGTGTAGGAGTTACTCAAAGCTCTAGCACCGTTGGAGCAAACACTGTCTATGAAATCACGGCTGCTGGTGCGACTGACACAGTGACGATTGGATAAGACGATGGCTCATTATGCACAATTAGATTCTGAGAATGTCGTGGTTCAGGTTTTCGTGGGCCGCGATGATGTGGTGGAAGGCGTTGACGATTGGGAAACCTACTACGCGCCGGAAGGCTTCACGGTCAAGCAAACTTCCTACAACACTCGTGGCGGTGTTCACCTGCTCGGTGGCACACCCTTGCGTAAGAATTACGCTGGTATCGGCTACACCTATGACGAGGCGCGTGATGCTTTCATTCCGCCCCAGCCGTCACCTGATTGCACACTTGATGAGGACACTTGTTTATGGGTTTGCCCAGAGGAGGATGTAACTAATGGCTAGTGCTGTCCGTTTCGGTACTTGGGAAAGCTCTACTGGTGACACGTTCACTGTGGATGAGGTTCGAGCATTGTTTGGGGTGACGATCTGATGACTACTTTGAAGTTTGATGAGTGGCAGGATGTTGGTGGTACACCGGTTTTGCGGATCAACGCTGGTGTGCTTGAGGTGTGGGATGGTGCTGCGTGGGTTGAGGCTGGCGCGGTTGGTAACGCAACTGTTTCCGGCGGTACAACGGTGACTTCTGGCGGTTACGAATACCACACGTTCACAGCAAACGGGACTTTGAGCGTTAACGAGGCTGGGCTTGCTGATGTTATGGTTGTTGCTGGTGGCGGCGGCGGCGGTGAGTCACAAGTAATTTACGGAATGGGCGGTGGCGGTGGTGCTGGCGGTTTTTTCGTAAGCTACCAATACTATTTACCAAAAGGAAGCCAGGCGATTACGGTTGGTGCTGGTGGCGCTTCCGCAACTAATGGGGTGAATTCTTCTCTCGGTTCACTAATTACTACCACGGGTGGCGGGGCTGGGGGCAATAAAGCCACAAACGGTAGCGCTGGGGGTTCCGGTGGCGGTGGTGGCGGTAACGATTTGAACACAACTCAAACCGGTGGCGCGGGGACTACTGTTCTTGAGGGGTTGCCACAGGGTTTTTCAGGCGGTACCGGAAACGGTAGTTCTTCTAACACCGATGTTCGCAATGGTGGCGGTGGTGGCGGGGCAAGAGCCGCTGGTGGAAGCGGTGTTGGCAATAACGGTGGTGATGGCGGGGTTGGTGTTGAACTTGCCACTTTTGCCACGGCAACAACGACGGGCGATTCTGGTTTTTACGCTGGTGGTGGCGGTGGCGGTGAGTACGGCTTTGGGAATGTTGGTGCGGGCGGTGCCGGTGGCGGAGCTGACGGCAGTAACGGTGTAGGAATTGCTGGGGATGTAAATACTGGTGGCGGTGGTGGCGGGTCTGGGGGCGCTAGTTACGGTCCTGGGGGCGCAGGCGGTTCGGGTATTGTGATTGTAAGGGTGGCTGTGTAATGGCACATTGGGCAGAAATAGACGAAAATAACCTAGTTGTTCGGGTCACGGTTGGAAACAATGATGAACCGGACGAGGGCTACCAATGGTTACTTGATAACCTGGGCGGGACTTGGGTACAGACTTCGTACAACGGAAACATTCGTTTCAACTACGCGGGTATCGGTTTCACCTATGACGAAACTCGTGACGCTTTCATCCCTCCAAAGCCAGACGGTTTTGATTCTTGGGTTCTGAATGAGAACACCTGCCTGTGGGAAGCACCTGTAGAGCGACCAGAGGGTGAGAACTGGGTTTGGGATGAGCAAGCTGGTGCTTGGGTAGAGGCGTAACATGACTGAGCGCACCTGCCCCTGGGGATCATGTCAACAACCCCACGAGTGTGTAACAACTGGTTGTGGACCCGCTTGTGGGGGACATCTTTGCGCTGAAGTGGTGGTGTAGCTGATGAAGCTCTCACAGCCTTGGCCTGAAGGGTACACGGTCAACAAGAACTCACCATTCGGTTACCGCACTGATCCGATTACACGGAAACGTAAGTTCCATCACGGTATTGATGTAGCCCTACCGGTGGGTACACCGTTGACTGCGGGCGCTGACGGCACAATCGTACACAAAGGCGCAGGTGGTTCCGGCGGTTACACGTTGATTATTCAGCACGCGCCCGATCTGTTCACTGTTTACTATCACCTTCAGAAGCCTTCACATTTGAATAAGGGTACTCGGGTTGTCGAGGGCGAAAACGTGGCTCTATCCGGGAATACCGGCAGGAGCACAGGGCCTCACCTGCACTTCGAGGTGCGTAAATCACGTCGTTGGGGTAACACGGTGGACCCGATGCCTTTTTTTAACAAAGCGGGCGCCCCGCACAAACTCGCAACAGACGGCATACTCGGGAAAAACACTTGGGCTGCCGTGGCAAGAATGTTGACCGCCAAGGGTTATTACAAGGGCGCTATCACTGGTAGACGAGATCGAGCTTTGATTCGGTCTTTGCAAACCTTCCTGAATGAAGGAGGTTGGTAATGCCGGAAGAAACTAACGGTTCGGCTCGTATCAGTGTCAAGGAGGTTTACCTGGAATTGCAACAACTCAGGTCAAGTGTAGAGAAGATCGCTAATTCTTTACCCGGCATGAAAGAACAGCTTGATGATTTAGAGCGTGACATGAATCGCAAGCTCTCTGATCACGAGCAACGTATTCGCAGGGTCGAAATGCGGATTTGGCAAGGCATGGCGTTGGTGAGCGCAATCGCGGCGGTCACACCAATTCTTCTCAACCTGATGTCGTGAACAACACTATAAAATTTTTTGTCACAAATTTGTTGAAGGGAGTGAGGTACATTTTGCAGAAACCGTCTTGGAAGAATCGTCGCAGGTACATACTCGCCTCGTTCGTGATTGGCGCGATTATGCTACTCGGCAGCACCGTTGTCGCGTTGACAGGGAATATGTCTGATGTTTCAGATTTAGTTACTGGTGGTGTAGCGTTGATTACGCTCATACTCACCAGTTATATTTTCGGTGCTGTGTGGGAGGACAAATCACTTTATAGGAAAGAGGAGAATGGTGATGGATAAAGTTCGCCGTTTTTTTGATTACGCCACGGAAAGAGCCGTGAAAACAATCGCCCAGACCGCGCTTGCAACTATTGGTGGGACAGCGCTTGGTGTGATGGATGTAAACTGGGTATCCGTCTTGTCAATCAGCGCACTTGCTGGAATCATGTCGCTATTGACTTCGGTTCTTCAGTATGACCGTAAACCAGTGGAGGAGTAATAGTGGACCAAGAAATTGTTGATGGTGTTGTTTGCCCCATAGACCCCATGGAAGCCATGTTGTGCGAATCATGCCAATAGTGCTATAGTTAGGATGTTCATTTGAACTTCCTTTCTGGAAAACCCCTCGGACTGTCCACCACGGTTCGGGGGGTTTTTCTATTCAATCCATTGGTGGATTGTGCGACGGGTTACGCCAGCTTTTTTGGCAAGATCGGTGACGCCTGTACCGTTGGCGTATTCTTCGCGTACTTTGTCGCGCAGCACTTCTGTGACGATCTGTAGGCGCGATAGTTCCCAGTCGCGCATATCCGCAACCATGTCGAGTGAGTACCCAGCTATGTGGGCTTTTGTCATCTCTTGCATAACTTTATAGTACCGGTTGAACGTTAAATCCTTGTGTATGTCGGTTGTGTGTGGTTTACTGACGCCATGAGAAGAAGGGAAACCTACAAACGTAGGAAAACTATGTTGGTTGAGGTCAGAGAGTTCTGGCTTCTACTCGGTGCTGCGAGCTTTTTCGCTAGTGCTTGTGTTGTGTTGACGTTCGTTGTTGCTTATTTAGTGAAAGGGTAGAAAATGTTTGAAGTTGAGAGACACCATGATGAGATTGTTGTGACCTCGGAGCATGGGTTTGATTGTGTTCACCGTGGCGGTGTGGGAACACTCGTTCTAACGGTCCAGGAGGCCCGTGAGATGACGGAGAAGCTTATGGAGGCAACCCTGCCGGGGTCGTTCGAGTTCGTGCTCACGTCGAGCGCTACACCCGATCCGGAGGACGGTTAACGTTCGTTGGGTAGTGTCCCACCCCACACACCGTACATTTCCTTGTTCGCAACAGCGTAGAGGAGACATTCGGTGATGACGGGGCACTCTTGGCACAGGTTCTTCGCCATTTTCGCTGCTTGTGTCCGGAGTGTCCCTACGGGGAAGTCGTCGGGGAAGAACAGTTCTGGTACTTCCCGGCATGGAACATGGCTTGCCGCCTCGACTGCTTCGTTGAGTTCTTGGTAGGTATACAACTGTCGGTGGTTACGCATAAGGTGAGTGTATGAGAAACGAAAGCATATTCCAAGTTTACGAGGGTGAAACGTTCAACGGCGCATTGAATCTAGGTGTTTATGATTCTGGTTCTGCGGAGTGGCATGAGTTGAGGTCTCGCGGTATTGGTGGGTCTGAGATTGGCACGATCATGGGTTACAACCCGTGGGAGTCAGCGTTTGCGTTGTGGGCTAAACGGACAGGGCAGATACCTGACCCGCCGCTGGAGGGTTGGTCGATTCGGTTCGGTAGAGCGTTTGAGTTGCCTGTGCTGGAACTCTGGGCTGAGGAACACCCTGAGTATGAAGTGTTTTTGACGGGAACGTGGCAGCACCCGGAGTACGAGTTTATGCTCGCTAACCCTGACGCGCTGGCTAAGCATCGGGAGACTGGCGAGTGGATTGTTGTGGAAATCAAAACGTCTAGGGGTTCGTGGGGTGAAACACCACCACATTATGCGGCCCAGGTGTTGCACTATATGACGGTGTTGAACTTGGAACGGTCTGTCATTGTTGCGGTTGCGGGTTGGAATTATGAGGAACGTTGGGTTGACTTTGATGATTTTGAGGCTGACGCTCAACTGGCTGCGGCGTCACGGTTCTGGAATCACTTACAGAATGTTGAAAAACCTGAATGGGATGGGTCTAAGGCAACGTATGAGGCTGTCCGGTATATGCACCCTGATATTGAGAATGATGAAGTGGATTTGGGGGAATTCGGTCAGGTTTTACTTTCGGCGAGCGAGAATTTTCGCAAGTCTGAGACTGCGCTGAATGAAATCAAGAGTGTTGTGTTGGATCGTATGGGTACTGCTAAGTATGGTTATGTGATGCGGGATGGTAAGAAGTGGGTTATTGCTCAAAGGCAAGCAAGGGGTCAGGGTAAACCTTGGCTGGTAGTGAAAGGAGATAAATGATGGGTTGGAACCCGAACGATTATGAAATGGTTGAGGTTAGGATTCGTAAATTCCTTGCCGAGTATGAGGATGGTCGTATCCGCACCGAGTTGATTCCCGATGAGAATGAATGGATTTTCAAGGGGTATGTGTATTTGGGTGTGGGTGAGCAGGCTGCCGATCTTCCGAAGGGTGTTGGTTATGCCACGGAGAAGAAGGGTTCTAGCCAGTTTGCTGCCGAGATGGCGGAAACGAGCGCAATCGGTAGGGCGCTTGCGACGATGGGATTGCATGGTAATAAGCGTGCTTCTCGTGAGGAGATGCGTAAGGTGCCGAATCCGACACGCGATTTTATCACCGAGGCTGAACAGGCTGACTCCGCTGATGCGTTACGGTTGTTATGGACAGAGGCTAAGGCTTCTGGTGCCAGTAAGAACGTTTTGGATGAGGTGAAAAAGTATGCCGAGGAACTTGTCGATTCTGCGGGCGAGCGTCCAGGAGGTTCTTCAGGCGTATCTGGAAGCGGTAAGAAGAAATGATCAGGAGCAGATACCGTTCTGGCGTGCTGTTCTCCTTGAGAGGATGGCACTTGTAGATGATGCCGTCAAACATTATCAAAGAGCTTCAGGAACTAACTCAGACTAATCGTAGGGGTGTTGATGCTCTCTTCGAGGCTGAATCAGAGTTGGCTGAGGCGGAGCATGAGTTGGACAGGGTTGAGGCGCACGCATTTCTTGAGGCGCAAGGTACTGTCGCAGACCGGCAAGCATTAGCACGCCTGGAAGCGTCTGACGCTC
>Ga0208303_1000446_pt1 | contig 17036 bp, 16 predicted proteins | sample CB_VirMetaG_2_FD_184537 | JGI IMG/M metagenome (GOLD analysis project Ga0208303, IMG submission 184537) | Freshwater to marine saline gradient viral communities from Chesapeake Bay - CB_1504_2 Viral MetaG (SPAdes) (version 4) | ecosystem: Environmental > Aquatic > Marine > Coastal | place: USA... | reverse complement strand
ACACCCTGATGAACAAAAGGAGGTAATCAATGTCATTAACGATGTTAACGACAGTCTTAATAGTATCATTGATAATTACTACGGCATAAAGATGAATGTACCACTACTTTTAGAAGCCAAGATTGGACCGAATTGGCTTGACACTAAAGATGTGATATGATATAACTGCGGTTCTAATTAAGCTCAGAAAGGATATAGAATGAGCAATGAGTTATCTACAATGATGTCAGGTACAGACCTTGCATCAGCTATGGGTTTTAGTGCAGATAATATAGAGATATCTTCTGGCCCAAACCTCGCACGTATGGCGCAGGTACAGGCTCCTATTATGCGTGAGCAAGTGGATGAAGATGGTGAACTAGAAGAAAAGGTAGTTGTACCCTTGGGGGCATACAAATTGACTGACACAGAGGGTAACACCGTGTATAGCCGTAGTGCTACCATTCGTTTGTTTGCACAACGTCAACAGTGGACACAGTGGGATAGTGACAGTAACACCATGAACAAGACAGTTATGGCTACTGTGCTTAAAGGCGATCTTAAAGATACTAAAGGTACGTTTAACCTTGGTCGGCCTAGTAAGTACGTAAAGGATTGGGAAGCCTTAGATGAGGATACTAAGGCTGTTATCCGTAGCGTTAAGAACACCAAGGTTTTGTTTGGTAAAGTTAAGCTAGGCAAAGTTATTGATGATAACGGTGTAGCTATAAAAGGTTATGACTCAGAGGTTGACTTTACAATGGACGTAAAGAATGCTGACAGTAAGCGTTCCTTAGATGCAGTGCTTAAAGATATTGTATCTAAGAAGCTCCTGCCGATTGAGCATACAATTACTTTGTCTTCTCAGAAAGAAACACTACCTACAGGTAACAAATACGCTACCATAGTAGCTGCCTTGGGTGCCAAAACTAAAATGGTGCCAGAGGATCACAGTACAGTACAGGCGTTTGTAGACTACATTGACTATGGTAATGAATATGTACTTAGTAAGTGGAAGTCTTTACGTAAGCCTGATGTACAGGTAGACCCTGCTACACTTGACGCTATCGTGCAAGTAGAAGAAATCCCGTTCTAGGATGGACCTTGCACACGCTGCTGAACTACCCATTAAGATACTCATGCGTGATGCTACTTTAGGTAAAGCCGAAATGTCAGAGGCGGTGATTAACTCCGTTGCCTCTGATGTATCAGCGGGACTAGATAAGCAGTTTAACGGTGGGCCAAGGGATAGGTTCAGGCTTAGAATGTCCAACATAGGACGCCCTAAGTGTCAACTCTGGTTTGAAAAGAATATGCCTTACGTTAAGGAAGACTTACCAGAACAATTTATGATGAACATGATGCTAGGTGATATAGTTGAGGCTGTATTTAAAGGCATCTTAAGTGCAGCAGGGGTTAAGTTTCAAGACAACACTAATGTAACACTAAACTTAGGTGGAGGAAGAAAGCCTATCAAAGGAGAGTATGACTTATTGTTAGGAGATAGAATAGATGACATCAAGAGTGCATCTGATTACTCCTACAAAAATAAGTTTGTAGACCTTGAGACACTACAGGCTGACGATCCTTTTGGCTATGTGGCACAGCTTGTAGGCTATGCTACAGCAGCAGGTAAGAAGGTTGGTGGCTGGTGGGTAGTCAATAAGAATAATGGACACCACAAGTACGTTTCAGCCAAGCACGTAGACGTTGAGGAAGTCTTAGACAAGATACGAGAAACGTATGACTACTTAGAAAACGATGAGCCTTTTGAGCGTATGTTTACAGATGTACCTGAGACATACCGTAAGAAACCATCAGGTAATAGAATACTATGCAGACAGTGTAACTTCTGTTCATTTAAGTCTACCTGTTGGCCTGAGTACAAAGAACTACCTTCTAAGACTTATCAAGGTAAACTTACGCCACCTAACGTGGCTTATACTAAGCTAAAAGAAGATGCCTAAACCTAAGAGGCGTCACCTTAAAGCCAAGTACAGGAGTGGTCTTGAAAAACAGACTGCTCTTGTTTTGTCTGAGTGCCAGAAAAAGGTAAGGTATGAGCTACTTAAAATAGAGTGGGAGGACTTACGTTATCGTACTTACACGCCTGACTTTCAGCTAGACAACGGTATCTTTATTGAGACCAAAGGCATCTTTGATAGTGAAGACAGACGCAAGCATATAGAAGTAAGAAGGCAACACCCTGAGTTAGACATACGGTTTGTATTCAGTAACGCTAAAGCTAAACTATACAAGGGTGCTAAGAGTAGATACTGTGATTGGTGTGAGAAAAACGACTTCTTATACTCACACAGGCTAATACCTCAAGAGTGGTTGACAATGCAGGGGAAGTGTGTTACACAGACTAAGATACCACTTAAAACAAAAAGGAAGACTTAATGCCATACGTATTAGAAGATGATGAGATTGCAATACTAATCAAGCCTTTGGGTGATGGGAGAGTTGGCACTTGTATATGTAAGAGTGATGATCATGAATTGTCTGATGAAAATCTAACAGAGGCTATGGGTGTGGGCCTAGCTATGATTGGGTTGTTTGAATTACTTAATGATGACGATGACGGCATCTATGAGGAAGTTAAGATTGCCTTAGACAATAAAGTAGAACAATTACTAGCAGACAATCAAGTAGCACAAGAGGCTGAGATAGAGCCTGTATATACAACAGAAGGTAACGTACTACGACTTAATGCTTTCACTAGAACCAAGGGTAGTTGCTAATATGGCTAAATGGAAAGAAATGACTATGCCGTTTGAAGTAGACATGGTGGATAAGCCACCTCACTACAACACAGCTAACATTGAGTGTATAGATGCTATGCAAGCTATGGCTGAGAATGCACCTGTCGGTGCGCATGAAGCATACTGTTGGCAGAACTCATTTAAGTATCTGTGGCGTTGGCCTTACAAGAATGGTGTAGAAGATTTAAAGAAAGCACGATGGTACTTAGACCGTTTAATAGCAGAGGTTGAGAGCAATGAAGACTGAGAAGTTTAGTGTTACCTTTGTCTTATCAGTTGACAAATCAAATAACATCTTGTCTTCTCATCCTATGTACTATGAAGAAGACATAAAGGACTTGATAAACCGTGTTATCTATGATATAGATGACGTAGAAATATCTAACATAAACGTAAGGGATCAGGGATGATTACACAACAAGAAATAAATGACTTCGCTGAGTACGACAGAGAAGACAGGATTAATGACCTCAAAGACTGTACACCCCTTGATATGGTTAAAGAGTTTGCAACAGCAATGGATCACCCTATTAATGAAAAGTATGGCTACAGTAGAAAGCTAGAAGGTCTACGCTGGTTACTTCTCAAAGAAGAATACAATGAAGTTCGTGATGCAGATGGGCCACAAGAGCTACTTAAAGAGTTAGCTGACTTGGTGTACGTTACGTATGGGTATGCCGCTACTTATGGGTGGGACTTAGATGAAGCTTTCCGTAGGGTACACGCATCTAATATGTCTAAGCTAGGACCACAAGGCAAGCCACTTAAACGTCCTGATGGTAAAGTATTAAAAGGGTCAAACTATTGGAAGCCTGACCTGTCTGACTTAGTATAAGGAAAGTAAATATGAGTAATAACTATCTACCAAGTGACTACCAAACCTTTATTGCAACCAGCCGTTATGCACGTTGGATTGAAGACGAAGGACGCCGTGAAACATGGGGGGAAACTGTAGAGCGTTACCTGCAGAACATAGCTAAGACATGGCTAAAGCCTGTTGACCTAGATGAAGTGCGTGATGCTATTCTTAGCCTTGAGGTTATGCCTAGTATGAGATCACTCATGACTGCAGGAAAAGCGGCAGACAGGGACAACACTTGTATGTATAATTGTAGCTACCTACCCGTAGATGACCCTAAGTCTTTTGATGAGGCTATGTTCATCCTCCTTTGTGGGACGGGGGTTGGTTTCAGTGTTGAGCGTCAGTTCATCGCTAAACTCCCTGATGTCCCTAGTCTTTTCCAAAGCGAAACGTGTGTTGTCATCAAGGACAGCAAGGAAGGATGGGCTAAAGGTCTTAGACAAGTGTTGGCACTCCTATGGGCTGGTGAAATTCCTAAGTGGGATGTTAGCAGAGTTCGCCCTGCAGGTGCAAGGCTAAAAACGTTTGGTGGTCGTGCTAGTGGTCCTGCTCCTTTGGTTGATCTGTTTAATTTTGCAGTTACAATATTCAAGGGCGCACAAGGGCGCAGGTTGTCTAGTCTTGAGTGCCATGACTTGATGTGTAAAATTGGTGAGGTAGTTGTTGTAGGCGGCGTTAGACGCTCCGCTATGATTAGTTTGTCTAACCTTTCAGATGACCGTATGAGACACGCTAAGTCAGGTGCATGGTGGGAGAACGCAAGTCACCGTGCCTTAGCTAATAACTCAGTATCATATTCAGAAAAACCAGACAGTATGGCATTCATGCGTGAATGGACAGCCCTAATGGAGAGTGGTAGTGGAGAACGAGGAATATTCAACAGAGAAGCATCAGTTAAACAGGCTGCAAAAAATGGCCGTAGGGAGTCTTGCTATGAGTTCGGAACTAACCCATGTTCGGAAATCATTCTTAGGCCGAATCAGTTCTGTAATCTTACGGAAGTTGTCATCCGTGCTAACGATAGTCTGGAAGACCTTACAAGAAAAGTCCGTCTTGCAACTATACTTGGAACCATTCAGTCAACATACACTAAGTTCCCCTACTTGCGAAAGGTGTGGGCTACCAATACAGAAGCAGAACGCTTGCTCGGTGTGTCACTCACAGGGATAATGGATAACAAATTAATGACTACGGCTAATGCTGGCCTAGCTGATACATTGGAGCATCTTAAAAATGTGGCTGTTTCTACTAACGCTGAGTGGGCTGACCGTCTTGGCATCCCTCATAGCACTGCTATTACTTGTGTCAAGCCCAGTGGAACAGTTTCCCAACTGGTTGATTCATCTTCTGGCATTCATGCTCGTCACAGTCCCTATTATATCCGTACTGTGCGTGGAGATAATAAAGACCCACTAACGGCATTTATGCGTGACCAAGGCATTCCTAGTGAGCCTGACGTTATGAAGCCTGATGCTACAACCGTGTTTAGCTTTCCTATGCAGTCACCCTTGGGTGCAGTGTGTACGGCTGATATGACAGCACTAGAACAACTAGAAATGTGGTTGATGTATCAACGTCATTGGTGTGAGCATAAGCCTAGTGTTACGATTAACGTAAAGGCTGATGAGTGGCTAGAGGTAGGTGCCTTTGTATACAAACACTTTAATGAAATGTCAGGTGTGTCGTTTCTTCCGTTTAATGAGCATACTTATCAACAAGCACCCTATCAAGAATGTACTAAAGAAGAGTACTATGAGATGTTAGATATGTCACCGCCTAAAGTAGATTGGAGTTTATTTGATAACTATGAAATAGAAGACAACACATCTGGTATGCAAACTATGGCTTGTACTGGTGATGTGTGTGAAATGGTAGATATAACCTAGAAAGGATATCACAAAATGGTATGGGTTTATACAGTAGTAATGATGATGATACAACCAACAACAAGTGAAAAAACTTTTATAGTATTTTCTCCAAACACTGCTTTTATAACTGAAGAGTCTTGTCAAAAGTGGAGAGAGGCAGATATGTTGAGGCTTTACAATTCAAGGCCAAACGAAAGTGCAAAAGCAATTAGTCAATGTTTTCCATTCCCTTTTAAAGTAGACATAGGGAGTTAATGCAGCTTGATCTTTTTGACTATGCACCGCCTACAGAATATCAGGACGGACTAGAGTGTAATAACTGTGGTGTTGTACAGCCTGTAGATAACTTTCAACATATGGCATCAGGAGAGATAAAAAGAAAATGTAGAACTTGTGCAAGAGATCAATCTCGCCTAGTTAAGCATTTAAAGAAACTAAATCCTTATCCTAGTAATGACTATTGTTGTCCTATTTGCAATCGTGATATAAACGAAATAGGTAGAAAAGGTCAAAAGATGTTGCAGTCATGGGTGTTAGATCACTGTCACGATACAGAGACTTTCAGAGGATGGGTATGCTTTCACTGTAATACAGGGCTAGGTGCTTTTGCAGATGATAGTAGTAAAGTTAAAAGTGCGTATGAGTACCTACTAGCCCACAAACAAAAAGCTTGACAACACTTACGATAAGACTTACAGTGTTGCCATAAAGTCACACACAAGAAAGGTAACACATTGTGAACTTAGAGGAAGAGGCACTAAACTACAGCAAAGGCAAGGAGCAACTTTTTGTTGAAGAATTAACTAGGCAATGTGAAGAGTTAGATACTTTTATTGTTAAACATCTAGCACCCTGTCCAGAGCGTAACCACGTTATGCAAAGTGTGCGTGAAGTCTTTCTTTGGGCTAGGTATTGTTCGGAGTTAAATGGCGTAAAGTAAATGTTTCACGTGAAACAAAGTAAGAGGGGCAGTCGTTGTGACCGCCCCTTTTTTCGTATTAACCTCTAAGTGATTCTCTGGATGAACGTTTAATTTCCATCTTCTCCATTTTTAAAAAGCGTCTTAGTAATCGTAGCTGGTCGTATGATAAGTCTTCTACTTTTTTATCAATACCTATTTCTTCTAAAGCTTCCTCCATATCAGCCATAGTTACACCTGTGCCACGCCTACTGATCTTAAACATTTCACGGTGGCGTTTATCGGTAGGGTTGCCTGATCTGTACAACTCAGCTAAAGCTCTTTTCTTAGCCTTAGATACCGCTAGTCTTTGATCAGATATCTTTTGATCTAATGATGAGTTCTTCCATTTATCACCGTAGACAACCTTATCTGCTTCTGCTTCTAAGTATTTAGTTATAATTCTGTTAATCGTATTATTAGCCTCTGGTACAGCCGACTTTATATCTGTCTTCCACTTAGGCTTACCTATATCAGCAAACATCTTATCAATAGCTTGTGGTGCAGGTGAATCCCTGTAACCAAAAATACGCCCAATAGCTACGCCTCTAGGTCTATCTTCTAAGGGTCTTTCCTTTACGGGTGCTTCTGTCATGTCTAGTCCTAGTGCAGTACCTGCAGCAGTAGGTATCCCTGTAAGTTCATCAAATCCATCAAAGATACTTTCAACGTAACGTGTAGACTTGTTGATAAACTTACTACCTATGTTACGATCTGTTTCATTGTAAGCATCACCCATAGCAAACGCTGCAATCTGATTAAGAGGGTCTAGCGGTCTGCTGTAACCTGACAAGTACATAGAACCTACATTACCCATAGCTTTTTGTAAGCCCTCTTTTGCGTCAGGTAAATTACCAGAAACAACATCCTTTACAAAGTCAAATGCAGAGGCTGTAGACTCGCCTAAAGAACGTGTAAGGTTAGCTGTACCAAACGTAGTTATAACGTCATCGTACAACTCAGGTGGTACTTCACCGTCACGTCTATAGTGTGCTACAATACGACCTATACCCTTATAATAGCTAAACGGAAAGTCATACAGGCGTGATCTTACCTGACCATCCTCATCACGCTCTTCATGCCAAGCCAAGCCTTCATCCATGTTCTTCATTTCGTATTCAGACATAGCAGTGATAGAGGTCAGACCTACAACAGCTTTAGTGAGCATCTCCATAGGGTCTCTATTATTTTTAGCAAACTTACTATGTAAATAGCTAATACCTGAGTAGTCAGTCATAAAGGCAATAGTGTTGTTAAAGAACTGCCCAAAGGGAACCATAGCACCAAGAATAGGATACTTACGTGCATCTTCTATAGTCTTTGCTACCATTTCTACAATGTTACGATCTCTCTTAAAGTCTCCACCGCCAAAGGATTTAGAGAACACAGAACGTAGTGAGTCCTCAACAGCAGTAGCTTGTATCTCTACAAATTCATCAGAGCGCATCTTAGCCCAATTTAGAGGCTGTCCTTGAGCATCCGTAGCACCTATAAAGTCTGCATAACTCATGTTGTACTTTAGGCGTATTTGTTTGTCTATGTTGTACATAAACTCCTGTGTCTTACTCAATACATCTACAGCCTTAACGCCATACACAGTTTGGAATTTATCAATAGTGCTTTCAAACACGCCCGGTTTCTCAAGATCATCAAACTCTAAGTCTAACGACTTAAGAACGTCCTTACTGTCTATGCCACCTGATACATAGCGGAATAGCTCTTTACGCATCTTAGGGTTAATAGATAAGAAGTTAAGTGCTTCCTCTTGTGTAGCAAAAGGGTTAAGCAGGTTTTTCATCTTTTGTTTTAAGCTTAAAGACAACATAAGCTTACACTTCTCAGCGTAATCAATAGCATTAGCTTTATTACCTGTTAAGTATTGCGCTACTGAAGTCCCGCCATAAAGCGCACCCCTAAGTCCATCAGATAGAGATTGCATACCAGAGGCGTTAACCCAGCCTAACAAGTTAAGCGCAGTTGTGCCGGGGTGAGTTACAAGAATACGTATAAGGTTATCCTGTGAGCGACCCATCAAGCTACGCTCTACTTTTTCAGCGTTCTTAGCTGTACCAGTACTAGGGTCCATAACGCCCTCAAGTAGTTCCTCTGGTGTAACGCTTTTACCGTCACCTAGTGCAGCCTTAACATCTTTAACTTTCTTAATATCTCGGCCCAGCATTGAGGCTGTCTGCATTAAGCTACCAGCGTAACTAAACTTCTGTGCCATTAAAGGCATAGCTTCATCTAAAGTATTAACGCCCTCAAAGCCTTCATCTAAAGCTTTTATAGTATTTTCATACAAAGACTGTATTTCTTTTTTAATGGGTTCAGGTGCGTTCTTGGATGTATCAGCAACAAAGTGTACTACACCTCGCCATAAATCATCTTCACCAACAAGATTAATACCATTTTGCTCAAATATATCTCTCATACCGTCAAACTGGTTTTCACCTTTTTTATTACCATTTAGAAAAGCACTAATGCCTTCTACTGAATCTGGACTACTGGTAACTCCGTCTTCTCTTAAACCCTTTGCAGTCTTTCTACCTTCTGCTAACATCTTAGCCCACTTTTCAGAGGCTTCCTTACTAGCGTTAATAGAGGCTACAATTTTATCTCTAGCTTGTTTTGCCTCTGCAGTGTCTGCTCTAAGTTTTTCTAATACTTCTTTATTCTTTTCTATGCCTTCTTGCCTTGCTATCTTTTTAGCTGCAGCCTCTGCGGTTACAGCAGCGTCATAAGCATCTAAGGCTACAGATTTTGGTACACTCGTACCGTCAAACATACCAAATGCTTTAACTAAACCATAGCCAAAGAAACCTCCACCAGCAATTAAACCAGAGTTTAGATAATTAAACTCATCTTGAAAGCCTACATTACGGTACGCCATGTTCTGTTGCACGGCATCAATACCCATAGCACTAATAGTCTCAGTAGAGAAGGTTACTCTAAGGTCTTTAGTAGCAGCCTTTTTAAGAGCAGCCTCCATTGTACCTTCTTCAAGACCTTCTACAGCCTCGCCTTTTAGTGCCTTACTAAGCACACGTTGACGCGCTCTACCTATTTCAGCTTTTATAGAGGGACTAAGAGCAGAACGTTTAGCCCCTGTCTGCCCTGCTTTACGTATTATCTTATTAGCTGAAATCTCTAAGGCTTCTTTTGCAGTCTGTGCAGCTACCTTTGAAGCACCCCCTGTAGCTAACTTACCAGCACCAAAGCTAATTAAGTTAACAGGGTCAATAATTAAAGACCTGCCGTAGTCATACACACTGTCTAACTTTTCTGCTGCTGTACCCCCACTAAAGGCACCTTTCATATTATCAAAGAGTTTATATGAGTTAAGAGCTTTTACTTTCTCTTCATCGTCAGCTTTACTTAAATAGCTGGCTTCACCTAGTACACTAAGTGTATTACCTACACTAAAACTTCTGTTGTAGTTAATCCATTTATCTACAACTTCTTGCCTATCGTGAGACTTCTCAGACATACCAAAGCGAGCTTTCATCTGAGCATCAATGACGTTGTAATTGTGGTCCTTTGTTAGATCACTAATGCCAAACGTATCCTTCTCACCACCTGTGTAGGTCATGAAGTCAGGCTCTTGTTGGCTCTTTTGTTCTTCTAAAACTTGAGATAAACTACGCATTAATTATTGGCTCCCAGAAGTCAGAGGTTTACCTGTTTCAGGGTCATGGGTTTCCTCATAGAAAATGTCCCACTGCCTCTGTTGTTCAGAAGTTAACGTACTTTTTATGGCTACTAAAATAGCTGTGCCGTCTTTTCTGTATTTACCGTCATATTTTGTATCCCAAGCGGCCTGATCGTCTTCAGTTGTTGAGGCTTTTTCAAAGTCCTCCTCTGTAACTATCTCTCCTATAAACTCAGAAGGTCTAGCCTCTATAGAAGCCTCATTAGGCTGTACGGTTAATTGAAAAGAAGAGTCATATTCAGGTTCGTCTTTGGGAGGTGGTGTATCTTTGGGAGGTGGTGTATCTGCGGAATCACGACTTATTAACTCATCATTTAGTATGACATGATTTGCATCTGGATTATTATTAAAATATTCTTGCGCCTCAGTTGCAGATGCTACTTCACTAGGTTTATTTTCTTCTGTGTAGTTAGCTGTTTCTAAATCTTCTTTAAGTTTTTCTTCTTTCTCTCTCTGTGCTATTGTTGCAGCAGACTCAGAATTAAGTATTGCATCTAAGGCAGCTTGACCGCCATACGCACCTGTAGCAGACCTATTGTTAGAGAAAGGGTTTTGTTCGTGTACTTTTCTAGTAGCTTCGCTAAAGGCATCAAAATAAACACCTTCAGGATCAGATAAATCAAAGAATATAGCATCTGTGTCACGTGCTATACGATTAAAATTAGCGTCTTCTGTCATTTCAACGGCTGCTCTGTCTTCTGGCGAAAGATTTTTAAGTGCCTCTCTTACAATAATAGGTACAGTGTCTTTCCAAAGCCTAGCTTCTCCGGGAGAAGGCTCACTACCCCTAAGAACAGACCTGTCAAACACAGCAGAACCCTCAGTACCAAGCATAGAAGGCGAAGACACTGACATAGCTCTAAGTTCTTTGATGGACTTACCACCAATACCCTCAGTTGGATCGCTTAAGAAGTCTTCATACTCATCCTCGTAACGATCACCCATGTTGTATTTAATTCGCTCAAAGAAGTTTCTATCTTCTACCTCTTGTATTACAGGGGCAGTTGCGCCATCTTTAGGAGAGCCAAATAGTGTATTTACAGCATCCTCAAAAGTTCTATCTTCTGTAGTAAAGTCTTCTGCAGCAGTCCACAGCTTATTCATAAGTACTTCATCTACTTTTGTATTATTTGTTTCTTCGTAGTTTTTTATATACTTTTGTAATTGAAGCACAGCACCTGCGCCATGCTTTTGTAATAGTTGAATTGCATCAGGAACCTTTAACCCTCTTGCCTGTAAATCATCTAAAGCATTTGTAATAGTATCTTCTTGTTTATTTCTATCATCCAAAGCTTTGTTTCCATAAGTAGCTAACCACTCACGTTGCCTACGCTTGCCATCCTTTAGCTCGTCTCTAAGGGAATCTACCCTATCTGAATAGCCCTGTGCAATCCCTGATACGGCTCCTAAAAAACTTAAATTAATAGCCATGAGTTATACCCCCTTACTCATTAAGCCCTTGCCCATATCACTAGGCGGCTCTTGTGTAGGCTTATCCATAGCCATCTCATTATCAGGCGTCATCCCTTCTGCTACTTCTTCTTCAGACTCCCGCATATCTTCAAACTTTTCTGTTTCGGGGCTAGTCATAGCTTCCATAGTTTCAGAGATTTTAGCCTCACCTTTAGGTTGGCTTCGTCTTAGCTTTGCTATAACAATGTCTTTAACACGGTCTTTAGCTTCCTGCTCCTTGTTTTCATCGTCAGGGAAGTATTCATCATATTCAATACCAGCCATTTGTGCAATAGAAACAACTTCTTTATGGATTGCAGGGGCAATAATAAGACCAACATCAATACTGTGTATACCATTACCTATAGCCATAGTTATAGTAGTATTGGTGACTACCTCTGCAGGTACGCCAAGTTCCATCATATAAAGCGCACTATCCATAAACTCAGGCTTAGACATCTTCTTTAGATACATACTAAGTGCTTCTGCAGGATCAGCAGTCTCAGGTGGACGCTCCCAAGGATAGTTTCCGGGTTCATCTGTGAGAGATTGACCGGGGATTGGCCCGTTTAAAACTTTACTCATTTTTATTTTAGCCTCTTTTTATTTGCGGTCTTCAATCTCAAATATAAGCGCATCTAACTCTTTATCTGATACGGCTTTTTTACTCTGAAAACCCTCCCAAGTAGACCTCATCTTAGAGCGTTTGCCTTCTTGTGTCTTAAGGTTCTTTATTATTCTATTAGCGTGGTTGTAGAAAACCGTATCTTGCATATTAGCGTCAAACTTAGCATTAAGATCATAGCCATTCTTATCTACTTCATCTTGTAAAGTACGTCCTACATATTGAAACTTACCTACAGGAGTAGAAAGCGTACCTTTTGGGTTGTTAGCTTTCACAAAGGATGCGTAAGAGCCTTGACCTCTTTTCTTTTGAAATTCTAAGACTTCGCCTATAGTCATCTCAGTAGGTTTAAACTCTTTAAAAGTACTCTTTTGGGCTTGGTCATAGAGAGCGTCATAACCTCCACTACCTGACTCTTTAGAAGTCATTAGCTTTTCAGCTACAGGGCCAAGCCTACCTCTTTGTTTTTTCTCTTCTTGAGTAAGGTAGTTAGCCTCACCTAAAGTATCACCTTTAGGTAAAGACTTCTTAGTCTCTTTTTCAATGTCTGACATAACCACAGCTAAAATATCATTAATACTTTGGCCTTGTTGCTCTTGTGTATCTTCTTGGGTCTTTTGTAGTAAAGCTAAAGACCTTTGGCTCTCTTCATACAAGGCATCCCCTGCGCCACTCACAGCAAAGTTGGGAGCCTTTCTTTTTTTAGTTTGTGCGCCTAAGCCTCTGCCTTTACCTGCTTCTTCTGCAGCATCTTGTATAACATCAGCGGCTACTTTAGGGCCATCTTTGAGGCTCTCCGCAAATAACTCCATTCGTTCTTTACTTAAAAATTTCATTGTATAATCCTAGTGTTTATCCGAGGCCAAACAGGTCTGCACCCTTTACTGCGGCAGCGCCTATCTGCCCCCACATATTAGACCTTGCTACTCTTTCTGAAGCAGCAATAGTAGCTGCATTATTAGACGTTGCAGTATCTAGTCTCATATCTTCAAGAATAACGTTATTAATTCTATCTAAAGAGTTATTATCTGCTTGCCAAGCATAGCTTAACAAATCACGCTCCCTTTGCCACACTTGATCTAATGTACTGGCTGTAAAGGCGTTCTCAGTTTTAGCTAACTGCATGTTAGCATCATTCTGTGCGGCTGTATCAGCAGTGGCTACTGACTGTCTCCACGCTGCATTAGACTGCGCCAAAACTAAAGCATTCTTAGTATTAAACTCATCTCTTGCGTCTGACTGTTCTTTGTTGAACGTAGCTATGGCGTTTTCCTCACTTACGTTAAACTGTTTTATAGCATTAGCTTGAGTAACGTTAAACCTATCGGTAGTAGATTTTAAGTCAGCCATGAATTGATTTGTTTGATTTTCACTAGAAGCATTAAACTGCTTGGCAGCATTAGACGCTGCTGTATCGCTAAGAATTGACTGTTGTATTGACTGCGCCTTAAAGATTTCCACTTGCTGCTCATTAGATAAATTAGCTAAATCCATCTGCAAAAAGTTTCTAGCGTTTTCCACTTGAGCTTGCTGTTGGTTACTTAGATTAGTCATATCCATAGCGGCAAAAGCTGCTGCTTTTTGCAATGTAGCAGCTTGCTTATTAGATAATTCAGCAAGCCCTATAGATGTCATAAGTTCAGAGTTATGTAATTCTTCTCTTTCCTCTGAAGAGAAAGACAAGTTATTAGCTTCCATATACTTAGCAGAATTTAAAACAGCAACTTGTTGTTTATTGTCAATCTGCTTGCCCTGTAAAGATGCTGCAAGATTAGCGTCTGTAGTGTAAGCTTGTTGCTTATTACTAAGATTGGCAAGAGAAACTTGGGTATTATTTAAGCTATCTTGCAGTAACGCTTGCTGACGATTATTAAGATTAAGGTTATTAACCTCTGCATACCTTGCAGCTTCAGCCAAGTTAGCTTGCTGTAAGTTATCAAGATTTTTACCTTGCAAGGAAGCTTTAATTTGAGCAGTGGCTATAACTGCAGCTTGCATGTTGCTTAGATTTTGTGTCTGTAAAGAAAAAGCATTCTGCGAGTTCTGAAGCATAGCTGTCTGTTCAGCAGTAAAGTTCTGCAACTTAACGCCTTGCTGTGCAGCAGCATTGGTTAGAGCTATTTGTTGTTGACGCCCAAGATTGTCTAACTTCATTGAACGGAAAGTATCAGCGTCTTGCATTGCAATAGGTAAAGCAGACTCCATAGCAGCCTGTACAATAGCAGCAGCAGCCATAGATGAGCCACTAAGTCCTCTTGTTGCCATAGCTTCATTAGCAGCCCTCATAGCCCCTGCAGCCCATGAAGGTGTGCCATCATCAAACGAAGCCATCAAGCTAGTAAGTTGACCTTGTACAGTATCTTGTGCTTCAATCTTACCTTCTTTAAATTCAGCTAGTGTACCGTCATCTACAGTGAAGGCTTCCATCTTTTTAGCGACAGCAACAGCGTCATCGGCTAAACCCTCCATTGTCATAGCCTCGGCTGTAGCCATATCTTTTTCAGCTATTTGAGCCGCTTTAGCTATCTCTTTATCACCTACCGTAGTTTGTGCTGCTTCAATAGCTGCAGCCGCCTTTCCTTCAGATATAGCAGTTTTAATTGCTTCTGCATCTTGGCCTTGTGCTTCTGAAAGTTCTTTATCGCCTATTACCCGCTTTCCTGCTGCTATATCAGCATCAAAATCAGGGTCCATAGTTGCACCAACAGGCTTTGCTCCCTCTGACAAAGTACCAACAGCCCCAGTAACAGATTTAGTAACATCGCTATCTGCAGCTTTGACGCCTTTTGTTGTAACTAATGGCGTATCAAATTCTTCTGAAAACTCTTCTGGTGTATATTCTCTTGGTGGCATACCCATTAGTGGCATACCAGTTTGATCATAGCCGCCCTCTGTTCCTGAAGTTTTAAACTTACCTGTAGTTGCGTCCCATGAAATTTCTCCGTATAAATCCTTTACAGGACCAGTTCCTTTAACGCTATCAATCATAGTATTAAAGTCTACACCACCCTCAAGGGCTTGTTTAACTCTATCAGTAGATTGGGTTGCATCATAAGTTGATGCTGTAATATCCTCAGGAGTAGCAGCAGATTCTCCATCAGTTATCGTTTTTGCAGTTATATCTGTTGTTTTACCTGCATCACCTGTACCCTCTGCAATCTCAGCACCTGTAGTGTCTGGGTCTATCTTAGCCACGGTTGCTGCTTGTGCTAAATCTTCAGGGCTTTTAATTGCAGTACTTACAAGTCTTTGTTGACCCTCTCCCATAGCTGCCAAACTAGCGTTTTGTTGCTCTTTAGTTTTAGCAGAAATTGCATCCCACTGACCTTCAGGAGGTGCGCCCCTTACCCAATCACTATTTGCAGGTACACCGAAACCAGTTGTTGTAGCAGTAAAAGTCTCACCTGTTATAGGGTTATGAAACACTTCAACAGTTTCTTCTGTAGGTACACCCTCTGCAGGGACAGTGAAGCCTTCAGGTAATTCACTAGAGTCAATCGGTATGTAGTCTCTAGGTGCCCCTAATTTAACAGTACCCCTTGCTGATTCTAAAAGGGCATTCATTTTATCTGTTACAGCCTGATCTACTGTCATACCATTTTGAAATCGCAGAAGGGCCACTGAGTCGGCTATATTTACTTCTCCATAAGGAGGAACTAAATCATATTTTTCATCATAAGTATTGCTTGTTGCAACCGTTAGAAGTGACTGATTAATATCATAAAGAGCTTTTGTTCTTGCTTCTCCTTTTAATTCAGGGCCGGGAACGTCAGTGTCTTTATTTGCATACAAATCAGCAAGCTCTTGATTGACTACATCTAATTTATCTTGTTGCGGAGAAAAAACTTTAGGACTATCTGTGGTAGGTGGTTGTTCTAAGACAGGATCAGTTTGCAAAATATCCACAGGATCGGGATCGTCCGTGATTCTACGCTCAGGACCACCTATACCAACAAGAGCCGAGGCAGCAGCAGCAAAGTCACCACCACGTCCCTTAGTTCCATCACTTTCTAGTTGTTGTTGATATTCACGTGCTTCTGTTTGAAATGCCTGAAACGCTGGATTGCTTTCTAACTGCTGAGTAAGAGCATCTACCTGTTGTTGATCAGTTTGTAATACAGCATCTAATTCTTGTTCTGCATTAGGATTATCTCTCATATACTTACGCATAGCTGGATAATCACCCTCAGCTATTCCTTTAGATGTAAAGAAAGCTGAATTAGTAGCTTTCATGTTATCTTGTAATGCTTTCATTTTAGATTCAAACTCTGGGATAAAATTATCTGGTTTGCCTCTTTCACCAAACCTTTCCTGCATAGCATTATTAATTTGTTGTTGTTTTTGTTGTTGTTGTTGCATCTGAGCTTGAATGGCATCAGCGTCAGGTTGTTGTGCAACATTTTGTTGTGCAGAAGGTTGTCCTGCACGTATCACAGCGGCAGGTTGTTGCGTAGGAGTATATGAATTTTGTGCAGCATTTGCTTGAGTTTGTGCTGCCAGTTGTTCAGGTGTTATTTGTGTAGCAAACTGCGTAGGTTGTTGATTAGTTGCTGCTGGTCCTAAACTAGCTTGATAGGTAGCACTTTGAGGGTTGCCTGTTCCCATTTGCATTGTTTGTTGTTGCTCATTATATTGCTGCACCTGACTTTTTGATTTGTCATTAAACTGCTGCATCTGCTCTTCTTGTGTAAGTGCCACTATTCAAATCCTTCTTTTAGTCCGTCTAGTATGTCTTGCACACTAACTTTTTTCTTAGCGTTAGGCGTGTACCTGCACATATATGTGTTAGGGCATTCACTAAATTTAAACATAGGGTAG
>Ga0208303_1000443_pt1 | contig 17077 bp, 25 predicted proteins | sample CB_VirMetaG_2_FD_184537 | JGI IMG/M metagenome (GOLD analysis project Ga0208303, IMG submission 184537) | Freshwater to marine saline gradient viral communities from Chesapeake Bay - CB_1504_2 Viral MetaG (SPAdes) (version 4) | ecosystem: Environmental > Aquatic > Marine > Coastal | place: USA... | reverse complement strand
CAAAGTGATTATTGCTATCTCAAGTTCTTTAATCTGAATATCATTTTCCATAAAGAAAATGCTATTCATTTATATAGTATAATTATTTTTTTCTTAAATAAGTTTGTAAATAACAATAAAAAATTTGCTTTAAACAAACTCAATATAATAATAGTAATGCCTTGTAAAGAATTGGAATTTAATAGAATTTTATTAAGTAAATCTGAGAGTAAAGATATACAAATAGCTAAACAAGAATGGTTACCTGTTGTTTGTAAAAATAATTATGATTTATATGACTATCAATTTGGATATTATCAGCAAAATATATGTCATAATATACCTAGTGATAAATGTAAGTGTGTAATGCCTAATAGAAAAGAAGAAGAAGATATAAAACCTGAACACTGTAGATGGTGTAATTACAGAAACCTAAAACTTGATATAAATAAAAAAACTAAATATAGTTGTATATGTGAAGCTCCTATTTGTTATGTATATAGAATTAAAAATGTTCTTAATGGAAATAAAATACCTTCCAATAAACTGGAATCAGGTATAGGTAGTGATTGTTTAAAAGAGTTCTTACCTGAATGCTATACTGGGTTAAATGATTTTATGAGACATTTAAATGAAGAAGAAACAAAACAGATCATTATAGAAAAAGAAGATATTAAAATAAAAGAATATATAAATAAAAATAAATTAGAAAAAATATGCCCTGTATGTAATAGATTAAACAGGAGAAAAAATCTATTAGAAAATGAGTTTATCAGTTGTAAAAATTGTCCTCCTGTTTGTAGTATTATTGACTGTAAGAATATATCACATAATAAAAATCTATGTAAATTTCATCTTAAAATAAAATAAATTTAAATTTTGTTTTTTTTGATTTAAGAAAAAATATGATTTAAAATTATAATTTGTAAAAAACAATAATGAATATAGTCGATTTTGTAAAGAAGTTTAATTTAGATTACCAACCAGTAGATATTGAAATTATTAAAAATGGTGATATTATTGAAAAGAAAATATACCCTACTTCAGCAGCAAAAACTAATGATTTTCGAAATAAAAAGATTAGTAAAGATGAAATAAATAGAAGAATTGCTGTTTATGAATTTGACCATATTGCTATTCATACTAATCTTAAGGTATGTGTTATTGATGTAGATTTTGAAGACGATAAAGAGTACAGTCAAGAGTCATTAGATTGGGTTGAAGAAATGAAAAAGATTTTACCTTATAAAAAATCTACATCAAAGAAAAGAGGATTACATTTATTCTTTTTAGATGATGGTAATAAATTTAAAAAGGTAATTCAAAAGCATACCCCTTTTAAAGATATAGAAATACTAACTGGACAGTGGTCGTGGGAGTCAGTAGATTCTGAAATTTTAAATGTTGGAGATAGTATTCCACAAATGAAAATTCCTAGTTTTAAAAAATGTAAGGAAGTCACAGAAATTATAGACATTGATATAGTAAAAACTGCGGTTGAAACAGTGAAAGAAGTGGTTGATAAAGTAGACGACCCTATTATTAACTGGATTGAAAATATGTCTGTTAGTAAAGTAGATAAATATCCTGATTGGTGGGATACTCTATGTACTATTAAAAAATACGGTGAACAATATAAGGAAGCCGCCAGAATACTTAGTAATAAAAGTGAAAACCGTGGTAAATTTGAAGAGACTTGGAATGCTATTAAATGTGGTGGTAATAAAACTAGTTTATTAGATAGTATTGTAAATCCATCTCAGGACTTTTATGATATCTTTGGTAAGAATATTGTAGTAAATTCTTTTGACGGAAAGAAGGAAGTCTATTGTTTTGATAATAAAAGTAAATTATGGAGGAGAGATGATAGTTTATGTTTGATCAAGTATTATATTGGAAAAAAACTAAAAAAGAAATATAAAAAAGATTTAGCAGATGAGACTAATGAAGGTATAGTAAAAGCAAAACTTGGTATTTTAACTAAAAGTATAGATGGTAATGGGTGGCGTAGTGATGTTGCTCAGGTTCTACTGCAAATTGTTATAGGTAGTCAATATGAAAATATTAAATTCGATAATATTGATTATCTTTACCATTTTAAAAATACTACTTTAGACTTAAAAACTTTAACCTTTAGAGAAAGAGTAAAAGAGGATTACTGTACTATGTTTGCTTGTGAATTACAAGATAGAAATGAGGAAAAAGTAAAACTTTGGGATACTATTATTACAAGTATATTTTTAGACCCAGAAGTAAGAAGAACTTACTTAGATGTTATTATTAATAGTTTTTCAGGAAGAGTTCTACAAAAATTTATTATATTAAATGGTAAAGGTAGTAATGGTAAATCTATGTTAAATAATTGTTTTAAGTTTTTACATGGTGATTATTACTATAAAGGTGCTTGTAGTGATTTGTGTCAACCTAGTAAAGGTGGAAGTAATCCATCATTAGCAAATTGTAATAAAAAGCGGTTCTGCGTTTATACAGAACCTAATGAAAAAGAATCATTACAAGTATCTACTTTAAAAGATATTACTGGAGAAGATAGTATTAATGCTAGAAAGAACTTCAGTAATGATACTCATACTAAGATGGGTGGTGTAAAATTATTAGAATGTAATAAGCGATTGAAGTTAGCAGGTGATACAGGATTCTCTCTACAAAGAAGAATAATAGATACTTTATATAATTCCACTTTTAAATCTAAAGATGGTATTACTGAACTTGATGAACCTTACCACTCTATAGATAATCCAGATGGTTATCAACTTGCTAATCCTGAATATGAAACTACTGAATGGCGAGAAGAACATTGTAGTGATTTATTTCATTATTTATATGACTTTATGGTTACTGAGAAAAAACACTATAATAATATGAGTGATTTTATCATATGTGAATCAGTAAAAAAGAGAAGTCAAGCATATGTCCTAGATAATAATGACTTTCTAACTTTAGTTAATAATTATTGTGAACCAAGTAAAAATGAATATGTTTTTGTAAAAGACCTTAAAAATGCTATAGAAGAAGATGCCGATTATTATAGTTTATTAAGTAAGTATGATAAAAAGCAACTTACAGTACAGAAATTAAAGAAACGCCTACAAGATGATGCTCAGTTAGGTAGTTTGTTTAAGGAAAGAACTCAAATTAATAAAAAGGAAGTTTATAATGTATTACTTCACTATAGACTTATCGTAAAAGAAGAAGTTAAAAAAGAATGTGAATTATCTGATAGTGAAAGTGAAAGTGATGAAGATGTTGATTTAGATGAAATTTGTGAAGTTTAATCGAAAGTTAGTGTAATGTTTTTCTTAATAATTTCAGTATTTATTATATCCTTTGGTTTAGTTATATTTTTTCTAACAAATCCGTGTTTTTTTCTCAATCGATCCTTGTTCAACTGAAACCATAAACTCTTATAATATTGTATTCTTTTTTTACTTCTTTCATTATAGTTTTTTTGTTTTAGCAATAAAGTATTTCTATGCAGTAGGTAATATTCTTTTCTATATCCAGAAGTTAGAGTTGGGTAAATGGGTTCTCTTTCTCTATAACATAAATGAACCATTAAATAATGCTAATATTAATAAACTGGAATTATACCGTTTTCGAATTCAAAATGAATAGGTGTATTTTCAGTATAAACCTGAAGTTCATTTAGAAATATATAAGTAGTTCTTTTTGAAGTTCTATTATAATATTGTTTAAATTTTTGACCCATGTAGTTTTGTCTCCATACTTGCCTAAGTAATCTTAAACCATATTTACTATTGGAATATATTAATGTACCATCAGTAACATATGGAGTGTTAGGTATTTCATATACTTTTATAGTAATTTTCATTATAGTATTATAAAAGTTTGTTTTTAACTAATTTCAATTTTCCCCGATGTCGGGCATTATTTACACTTTTTGAAAAGTATTTTTGAATCTGCTCTATAAGGATTTCTTTTTCAAAAGTTAATATTTTGCCCGACATCGGGCGTTTTGGAACTTTTCTATTAATCTCAAACTTTATTATATTATATATATTCATATGAAACGAAGTAGTTATATGAAAGAATACTACCTTAAGCACAAAGAAAAAATAAAAGATTTATCTAGTAAATATTATCATAGTGGTAAAGGTAAAAATTCTTGGAAACGTTATATAGATAATAATAAAGAAGAATATAATAATTACCATAAAGAATATGAAAGGACTAATAAAAAAAAAAGAATGGTAAAACAAAAAAAAGAAATTATTTTATATTTTACTTAATAAAATGAAATCATCTACTAGAGTTCGTATTCTTCTTCATCGTCGTCATCTTCTACATAATCATCACCATTATACCAGTATCCAAACACATAACCGCGCGTGTAATCTCTATAGTTTTTTCTGCTTATTTTAAAAAATCTTTCACCAGTATAATATTTATAGTTTTTGGCATTATAGGTTTCCCAACAGCTCATTTGTAATTCTTTTGAATAAGGCATATGGTAATAAGAACTATCAATTAAATCCAATTCTTCTTTAGTAAAATAATTTCCCATTTTACTATTAATAAATATTTTTTATTTAAACATCTACATCTCTAATACAACTAGTTCCAACACAATCTATTTTTTTACATTTAGATTTCTGAATTTGAGAAAGAACTGAAGTAATAAAAGCAGATAATGATAAAATAATAGATGAAGCAAATATTCCTATTTCTGTAAGTTGACAAGTTTGGTTTATAGTAATAGTATCCACTGGTGGACATTCACAATTTTCACTAATATTAGGAAATACATTTGGTTCTAAAGTAGAAGCAATACCAAACATTTTATATATTTTTAATTAGATTTTATTTTATGAATAAAGGACTACCCTCAAATTGTTCAAGAGCATGTGCCTTGACTAAATCTGTAGGACCTACAACATTCTTAACACCAGGTAAATTTCGACCAAACAAACTAACGGGGTCAAGAACATTTCTTATAGTTGTTTTTAAAGGATTTACTGGTTTTAAAATATCCATAGGAGTTGATGCTGGATTAAATCCTATTGTTGGAACTTTGTATTTTCTAGATATAGCATCTGATCTGCTGGCTCCACGAGAATGCCCAGATACACTAATATCTGCAGTAGGAAATTCTTCTTTTAATTTAGTAAAGTGAATACTATCCTTTAAGTACTGAGGATCGAGTTTTTCACGACCTAATGCTAAATACTCAACATTGCTCAACCAATCTGTGGGAGTAGCAGACCCACGATAACCTACTTTAATTTTGTTACCTTTCTTATATACTGTCTTATCATCAGGAGATATACCTTCTAGATATTCATATCCATCTATTTTCTTTCGTCTTTTACTAGGTTTTACATATGCTTCTTTTGCTAACTCAAGATCAAGATTCATTATATCTATTGTAAATATTTATGTTTCATATTAATTAATTTTATTTTTCCTTTAATCTTTTTTTTCATTCGGTCATTTAATTTTAGATTTCTTTTATCTTTTTTATTATACATTTTTATATCCTTTAGAAAAGTAAGCAACGTATCAGGGTCAGGAGTATTACTAGGATTTAATAAGGGTACTGGCTCAATCTTTATACGTAGACTGTAATTACCGCCATTCATTTCTATTCTATTTCCTCTGATATCACTTATAAATATTTGTAGGTCATTTATATTACTAGAGTTAATTAAGAAGGTATTTCTATATAAGAAATCATTGGGTGTAAATTTTAAACTATTAGGGGGTAAATCATCTTCTAAATATAAAGGTGGTATTGGTATATTAGTTATTAGATTTGTTGCTTCTGTATTTTTACTATTTGAGTTTCTGCTGTTAGCATCATAAGTTGTAGATATTTGTAAAGAACTGGTAAATCGTAAATCTATGACTTGTGTGCTTGTTAGTGTTCCTCCATCAGGAATGATATAATAACTAATAGTATAATCTTTATCAGTGCCACCGTAAAAATTAGGTACAGTTTGTCCTGAGTTTTTAGTTAATCCGATTAATTTCCAAGATAGTGTTAATTCATCTAAAGCATTTATTTCAGGACTTCCAGCAATATTAGATATTGGATAAACACTATAAATATAAGTATCAAATCCTAATGTGGTTACTGCTTGTGAAAAAGTAAATCTTCTAGTACTTTGGTTATATTCTACAGTATATGGCTCTTCCAGTGTTCCAGTAACACTTTTATATATTTCATTTAAAGTTATAGTAAATCCTTCCGCAAATTCTCTTGGTGAATAATTACCAGGAGGTAATCCAACTACTTCTAAATAAGGTGGTAATAAAGGTAAATTATTTTCATCTAAAACACCTATACTTATAAATAGTTGATTATTTACACCTTTGACCACATTATAAAAACTATAATCTATATCTGCTTCAATTATATAACCTACTAAATTATTATTTTGATTTGCTTGGTAATTTAGAAAGTTATATTTTAATGAACCAGTCTCTTTTAAATATGCTTGATTTGCTATTGTTTGACCATTTCTTACAGAAGGATTATTAGCACCAGGTGGTATTGTTTGACCTACATCTAACACAGCATTACTTAAACCATTTTCTGAATAAAGTAATAGAGTTGTATTAATATTATAATTATCATTAGTCATCTTTTATACTATTAATATATTTATTATATGCTGTTTTATCTTCACAAGGTAGTTCTAATCCGTGTTTCTTTTTAAGGTAATTTTGAAACCTTGACCAGTCCAAGGGTTTAGGTTTAACATATTTAAAATCAAATAAAGAGGCATCCAGTCTTTCATTATATAATTCACCCAAAGTAATAGTATTATCTATGGCAAAGTCTTTTATACTAAATTCTACTTTTTTCATTATGTTTATTTAAGAAAATAAATATCTTTGTAATCTATTAAATGGAAGAACACAAGGAAATTAATACAGCGAAGCAATCACTAGAGGAAGAAATTAAGGAAGAAATTAAAGAAGAAATTGTCGAGAAGGTAGAAGTGGAAGACGTTCCTCTAACCAAACCAAAACGAGAGAAGAAACCTAGAACTGAAAAGCAAATAGCTGCTTTTGAAAAGGCGAGACTTAAAAGAATGGAAAAATTAAATGAGAAAAAAAAAGAAGCAGCTAAGAAGTTGTTAGACATTAAGGAAGAACCTAAAGAAGAGGAAGTAGAGAAGGAAGTAAATACAGCGAAGCAATCGTTAGAGGAGGAAGATGAATTGGTAGAAGAAGTAATAGAAAAAAAACCTCCAAGAAAAACAGTAAAGGTAGTTAAAAGAAAGAAACCAGTCAAACAACCAAAACAGATAGTTTTTGAAAATAGTGATTCTGATACTGATGATGATGAAATTCTGGAGGAGGTTTACCACGCTTATAAAAAAGAACTAAAAAAAAGAAAACAGAGTAGACCAAAAGCACCAGCACCTTTAGAAAGACATGAAGGAATTCGAAATTTAAAATTTGTATAGAATATATATGAAGGAGATAAAGAACCCAGATTTTAGTCCAAAGATACCTAAGTTCACCTGCGATGATGAAAATAATAAAATACCACAACCATTTCCTAAAAGTCATTTTAATATGACTTTAATAGGTCGTCCAGGAAGTGGAAAATCATCTCTAGCAACTTGTATTATAGCAGGTAAACATAGAGGACATTCTGTATATAGAAAACAATTCTATAATATTATAATAATATGTCCTGAAGGTTCATTAAGAAGTCTAAAAAAAAATCCATTCAAAGAACTTCCTAGTGACTGTATATTTCACGCATTTAATTTAGAAAACCTAAATGAGATTTATAAAATGGTAGAAACTAATGCCGAAGAAGAAGAAAATACCTTACTTTATTTAGATGATCTGGGAGCGGATTTTAAAAATGGGGGTAAACAATTAGAAAACCTTTTTAAAAGAATGTGTTTTAATAGAAGACACTTGAGATTATCTATTATAAATTGTATTCAAAGATTATATAGTGTTCCTGCTGGAGTGAGAGCAATGACCAGTGATTTAATTTTTTTTAAGTTAGGTAAGAATGAGAATAAAATACTCTATGATGAGATGATAGATATAAGTAAGGATAAATATGCTGAACTATGTAAATTTTGTTTTAAAAGTAAACATGATTGTATTATGGTAAATTTATATGAGATGGAATTTTATAGAAATTTTAATAAATTAGAAGATTTCCTTAAAGATGAAGACCTAATCTAATTCAGCTCCTGCTCCTGCTCCTGAACCAGTATCCTCAAAAACACTTCTAGATACGGTTGATGCTAGTTGTCTACCAGGTCTTCCTGATACTCTTTGAAACGGTCTTACTTCACCAGGTTGAGGTCTTCTTCTATCAATAGGTCTTTCTATAGATGTAGGTGTAGTTGCAGTTGGTCTAGTTTGAGTATCTATTTCCATAATAGTTTGTTCTAGTCTTCTCTCAGCAGCTTGTCTTTTTAATCTAGTAGATTCAATTCTAGATATGGGAACAGGTGGTTTCATTAAAGGTGTTAATATTTTAGATGATTTTACTTTTTCTACTTGTAAAGTTTTGGGTTTAAAAACACTATACTTTTTTGCGGGTTGTGGTCCTTTGAATGTAGTTTGTCTAGATTCCATATTAATAATAGGAATCTGATTATTATAATTATTTACTAATGCTTTTTGTTTTTGTAACTTAGGTTTTTTTTCTTTCTTGGTTTTCTTTTTCTTTACACAGACACATCTACAGTTATCAGTCTTCTTCTGTATTGGCATATGAATATATATAATATAATAATTATTAAAAGTTCCAAATCCCCCGATGTCGGGCAAAATATCAACATTTGAAAAAGAAATCCTTATAGAGCAGATTTAAAAATACTTTTTGAAAAGTGAAAATAATGCCCGACATCGGGGAAAAGCGAACATTTCTATTTTACAAATGGAAGTCTCCTTTTGTTAGAACCTTCAGCAGTCCTATACCTTTTACCACCTCTATCAAACATCTTACTTCCTTTCTTTGTAGTAAAATCCTTTCTTCCTGGTCGAGTCTTACTAGCACTACCTTTCTTAAAACTTTTCTTTTTACAACTGCCTTTCATAGGACACGAGCATACCATTTTGTAATCTATAATAAGATTAAAATATTCTGAATTTATCATAAACAATTTCTTCAGGAAATTCTATAGAAGAATAATTCGAACTTTTTCGTGGTACTGGTTTACTTCTAGTCATATTTTCACCAGCTAAAAATATAGGAAGGGTATGACTATTTAATCCTTCATTAATCCTTAATTCCATATTGTTACTTGGCGGTCTATCATCAAAAGAAGTCATATCTATATTTCCTCCAGTATATACTAGATTAGTTGGTTGAACTGCTTCATTCTTAATAGTAAAAGGATTTTGATGGGCATTGGCTCTTAATGTTGCTAATTGAGGTCTATCTTTTCTTAAGGAATTTACTAAAGAATCATCATTAACTCTACTAGGTTGAGCAGGTTTTTGCTGTCCAAACATAGCAGAAAGATTCTCCATAGATTCATTGGAAGCCGCATTGATGGCTGGTCTAACATATAGATAATCTCTTTGAGTTTGTTCTTGTGTAGGAAGTAAAAACTGATTAGAGGAACGCTGGGGATTTTGTCTTAAACTAGGAAACTGATACATTTTATATAATAATACAATATAAAAATATCAATATAAATTATAAAATGAATTACGAATATTTTGGACTGAACCCTAAATCACAAACAGGCATGCATAGAATTAATAATACTCTAATGAATTATGTTCCAGGAAGTGTAAATAGTATGGAAGTAACTCCTAGTTTTATGGAAGGAGGTGACTTACCTTTTTCAGGAAGAATTGGAGTAAGTAGACAAATTGATCCAGTTGATACAAATTATAATGATCCAAACTTATTAGGTGTAGTTGGTAATTCGCCTGAAGAGGTTGCTTATTATCAAAGAGCTTTGCCCCAATATATTACTGAGCATTACTCACCTTTTGCTATTCCATTATATACTCCTCAAAGTCAGTATATGTCTGATAAAGGAATAGCCTATACGGATTTATATAATCCAGCAGACCCAGTTCGATTACCTCTAACTTAATTACGAATAAATTTAAAATTAAAAATCTAAATAAAATAATAAATGAATAGTGAAATAAAACCAGCTAATCCTGATACTTTCAAACAAGAACTTGATGCTATTAGATTTCCAACTCCTGAAAAACAACCTAGAAAACCTATAGATTGGTTGTGCCCTGTTATTGAAATAGAAGGAGAATGTTCTCAAGAAGACGAAGCTACTCAAAAAGCTCACTCAGCGATGATGACATATATTAAACTACTTCAAAAACACCATTCAGATATGATAATGACTAATAAAATACTACCCTTTAATGAAGAGGAGCATAATATGTGGAAAGAAGACAGAGACCAAATTATGTTCAAGATAGTTGAGAACTTTTCTATTATTGAAGTAGTTAAACTATTTCCTAAACTAGTTTCAAAAGATGAAAATGGTAAAATAGTATTTAATATGGCAGCCTTCACAGGCGTGGCTTCTAAAACAAAGGAAGGTGAATTATACATAGATGAATATAAATTAAATGATTTGGCAAAAGAAATAAAACTAAAGGAAAAAAAACTAGAGGATATCCCTGAAGATGCGGACTTGGAAGAAGTTAAGGAAAAAGAAAGTTTAGATTAAATAATTAAGGTAAATTTATATCTTATTTTTTTTTTATTTGGTTATATTATAAAATGTCTCAGCAAGAAAGTTCATTCCCCCAAAGTTTAGATTATAGTCCAAATCCTTTAGCAATCTCGGCACGCAGTTATACTACTCAGTGTGTACCAGAGTCTTCATCTACTGCCAAACCAGGTGAAATCGTCCGTATTCGAATCCCTAGTGGTCGTGCTGGTTCTTACCTAAATGGACATAAATCCTTCCTCTCATTTGTTGTAGAAAATAAAACCTCAGTGGAGGCACTTAATACGGTAGGCACAGTTGCTGAGTATTCTGCTGATGCTAATGGTCTTGCTTATGCTGGATTACGATTAGATGGTTCTGTATATTCTATCATTCAAACTCAAGAGTGCTATAATTCAAGTAATCTTTTAGAGTCAATCCAGAATGCTAATGTTTTATACAACATGATGGTTGATCTTCAGACTTCCACCTCCAATAGATTAACCTCCAATACTATTCTTGGAACTGGTGGAACTGGTAATAACTCTCTATACTGGACGAACTGGAGAGCAGCTACTTTAATATCACCTATTGGGACAGAACAACAGAATTCAATGAATGTTATAACTGGACCTGAATGGGGAGGTAATTCATTAAATGTTTATACTGGTTTAAATATTTTAAGTAAACCTGTAGCAACCGTAGGAGGTGTACCTATTGATTGGACTGCTGGTGAAAGTATTATAATGGCTACTAAATTAGGAGCTGCTGGTTTTCCTGATGTAGACGTACAGGAGGAAGGTAATCAAGTAGGTCCTGTAACTGGAAACTTACCTCTTTCTTACTATAATGAGGGTGCTTCTACTGACCCTCAAGTTTTTGCTAATTGCCAAGCTACTTACCAGAGAGGTGCCTCTCATCATAATGGTTTTATTAGTAGAGCGGGTCCTGTAATTCCTTACAACGGTAAAGCTAAATTTTGTGTGCCTCTCCTATCTGGAGTAATTGGTACTCTTTGCTGTAAATTATTTCCTTTACACGCTCTTAATAGTGATTTACAATTACACATTACTTTAGCAAGTGATAATACTGCTATTTGTAATAACTACATTCCCACACATTGGAGTAGGTCTATTCAATCCCCTGATGGTGGAGCTATTGCTGATGGTGGTGCTAAAGTTCCAGGTAATAATAACCTTAACCCTAAATATCAATTAAGTGAAATACAATACCACGCCAATATTGTAGAAGTATCGGCACAGGCACAGGCTATGCTTGATCAGGCGACTGGTGGACAATATGTAATACCCAGTATGTCTTATAGAAACTTTGAATATTCTTTACCATCAGGTTCTCTAATGAATGAGTTCCCAGTTCCTGCTCGATTTACTAGTATCAGGAGTATGATAGGTTGCCAGCGTCCCAGTGATAGTTTAAATCGTGCTGATAGATTTTCTTTGACCTCTCGTATTAAGAATTTTATGACTGGTATTCAATACAGAGTAGGTAGTCTTCTTGTTCCTCAACAGCCTATTAAGATGGAAAACATTAGTGCTTCAGTCGGTTATGTAAATAGTGGTAAAGCACCTGAAGCATTCTGTCACTTGTTAGAATGTGTAGGACAATCTGTAACTGATATGGATATTAAATGCGGATTAGATGATAACATGTATGGTGCTAATCACGATATAGATTATCAGTATGGAGCCAGACCTGATAATTTTGTAGCTTCTGCGGCTGTACCTGATAGAGTTATTACTTATGGAGCTGGACCAACTGATATAGTAGATGGTCAAACCGACCAACGATACTACTCACGTTGTACTGGTAGTCGTGCTGGTTTCGCTTGGGGTATTGATATGGAATCATTTAGTAATGCTGGTTGTACTGGTCCTCTCCAGTCTGGCACCAATACTCTTGGTCTTAATATTATGTGTAGATTATATTGTGATAATACCAGAACAAATGTAGGAGAAACTGTTAATGCTCAAACAGATATTGTTCCAGTCCAGGTTAGTCATTTCGTGTGCTTTGATCAAGTTTTGGTAGTGAGTGGTGGAGTATGTAGCACCCGCTTTTAGAATCTTTTGATAATTTAAAATAAATTTGATTTAAGATTCATTTAACTATATATATCTGAAATGGAAATCTTAAAAGAAAGTTGTATTTATAAATTATATTGTAATTATCTTGATAAAGTATATATAGGACATCATAAAAATTTTAATATTGAGGAAAGATTAAATACTCATAAATGGTGTAGAAATAGAACTTATAAAAAATGTGGTAGTGCTGATTTATATAAAATTGTAGATAATATTGAAGATGTTAAAATTGATATCATTTACAGGTATTATAATATTAGTTTAGACCAATTAAAAGACTATGAAAGACAAACTATGTTAGAATATGGATTTTATGATAATAAATTATTTAATAAAAATTTACCTTACGGATTAGAGAAAGAAGAAAGACAAAAAAAAACTAAAAGAGAATACTATGAAAGAAATAAACAGAAAGTTATAGATAAGGTAAATGATAAAAGAAAAACTGTTGAAGGTAAAGAAAAACTAAAAGAAAGAATTCTATGCATAGAATGTAATAAAATGATTTTAAAATGTACTAAAGCAAGACATTATAAATCCAATAAACATCTCCAAAATAAAAATATAACTTAATAATAAATGTTCCAAGTTAATAATGCTGATATTTATGAAGGTCGTGGTGCTTTAGATTTACCAAATACTTTAGAAAGAAGAAGGAGGTTTACATTATCTATAGAAAGTGATGGATTTACAACTAATTTATCTGAGGGCAGAACTTGGTTTCAAACTCAACCTGATGCTGAAGATGCTTTTAGAATTCCCTTTGAAAATTCAACTAATGCTTTAACTTTTAATTTACCTATGCCTTATAAAAGTAGAACTGGTTTTTTTAATGTAAGTTTAAGGTCTTTTTGTATAGGAAATAATAATCTTAATAGCAATTATGAAGGCAATGACGATAGTGATTCTTTTGTGCCTTTTCAATCTAATTTAATAGTAAATATTAAAGCATCTTCATCTTATAATTGTAGTATTAAGGATAATAAAAAAACTATATTACAAGGATTACTTCCAACATTACAATCTGATTATCCAGGACTAGTTACCAAAATGGAAGAAATATCAGGAGGGTTTCCTATAGGGTCAGTCCAATTATATAATAGCAATGGTGATAATCATATAACAGGTCAAGGGGCAGGAATGGCAGAGCATTCATTCAATGTACCTTTCATATATCCTACAAAATGCGATGATTTTGGTGTGACCATACCTGATAGTGCTTTTAATAATAATCAACTTACTATAACTTTAACAGCACCTGCTCATTTATGGTTTGGTAATGCGGGTGATTATACTACAGCTGTTAAAACGGATGTGCCAGTATTAATGAATACTACAGCACCTGAGGATTTATTGACTTCTTCTATAACAAATTATAAACCATTTAACTTACCTTATACTGCTGTTATATCTTTGGAGGAGTGTTAGAATATATATTTATAATAATTATTAAAAGTTCCAAATACCCCGATGTCGGGCAAAATATTAACATTTGAAAAAGAAATTCTTATAGAGCAGATTTGAAAATACTTTTTGAAAAGTGAAAATAATGCCCGACATCGGGGAAAAGTGAAATACTAATAAAATTTCATTCTTTTCCAATACTCTTCAGATATCTCTTGAGGTTTTCTATTTTTTAATAAATCTTCACGAGTAGTTGCTCCTTGTGCCAATCTACCATATGCTTGACCACCAACTATAATATTCTTGGTGAATGGTATGTTCGTGAGAGCTGCTCCCGTAACTTTATTTTTTTCGCTGGCGGTTCTTAAGTCAGAACCCAAAAGCTCCGTGGCAAGTCCTTGCTTTTTACTATAATCTTTTATCCAATTTGTGCTAGAATTTAATCTGTTCACTGAACCAAACTTGCCAGGTCCCTTTGTAGGTAAATTCCTTACAAATTCCAATGGTTTCAATTCCTCTTTAAAAAATTCTTTTCCAACTTTAAGTAAACTCATGTATACTAATACAAAATAAAATTAATCAGATTATCGAATTTTTTCCAAAAGTCTTTTTTAGGTTTTACCGGTTTTGTTTTTTTAATAGGTTCTTTAAAGTTATTAATAATTAACAGAGTAGGTTTTTTCATTATATTAATATCTAAATATAATTTTAAATATTTGATTCACTCCCAGGAATCGTGAATATAGAATCTTAGTAAATTCTTTAATAAAATTATCTCTTTTTTTAATTCCATAATAATATCATCTTTTTCTTCTTCCACTTCCTTTATAGTTCTTCTCTTTACTGCTTTTTTCTTAATATCTATCTTAAGGTTTTCTCCTGTTAGAGATTCGTGTAAATCAAATAAAGAATTATCAGACATTTAATATAATGTTAGAAAATAATAAAAAAAAGAGAACTAATGAAAATAGTAAAAGATGGAGATCCAAAAATAAAATTTATACAAGGTTATATGCTATGTTTCATCAAAAAAATATAAATATGAAAACAACAATTAAGAATTTAGATAAACCTATAGTTATTTCTTTTAATTAATATTTTTTTTTATCTTAGAATTATAGTATATGGTTAAGGTTCTTGAATTGTTTTCAGGTACTCATTCTGTGGGTAAGGTAGCAAAAGAAAAAGGTTGGGAAGTAGTAAGTCTTGATCTGAACAATGCTGATATAAATATTGATATTTTACAATGGAATTACATGATATATGATTCTAATGAATTTGATATAATATGGGCTAGTCCTCCTTGTGATACTTTTTCAAGTATAAAAAAAACTCATATAGGAAGAAAAAGAAAGTGTGGTAAAATTATAACTCGAGAAGATATAGAAAATGATATTAATAAAAGAGGATTACCTTTATTAAATAAAACATTAGAAATACTATTATATTTTAGACCTAAATATTATTTTATAGAAAATCCACAAAGTAGTAGTATGAAACAATATTTAGACTTTCCTTATTATGATGTGGATTACTGTAAATATTGTTTATGGGGTTATCGAAAAAGAACAAGAATATGGACTAATTTAGAAGGGTTTATACCTAAGAAGTGTAAGCAAGATTGTGGAAACTGTATAGATGGTAAACATAGAATCAATATTGGAATGACTACAAAAAAAAGAATAGAAGGAATTAAATCAGAATATACAAAGTTAAGTGAAAGATATAGAATACCACCTAAATTAATTGAAGAGTTATTTAATAGGTTCTAAAATAAGTCCAGTCTTTCCAACAATCTAATATTTCACCGTGAAATTGTTTAATTAACCAACTAATACCTATTTCTTCAAAAGTGTAGGTTTTATTGGTAAAGCAAAATTTAATATCTGTATATTTATCTAAACTATAAATACCATTATCAACCAACTTATCATAGTCATCACCATATAAATAACTATCTATATATATAGCAGTTATATCCTTACAAATTTGTTTCATAATTTTCTTTTGTTTACGCTCTACTGTATCATTACAGTAAGATAGAATATTTTTAAAGATATCTTGAGGAAAGTCAGTCATCGAGACCAATATATCCAAATGAAAATTAAATCATATTTTTTTTCGTGATTTTTTGTATAGGTTTATAGGAATCTATATCTATTAATAATTAAATCTAAGAAAAAACCAAAATTCTTCTCACTCGCTCTACCTTTCCCACACGAAAATCTTGATTTATCCAACTAAGATGAAGATTACTACTTTTATAATAATTGTCAAAACAGGAAGTATGCTGTAATAATTCATCTACTTCATAGTTTTTATCATACTCAAAGTTAGTATAACAGTTAATATTTTCTATAAGATTAATGTGAAGCATTTTCTGTCGGCGTTCAACGCGGTCGTCACAGAAGGTCAGAATATTTGAGAAGATTGATTGGGGAAGATAAATTGAAGTCATCGAGACCAATATATCAAAATGAAATTTAAATCATATTTTTTTGGAGTTAGGTTTTGTAGGTTATAGGAATCTATATCTATTAATAAAGTTTGAGATTAATAGTTCAAATCCCCCGACGTCGGGCAAAATATTAACATTTTAAAAAGAAATTCCTTAGAGAGCATATTAGAAAATACTTTTTGAAAAGTGGAAATAATGCCCGACATCGGGGAAAAGTGAAATTATGGAAAATTGACTATGCATTAGATAAAAGGTTAGAAAGCAGATCATATAGAAGTTTGGCGAAAATACAAGAACTACTATCGTCCAGTCATAATTTACCTATAGAAAAATACAAGAAACTACTAAAAAAACAGTATTTCCTTAATTTTGTAAAATACTATAGTTTAAATAATTAAGAATTACCGAAAATTATTTTCAGATTGTATATTTAGATAGATAGAATAGAAAGAAAAGGGGAGGGTGGTCCG
>Ga0208303_1000442_pt1 | contig 17103 bp, 28 predicted proteins | sample CB_VirMetaG_2_FD_184537 | JGI IMG/M metagenome (GOLD analysis project Ga0208303, IMG submission 184537) | Freshwater to marine saline gradient viral communities from Chesapeake Bay - CB_1504_2 Viral MetaG (SPAdes) (version 4) | ecosystem: Environmental > Aquatic > Marine > Coastal | place: USA... | reverse complement strand
AAAAGAAGTTGAAGACTTCAAAGGCCAGTTCTGGGGCTCAACTTTTTATGTCCGACGAGGCAAAAGAAAAGATGCGCAATCGCCCCTTCGGAGGCACGGAAATAGAAAATCTAATTAACAAGTCTATCACTAATAGGATGTTAGAAGGAAAAATGACTCCTGAAGAGAGTGGTAATTTAAACGCAGAAACTTTTATAGACATGATTGATCGAGCTTACGATCTTGATAAGCCAAGAGTTTCTAAAAAGAAGTATGGTGGAAAGGTCGCTAAAATGAAATATGGTGGCATGGTTGAGGGTTATGAGCACGGCGGAGAAGTCGGCGGCAGTTGCCGTGGCGGCGGCGCAGCTTTGCGCGGAACTAAATTCTCTGGAGTTAAGTAATGACTAAGATCGTTATCAACATTGATATGGAAGAGCTTAAAGGTGGCGTCAATCAAATGGTTGATGACGATCAAGTCGAAGAATTTTCTTGTCCTTTGGTGACTGAGGACGAGGAAGAAAACTCTGAAAACAAGCAATATGCTATTGATGAGTTTTCATATGGCCCTTCTTCTAAGAACTGGGAAAAGAAGCCTGAAAAGTGTGGTATTTGCAAGTATTATGACATTCGATCTGAAATGATAGGGTGCATTGAGGATGGCATGGGAGATGCCGAAGACTTGGGTTATTGTTCTAGGTTGGACTTTGTTTGCAGTTACGAAATGGTTTGTAATGCTTATGCGTCTGGCGGTCCTGTAACCGATTACGAAAACGAAGATAAATCACCGATTGATGGCGGATCTAAGGATATCTTCTAATGAGGTTGGAGCGGGATATTTTGAAGAGGCTACCTCCCGACTCTTTAATGAGCATGTTCTCAGTGGATTGCTCCAGACTGATTGAACTCTATTCTGCTCCAACACCTGAAAAGGAATAAAAATGGCTATTGAAAGAGATATGGGTGCTGGTGGAATAAATATGCTTCCAGACGTGTTGCCTGAAGAACAGGTAATGATTGAAGAGCTTCCTCAAGATCCCGGCATTTTTGAGTTTGACGATGGCTCTGCGATTGTAGGGGAATACGAAGAATCTTTAGAGCCTACAAACATTGAGTTTAACAGCAACTTGGCTGAATACATAGATGACGCAGATCTTTCTAGTATTGCGTCTGATTTAACTGGCGATATTGATGATGACTTTGCGGCGCGTCAGGACTGGGAAGACACATACAAGCGCGGATTAGAGTATCTTGGAATGCAGTACGAAGATCGTACTGAGCCTTTTGAGGGGTCTTCTGGCGTTGTGCATCCTTTGCTTGCAGAGAGTGTAACTCAGTTTCAGGCACAAGCGTATCGTGAGATGTTGCCTGCGAGTGGTCCTATTCGCGCTGAGGTTGTTGGCGCTAATAACGAAGATGTTATTAAGCAGGCAGAACGCGTCAAGGATTACATGAATTACATGGTTACTTACGAGATGGAAGAATACGATCCAGAGATGGATCAGATGCTTTTCTATCTTCCGGTAATTGGTTCTACTTTTAAGAAAATTTACTTTGATCCATTAAAGGGTCGTGCTGTTAGTAAGTTTGTACATGCTGAAGACTTGGTTGTTCCTTATGGAGCAACAGATTTGGCATCTACGCCTCGCATTACGCACGTTATCAAGATGGATTCGAATGAAGTTCGCAAACTTCAATTAGCTGGCTTTTACAGTGACATTGATTTGCCTTCTAGTTCCAACTCAGAAGATTCTTCTGAAGTTCAGCAAACCATTGACGATATTCAAGGCGTTCACCCTAGCAACTCGTCAACTGAGTTAACTTTGCATGAAGTACACACAGACTTGGACATAGATGGCTTTGCAGACATAGGCCCAGATGGTGAGGAAAGTGGTTTAAAGCTTCCCTACATCGTTACGATACTTGCTGATACTGGGGATGTTTTGTCCATTCGTCGCAACTACGATGAAATGGACCCGATGAAGCGCAGAAAGCCTTACTTCGTTCATTACAAGTTTTTGCCCGGTCTTGGCTTTTATGGGTTAGGTTTGACTCATATGATCGGTGGATTGGCTCAAGCCTCTACATCTATTTTGCGTCAACTTATTGATGCTGGTACGCTGTCTAACTTACCTGCTGGATTTAAAGCTCGTGGAGCGCGTATTCGTGACGAAGAAAATCCGATTCAACCGGGTGAGTTCCGAGACATCGACGTTGCTGGGACTGACATACGAACCTCTCTGATGCCCTTACCGTTTAAAGAGCCATCTGGTACTCTTTACAACCTTTTAGGCACTCTCGTGGACGCAGGGCGGCGCTTTGCTGCTATGGCGGACATGAAGATAGGTGAGATGGGCGGCGAAACGCCTGTTGGCACTACAATGGCTATTATGGAGCGTGGAACGAAGGTTATGTCCGCTATTCATAAGCGGATGCACTATTCTCAGAAGCTTGAGTTTAAACTTCTTGCAAAAGTTTTTTCTGAAACGATTCAGTCTTATCCATACATGCCTTCTAACGAGTATGGCCCAGAGGTTTTTGCAACTGACTTTGACAATAGAATAGATGTTCTTCCTGTTAGTGATCCGAACATCTTCTCTATGGCGCAACGTATTGCTTTGGCTCAAACGCAATTGCAGTTGGTGCAATCAAACCCACAAATACACGGTGGTCCGCAAGGTTTGTATCAAGCGTACAGGAATATGTACGAAGCTCTTGGCGTTAATAACATCGACGGTATATTACCTCCGCCGCCTCAACCGCAGCCTGCGAACGCTGCGAAAGAAAACCAAATGGCGATGAACGGCGCACCTCCACAGGCTTTCCCTGACCAAGATCACAAAGCTCATATGGAAACTCACCTGTCTATTATGTCTACACCTACTGTGCAGATGAACCCACAGGTTATGAGCATTTTGCAGGGCCATATTCAAGAGCACATTGGGCTTCTTGCCGAACAGCAAGCGTCTCAAATGGTTATGGAGCAAGCTGGACCTGAAGTTCAACAGAATCCAGAAGCCATGCAGATGTTGAAGCCAGCTATAGATCGTCAAGCGGCTATTCTTATTGCTGAACTCACTGAGCAATATGCGCAGACAGTTGAGCCTATATCTGAAGGTACAGACCCGCTCGTGGATATTAGGAATCAAGAACTTCAATTGAAGGCTGCTGATTTGCAACGCAAGTCAGATGAGTTTCAAGCGAAGCAACAACTTAATCGTGAGCAAGAAGCAGCAGATATGCTGTTGGCTCAGGAGCGTCTGAATTTGCAAAGAGATGCACTAGAGGACAAAACTCGTGTTGCCGAGGATCGTGTGCAAACGCAACGAGATATTGCAGCACTTAATAACGACACAAAGCAAAGGGGGATGAACAATGTCCAGTAGTGTTCGTGAAAAGATGGCTCAGGTTAATAAAGATAAACTTAAAGTTATGCGTGCCGCAGAAACAGTTACGGAAAAAGTGAGGGCTCGAAATGACAAAGGGAACTTCGTCCCAGACGATCCAAGCACGCCGGAAAATGAGGCTTGGGTCGAAAAACCTAAAGTCACAAAAAAACCTGCCGCAAAGAAAAAAACAGCCTCAAAAAAGTCTAAGTAGGTTTAGCTCAATATCAAGACCCCAGAAATTCATGGGTGTTTTTTAAAATATTGGGATATGTACTTGTGTTTCCCGCTAGATCTTATAAAGTTCTAGTGGGAGAATATCATGGACTCACTGCATTTAGCTGATTATCTGTACAAAAAGCTGCGTCAAAAGCGTGAAGACTTAGAGGTAACTTTAAGTACTGGAAACGTGCAGGATTTTGCTGAGTACAGATACATAGTTGGACAAGTAAAGGGTCTCACCTTTATGGAGGATGAGATCAGAACCTCAATGAAAAACATAGAGTATTCAGATGACTAAAAAACTTTTCGTTCCTGAGCACGTTGCCAGAAAAATGAACAATCCCAAAGGCATGGAAGATATACCCAAGCCCTTGGAGACTGCTTTTGGCAAGCCAAAAGAGCAGAGTAAAAATGAAGACGATCCATCACAAATTGGTGCGTCTGTTATTGAGAGGCTTCCGCAGCCTACTGGCTATAGGATGTTGATCATTCCATTCTATCCAAGCGAGAAAACCAAAGGTGGGCTTTATGTTCCTGACGCGGTTCGCGATAGAGAAGCATTTGCGACTGTAGCCGCTTATGTCGTTAAGCTAGGTCCAGACGCATACCAAGACTCCCAAAAGTTCCCAACAGGACCGTGGTGTTCTGAAAAAGATTGGGTTCTTATAGGACGATATGCTGGAAATCGCTTTAAAGTGGAAGGTCTTGAGGTTCGTGTGATAAATGACGATAATATTATTGCAACGATCCTTGACCCCAAAGACATTTCTTATGTATAAAGATCACAGAAGGAAGAAATCTTATGCAAGCTGAAGATCAAGAAGATTTTGAAAATGCTACCTCTGTTGAGGTAGATGATGACGATAGTTACGTTGCTTCAGCAAGTGACGATAATGATTCCGACGATGAATCAACCCGAACAAATGTTCGAGATGACGATGATGACGACTCTGAACTAGGTAGTTACAGCAAAAAAGTAGATAAGCGTATTAGGAAGCTTACTGCCGCTAGACGCCAAGCTGAAGAAGAGGCCGCGGCGGCAGTTCAGTATATTCAACAAGTCCAAGCACAAAACGAGCAATACAAGCAGCGTTTATCAAGCTTGGATAAGGGGTATATGAGTGAATACGAGGGCCGTATAACCACTCAAGAAGCTCAGGCAAAGCGTGCTATGGCTGAAGCCTATGAGGCTGGAGAGTACGAAAAAGTTGCCGAGGCTCAATCTGCAATTGCTCAAATCGCAATTGAAAAAGAGCGTTTGCGGATGCAGAAGCAGCGTTCTGCGCAACAGCAACAGCAATCTCAACAACAGGCTCAGGCTCCACAACAGCCACAACAGCGCCGAGCTCCGGCCCGAGATTTAAAATTAGAATCTTGGATGGCGAAAAACACTTGGTTTGGTCCTAACGGTGACAAAGTTATGACTGGTGCGGCTAGAGCAATTCACAATACATTAGTTGCGGAAGAGGGTTTCGATCCCACCAGTGACGAGTATTATGCAGAGATCGACAGGCGTATGCGTCGAGAAATGCCAAACAAGTTTCAGGCTGACAAAAAGAACGTCCAAGTTGTCACACCTGCGGGTAGCGGAAATCGCAGCCTTAAATCTGGACGGAAAAAGCAAGTAGAACTTAATGCGGGTCAAGTCGCTTTAGCACAGAAGTTAAACATACCTCTGGACAAATATGCTGCTGAAGTTGCCAAAATCGCAAATCGGAGAAATTAATATGACTGATAGATCGTCACGCGAGTCAAAATCGCGGGAGCTCGAAGAGCGCAAAGTATGGCGTCCCGGTTCAGCATTAGATGCTCCAGAGGCTCCGCTTGGATACAAACATCGTTGGATTCGTGAATCTGTGATGGAATTTGATGACAAGACAAACGTCCATAAACGGCGGCAAGAGGGATATGAACTCGTTCGTGCAGAGGAATATCCAGAGTGGTTTGGACCAGTAGTAGATGAGGGACGCAACGCAGGCATCATTGGTGTTGGCGGTTTAGTATTGGCGCGTATCCCCAACGAAATGGCAGACCAGAGGAATCATCACTATCAAGGTGTTACCAATAACCAAATGGAAGCCGTTGACCGTGACTGGATGCGCGAAAATAACCCGGCGATGCCTAAACTGGCAGCGCAACGCAAATCATCCGTGAGCTTTGGTTCTCGGAGTAAAACTGAAGGATAAGTAAAATGGCGAATCAAGACGCCCCTTTCGGCCTTCGCCCTGTCCGCACGAGCACTAGCTCTCAGCGGCAAAATCGGTATCGTATTGCTTCAGCATATGGCACAGGTATTTTCCAAGGCGACCTAGTAACGGTTGCTACAGATGGAACAATCACTCGTGCGGCTGCTGGCGGTACTGCTCTGATTTTGGGTGTATTTAACGGCTGCTCATATGTAGATCCGAATGGCAATATAGTTTACTCAAACTATTGGCCTGCTGGCGCAACTGGGACTGACATTTTTGCAAATGTTATTGATGACCCAGCCGCAACTTTCGAAATCCAAGCAGACGCTGCATTCCCTGTAGCTGACTTGTTTGGCAACTTCGATATTGTGGATGCAACAGCAGGTAGCACAGTAAGTGGCAATTCTCGCACTGAGATTGATGTTACAACTGGCGCTGTGACTGCAACATTGCCACTCAAAGCAATCGACATCTCTCAAGATCCTGAGAATAGCGATGTTTCCGCCGCGAACACTAATGTGATCGTAAAAATCAATAATCACCTGTTCAGTGCTGGCACTGCGGGTCTGGCATAAGGAGACTGAGTTATGGCTATTTCACGTTCACAACTGGTCAAAGAGCTAGAACCGGGCCTCAACGCTTTGTTCGGCATGGAGTATGATCGTTACGAAAACGAACATGCTGCGATCTACGAAACCGAGTCTTCAGACCGTGCGTTTGAAGAGGAGGTCATGCTCGTCGGATTTGGCAATGCACCTTCAAAAGCAGAAGGTTCTGGCGTTGAGTTTGACAATGCAAATGAAGCATACACTGCTCGTTACTCACACGAAACAGTTGCCCTCGCATTTGCACTTACTGAAGAAGCTGTTGAAGACAACTTGTATGACCGCCTTGGCGCTCGTTATACTCGTGCTTTGGCACGCTCTATGGCTCACACTAAGCAAGTTAAAGCTGCTGCAACGCTCAACAATGCGTTTGATGCAAACTTTACTGGTGGTGACGGTGTTGAACTTTGTTCAGCGGCACACCCTCTTGCTGGTGGCGGAACTTTCCGCAACGAGCCAGCAGTAGCGTCTGATCTAAACGAAACTTCTCTTGAGAATGCTCTCATTGATATTTCGACGTTCGTTGACGAGCGTAACATGATCATTGCTCTTCGCGGCATGAAGATGATTATTCCACCACAACTGCAATTTGTTGCAGATCGTTTGTTGGAATCAACTCTTCGCGTTGGAACTGCTGATAATGACATCAACGCAGTTCGCAACATGGGTATGCTTCCTGAAGGTTACACAGTTAACCATTTCTTGACCGACCCAGACGCGTGGTTCATTAAAACTGATGCTCCAAACGGCTTTAAGCATTTTGAACGCTCACCAATGCGTACAAACATGGAAGCTGATTTTGACACAGGCAACATGCGCTTTAAAGCTCGTGAGCGTTATAGCTTCGGCTATTCCGATCCACGCGCTGTATTTGGTTCGCCCGGAGCCTAATCCGTTTCGAACTTAATTTAAGGAAAGGGCTGCTTCGGTGGCCCTTTTCTTTTTCTAAAACATCTGTATCATGTAAATATCCCTGACAGTCGCATGGTGCGGCTGACTTTAGCCACGACAGGAGATTCAAATGGCTCTATCAACTTTTTCAGGACCCGTTCGTTCCAACAACGGTTTCCAAATCCCCGTAGTTACAACTGCTAACTTGCCAGCATTTGGCGATGTTGCGGTTGGCACAGCGTATATCGTTAGCGATAATGGCGCAGGCAACAATGAATATTGCATTGTTATCAACACAGGCGCGGCTTGGGTTACTGCTGTTGGCGCTGCACTATCTTAATAGGAGGCTAACATGGCAGGACCAGTAAAGGCTTATGCTTGGCCTCAAGGCACAACAGCCGCTGTTGTTGGGCCTCAACGCTCTCGCATTCGACAAGTTGTAATGTACGCGGAAACCGCTGGCAGTTTTACAATAAAAAATGGCTCTAATTCAGGAGAGACGTTAATTGAACAGCCGTTTCCTGTGGGAATGCACGTTTTAAACATTCCTGACGATGGAGTTTTGGCGACGAGTGGAGCATATGTAAGTGCTTTTACTGGTGCCAATAACGATCTGACAATCTTTTTGTCATAAGGAGTCAAAATGGCTGGAAATGAAGTTAAAGCGGTTCACAGACACGATACTGGGTCGTTCGCTTCAGGTCGTGGTCGTTTAATGGGCTTTATTATAAATCACGACACAGGCGCGACAGAACAAGCCATTGTATATGACAATGCTTCTGCCGCGTCTGGAAATATTGTTTTGGAACTAGATGAATCTGGCAAAGGTGTTTTTGGAATGGAAATTCCGGGTGATGGGATAATTTTTGAGAACGGCCTTTGGGGTGTAGTACCATCTAATGTAACGCTAACTTTGTTTTTGCAGAGATAAAAATGCCTCGTAAAAAAGAGACACCTATTCGCAAGACAACTGGTAAGGGCGGCAACTACCGCAAAACCAAGTCTGGCGCGGGTATGACCAAAAAAGGTGTGGAAGCCTACAAAAAAGCTAATCCCGGTTCAAAATTAAAAACTGCTGTGACTGGTAAGGTCAAAAAGGGAAGCGCAGCCGCAAAACGACGCAAGTCATATTGCGCACGTTCCGCTGGTCAAATGAAGAAGTTTCCAAAGGCGGCAAAAGACCCTAACTCACGCCTAAGACAAGCGAGAAAGCGGTGGAAATGTTGATGGCAGATAAAAGTGTTCACGACTTAGAGTTGGAATTAGTAAAATTTCAAACTCAACAAGATCATTTGGTAAATAGCGTCGATAGGTTGAAAGACGATATGAAAGAGGTAAAAGTTACCTTGTTTCAAGCAAAGTGGATGATCGTTGGTGCACTTTTAGTCGCGAGCTTTATGAACAGCGATATGCTTATAGAAGCTCTGTTGGGGCTTTCTAAGTAATGGCGATTGGTCGTTCTCAAATGTCCCAACAGGTGACTAAGCCGCCTATGAAGAAAAAGGTGAAGAAAAATGCCAAAAGACGCATGTTACAAAAAAGTAAAAGCAAGGTACAAAGTATTCCCAAGCGCATACGCAAGCGGCGCAATCGCAAAGTGTCGTAAGGTTGGCGCAAAAAACTGGGGTAACAGTAAGGAAAAGCCAGTTAAAAAGGCTATGGGCGGAGAGATTATGCCTTCAAATGAGTATAGAAAACGTCCAGTTCGCCGTATGTTAGGAGGCGGAGAGGCTATTGCAAATGGATGCGGGAGTGTAATGACTGATCGTCGTAAAGTTACAAAGTTGGGATAATGGCTGTTCGTAAAACAAAAAAAGGTGCTGCACTCAAGCGTTGGTTCAAAGAAGACTGGAAAGACGTAAGTACTGGAAAGCCATGTGGTCGTAAAAAGGGTGAAAAAAGAAGCACTCCTTACTGCCGACCAAGCAAGCGAGTAAGCTCTAAAACACCTAAAACAGCTTCGGAGATGACATCTGCTGAAAAGCGTAGTAGAGTATCTCAGAAGAAGCGTCTTGGACAACCCGCAGGAAAGCCAAAGCGTGTTGAGCCGCTTAGAAGGAAAAAGACATGACTGTATCTGGCTCCGCAGATTTTGAACTTGACGTAGCGGAATACGTTGAAGAGGCATTCGAGCGGTGTGGCTTGGAAGCCCGAACTGGCTATGACTTAAAGACAGCAAAGCGGTCGTTAAACATAATGTTTGCGGATTGGGCCAACAGGGGCCTAAATCAATGGACTATTAAGGAAAGAACTTTGACAGTTGTGGAGGGTCAGAGAGTTTATCCATTGGCCGCAGATATAATAGATGTTTTAGCTGTTGTTGTGCGTCGTGGAACTACAGACTACACGATAGACAGAGTTAGCCGAGATCAATACCTATCTATTCCTACAAAAGAATCTACTGGTCGTGTAACTCAGTTTTTCTTAAATAGACAAATTATCCCAGATCTTCAGGTCTGGCCTGTTCCTGACAACGCTACAGATGTTTTGGTTTACAACTGCCTTACTCGCATAGATGACGCAGATACGATGACAAATACTGTAGACGTTCCGTTTAGATTTTATCCATGTTTGTCGGCAGGTTTAGCTTACTACATTTCTTTAAAAAGGGCTCCTGAGCGCGTTCAAATGCTCAAGGCGGTTTACGAAGAAGAAATGAGGCGCGCTATAGATGAAGACAGAGACAGGGCTTCTTTCCAAATTTCTCCTAGCTTGAGGAATTACAGAATTGTCTAAGTTTGCAACAGGAAAGTGGGCTTATGGTATATCTGACCGATCTGGCTTCAGGTATCGACTAAGAGATATGCGCCGTGAGTGGAATGGTCTTCTTGTGGGTAAGGATGAGTGGGAGGCCAAGCAACCACAGCTTGAGCCTATTCGCGCAACCCCTGACCCCCAAGCATTAAGAAATCCGCGCCCTGAACAAAACGTAGCTCAAAAAAACAATATTCAATGGGGATGGAATCCTGTAGGGTTGGCGTATGATGGTGGGTTAACTCCTAATAACCTAATCGCTCAAGGGGCCGTTGGAACAGTAACGGTGGTGACAACATGAGTTTTACATATGCGCAGCTAAAGCAGGCTATTCAGGATTACACTGAAAATGACGAAACTTCCTTCGTCACGAACTTGCCTTTGTTTATTCGGCAGGCAGAGGAGCGCATCCTAAAGAACGTGCAACTTAGCTTGTTTCGTAAAAATTCAACGGCTTCTACTACAGCCGATAACCCTTACTTGGCGGTCCCGTCAGACTTTCTTGCTCCGTTTTCTTTGAGTCTACGCGGACCAGATCAAGACAGGTTTTTTGTTGAGTTTAAAGACCCTAGCTTCTTGCAAAGCTACACCCCTGACAACACGACAACGGGCGCTCCTCGTTATTACGGGGTTTTTGATGTGGATAATTTTTTGTTGGCTCCGACTCCAAATGCTCCTGCGGTTGGGCAAAACTATACCGCAGAGCTTCATTATTTCTATCGGCCTCTAAGTCTGACTGCGGGTGCAGAAAATGGCACAACCTGGCTCAGTGAAAACGCTGAAATGGCAATGCTGTATGGCTCTTTGATTGAGGCTTACATCTACATGAAGGGCGAGCAGGACGTTATGGGTATGTACGCTGGTCGATTCCAAGAAGCCTTGGTTGGCGTCAAAATGTTGGGCGAAGCCAAAGAGACCACTGACGAGTACCGCACTGGTAAAGTTATAAGGGCGAAGCAATAATGTTTAAGGTAGATGTAAGTGTTCCACAAAACGACTCTATCGTAGGCGTTCGCACTACAGAGAATCGTGGATTTTCACCAGAAGAACTTGCGGAACAGTGTGTTCAGAAGGTGATTTCGGTTTCCGACAGTGCCCATCCGGGTATACGGGACCAAGCCCGTGCTTTTTCAAAGCACATTGAAACGCTTGTTGCATATTATATGCGTCAAGCTATTAGCAGTGACCGCACAACTGTGTATAATGCACTTAAAGACGCGGGACACCCCGACTTGGCTGAACTCATAAGGAGACTGTAACATGGCTTTCAGCGGCAACTACATGTGTACTTCCTTCAAGCAGGAATTGCTGACAGGAAGTCATAACTTTACAAACTCAACAGGTGATACGTTCAAATTAGCGTTGTATACAAACTCTGCAACATTTGATGCGTCTACCACGGACTACACTGCAACAAACGAAGTAGCGAACTCTGGTTCGTATGCAGCGGGTGGTGGCACATTGACGAATGTCACACCGACAACTTCTGGTACAACTGCGTTGACAGACTTTGCGGACTTGACGTTTACGTCAGCGACAATCACTGCGCGTGGGGCGTTGATTTACAACACCACTACGGGCGCGGGTTCTGGAACTACAGATTCAGTCGTTGTACTGGACTTTGGTTCTGACAAATCGTCTACAGCGGGCGATTTCCAGATTGTATTCCCAACGGCTGACGCGACTAACGCACTTATCCGTATCGCGTAAGAGTTATGGCGGATGTCGTTGTACCCTTAACAGGTTGGGGTTTCGGCTCTTGGGGTATCTCTGCGTGGGGCGAGAGCCCTTCTTTGCCTACTGCAACTGGATCGGTAGGCTCTGCAACTGTTACGGCAGGAGCCGTGGTTCTTGTTGCTGGAGTATCTACAACTGGATCGGTAGGTTCCGTTACAGTTACGGGTGATGGATTAGTTACTCCTGTTGGAGTTCTTGGTTCAACGTCCGTTGGCGTTGTTTCGGTACAGACAGAACAAGTTGTTCCTGTTACGGGGCTCGAAGCGACAGGATCGGTTGACTCTGTAACGGTTGTCGAAGGCACGGGAATTACGGTTACAGTTACGGCGTCGTTGCTTGGCACGGCGTCGGTTAACGGCGTTACGGTTGTTATCAACGCCTATGCTCCGGCCACAGGTCTTGAGGCTTCAGGAAATGTTGGCAGTGTCACTATTATCGAAGGCACGGGCGTAGATGTAAATGCTGTAGGAGTTGAAGCGGTTGGTGGGGTGACAGCCCCGACTGTAATTGGTGATGCTCCTAATGTTGAGGTTACGGGGGTCGCCGCAACAGGGCTTGTTAATCCTGTTGATCTTCGCACGTTCCAGAGAGTTCCTGTGAACAACATTGACATGATTGCCACGGCTTTGGTTGGTTTTGTAGAAGCGAAGCTAAGTGTAAGAATTTCTGTTACAGGGCTTTCTTCTAGCGCCCAAGTTGGTTCTGTGCTAGTTTACGATCAAATAATCCCTGAACCGGGGACGAGTTGGACAGGCGTAGCCCCTTCACCGGGCAGCACTTGGACAGAAGAAGAGCCAGTTTCTGGTGTAACATGGACTGAAATAGCAGCGTAAAGGTAAAGAGACATGGCTACCTATACAGTAAACGGCGGGTTAAAGAAAATCGCCACGGGGGATGAATCCGGTACATGGGGTGCATCCACTAACACGAACTTTGACATCATCGACCGTTTAACTAATGGGGTTGTCGATATAACTCTCACGGGTGCAACGGAGACTGTTACAACCACCGACGGCTCCATTTCCGACGGCATGAGCAAAGTACTTGTTTTTGGCGGCACACCGGGAGTTGCTGTTACGGTGACGATTGCTCCCAGCGATGCTCAAAAAGTTTACTTTATTAAGAACAACTGTGGCAGCACAATCACAATCACGCAGGGGTCGGGTGCTTCTGTAGACATTTTGGACGGAAGTTCTTCTATCGTTTACTGTGACGGTGCTGGCGCGGGTGCCGCGGTTGTTGAGATTACAGCGGGTTCGAGTGCGACCAATACTTTTGATGTAACTTCTTTCACGGCCACATCTGCACAAACAACCTTTAGCGTGACCTATACTGTTGGGAATATTCAAGTCTATCAAAACGGTGTCCTTTTAAAAGACACCACAGACTATACGGCTACGAATGGCACGTCTGTTGTTTTGGCGGCTGGGGCTACAACTGGCGACAGTGTTGACGTTATTTCATACGCTACTTTTGAGGTGACGAGTGCTTATACTAAAGCACAGTCGGATGCTCGATATGCGCAGTCTGCGAACAATCTTTCAGATTTGACAAGCGCAGCGACTGCTCTGACTAATTTGGGTGTGTCGGCAACAGCCGCAGAGTTGAATATTCTGGACGGTGCAACACTAACAACAACAGAGTTAAACTACGTTGACGGCGTTACCTCTGCTATCCAAACGCAGCTTGATGCCAAGATGACGCCGACTTACACTGGCGACGTTGACATTACTGGGGAACTTATAGCCGACAGCTACAACGAAACTTACGCTGCTGTCACATCGACTAGCAACGCCACAACGGTCAACTGTGAGAACGCCAACAGCTTCAGCCACACGCTGACAGAGAACACCACGTTCACCTTCAGCAACCCACCTGCAAGCGGTACGTCCTACACGTTCTCCATCGAGATCATCCAAGATGCTTCAGCTTCTGGCTTCACAGTCACATGGCCCTCAAGTGTTGACTGGCCAGCGGCTACTGCTCCAACCCTGACAGCCACTGCTAGTGCGAAGGATGTCTTCGTGTTCACAACCCGTGACGGTGGGACTAACTGGTACGGCTTCACTGCGGGTCAAGCATTAGCATAAGGAGCTACAATAATGGCTACTAAGAAAAAAATGCTACAGGCTGCGGCTGGTAATGCTGGTGGTGCTGGCCTGAACGTAGAAGATGTGTTCAGCACTTATTTGTATACTGGCAACGACTCCACGCAGACGATCACAAACGGGATTGATCTTGATGGTGAAGGTGGTTTGGTTTGGATTAAAGGCAGAAGTTCAGCAAAAAACAATGCTCTCTATGATACAGAAAGAGGCGTAAACCAGTATCTTTACAGCAACAGCACACTAGCCTCAACTAGCGGAACCAATATGGTTACTGCTTTTAATTCTGATGGTTTTTCAATTGGCAGCAATGCGCTAGTAAATGAAGGGCCGATTACCTACGCCTCTTGGACATTCCGCAAAGCCCCTAAGTTCTTTGATGTGGTGACTTATACTGGGGATGGCACGGCCCGTACCATCAGTCACAATCTGGGGTCAGTGCCGGGTTGTATTATTATCAAGAACCGAACTACTGCCAATAGGGATTGGGCTGTGTACCACAGGGGCGCTAACGCCTCTTCCCCAGAGGACTACCCCTTAACTCTAAACACTACTGACCAAGCCTATAACAACGATTGGTTTAATGACACAGCGCCTACGTCTTCTGTTTTTAGCGTGAAGACCAATAGCCGAGTAAACACTAACGGAGACAACTACGTCGCCTACCTCTTCGCCCACAACAATGGTGACGGTGAGTTCGGCCCTGATGGTGATGCTGATATTATCAAGTGTGGGAGTTATACTGGTAATGGTACAAAGCTAGATATTAACTTGGGTTTTGAAGCTCAGTGGGTTCTTGTAAAAAGAACGGATACAAGTGGCTATGATTGGCACTTATTTGACGTTATGCGTGGTATGCCTGTTGGTTCAGATGCTAAATGGCTAGAGCCTAATACATCCGCCGTAGAGGGAAGCAACCAATATATGTCTGCAAATTCTAATGGATTTACATTGCCAGATGGACATCCAGAAGTTTGTGCTAGCGGTGGAACCTACATCTACATCGCCATCCGCCGTGGCACTAAAGTGCCTGAGAGTGCGACTGAGGTGTTTGCTATTGATACGAGAGCATCCTCTGGAACAAATGTTGAACCTGCATACAGATCGCCTTTCCCTGTTGATATGGCTATCGTTGATCGTCCAGTGACAAGTGCAAGTACTAACAGAAATGTTGCAAGACTAATCGGTGATAAGTTTTTACGCACAGACGCCACGGCTGCTGCGGGTTCATATACCACTGTCGCTTTTGATAACATGAATGGCATAAGTGACAGTGCTTTTTCTAGCCCTGACACAAACAGGCTTTCTTGGATGTGGAAAAGAGCGCCGGGCTATTTCGATGGCGTTGCTTATAGTGGGAATGGCGTAGCAGGTCACACTGTTTCGCATAACTTGGGTGTTGAACCTGAGATGATAATCATAAAAGATTACAACAATACTAGAAACTGGATTGTTGGCTTGCAGTTTGGCGCATCCAGTTTCAATTATGGGCTTTTAAATTCTACTCAGTACATATCGGGGTCTGGATATAGCAACTCGACTGAATTTTTTGCCCAGCCAACATCCACCTCTTTTTCACTTGGAACATCTGTCGAGACAAACAATTCTATAGGTAAGTATGTTGCTTATCTCTTCGCCACACTCGCTGGCATATCCAAGGTAGGGAGCTACACTGGAAATGGCTCTAGCCAAACTATTAACTGTGGCTTTACGAATGGCGCTAGGTTCATCCTAGTGAAGCGGAGTAATAGTAGTGGCGATTGGTATATCTGGGACTCGCTCCGTGGTATCGTCGCTGGTAATGACCCACACCTAAGCCTCAACACGACAGCAGCACAAGTAACGTCTGATGATAGCGTAGACCCTGACAACAGTGGCTTCATTGTTAATCAGGTAAGCGCAACGAATATCAACGTCTCAAGCGCAAGCTACATCTTTTACGCAATAGCATAATCAACTGGCACAGGAGAACATCAATCATGTCAGAATATCGCAACCGCACAACAGGCGAAGTAAAAACGCAGGGGCAATGGCGAGCAGCTAACCCCAACACTTCTTTGCCTCGCGTATGGAAAGCAGCCACACTGGATGCACTCAACTTGGATGCAGTCCTACGCAGCCCAGCGGCTACTGTAGGTCAGTACCAAACGTCTGTTCGTGATGGTGTTGAGCAAGACGCTAACGGTAACTGGGTAGAGAAGTACGTTGCCCGTGATATGTTCAGCGACACCACTGACGAGGATGGCGTAACAACCACCAAAGCTGAACATGAAGCGGCGTATCAGGCTACGTTAGATGCCAAGACTGCCACAGCTAACCGCACCAAGCGTGATGGATTGCTGGCCGAGACTGATTGGCTTACAATGCGTTCATCTGATACAGCCACTCCCGTGCCTTCTGCTTGGCACACATATCGTCAGGCTCTTCGTGATGTAACGAGTCACGCGAACTGGCCTAACCTAGAAGAGGCCGATTGGCCTACTAAGCCGTAAAGGAGGTGTGAGATGGCAACACGCGCAAAAGATTTAGCCGACTTTATTGGCACCGGAGCACTGGCTCCGGCATTGAGATTAGAGGACGCCGCAGGGGGCGAGTATGTTGGGCTTGACGCTCCAACTACGGTTAGTGCAAGTTTTACGCTGACAATGCCCGGTGCAGATGGTACAAGTGGTCAAGCACTTGTAACCGACGGTTCGGGAACGCTCTCGTTCGGCGACGCAGGAATATCAACTGGTAAGGCCATAGCTATGGCTATCGTTTTTGGGTAAAGGAGGCTAGAAAATGGCTGCACCAAACATCGTAAATGTGAGCACGATCATTGGCAAGTCCGCCACTATCGCGCTTTCTACAACCTCGCAAACAACGCTGGTCAGCAACGCTGCATCATCGGGCAAGGTGTTTAAGATCAACATGATCCAAGTCGCAAACGTCGATGGCACAAACGCCTGCGATGTTACAGTTGACGTACACAGCGCCGCTGCTGGCGGTGGCACAGCTTACTCGCTGGTCAGCACTATTTCGGTTCCTGCTGACGCCTCTTTGGTTGTTTTGGATAAGAACACGGCAACTTACCTTGAGGAAGACCGTTCGATTACGGCGACTGCTGGCACTGCGAATGATCTGGAAGTGATCGTTAGCTACGAGGAAATTAGCTAATAGGAGCCTCTGATGGCTAAACGTACAGGCGGCTTTATAGGCCAAGACGGGATCAACGCACCCGATCCAGCGACAGGTG
>Ga0208303_1000440_pt1 | contig 17127 bp, 39 predicted proteins | sample CB_VirMetaG_2_FD_184537 | JGI IMG/M metagenome (GOLD analysis project Ga0208303, IMG submission 184537) | Freshwater to marine saline gradient viral communities from Chesapeake Bay - CB_1504_2 Viral MetaG (SPAdes) (version 4) | ecosystem: Environmental > Aquatic > Marine > Coastal | place: USA... | reverse complement strand
AAAAAGGAGTAAAACACTATGGGTTTTATTAGAAAAATGTGGAAGAAATATCTTGAATGGTTATTCAAAGACTTTTATAAATAGACTATGTGGTTAAATATTGCAGCTAAATTAGTTCCAGGAATGATTAAGACAGGTATGTCTATTGCTTCCAATAGAAGAAGAACTAAAGAATTAGAATCTGTTGCTGAACTTAAGTTAGCTGAGAAGATGGCTAATGGAGAAGTTGAATATAAAAAAGCAGTTATTGATTCTCATAGAGGAGATTTAAAAGATGAATTTTGTCTTATCCTTATTAGTATTCCTTTATTACTTTTAGCTTGGTCTGTATTTAGTGATGACCCTGATATACAAGCAAAGATAGATATTTTCTTTAATAAATTTTCTAATCTTCCAATGTTTTATCAAGCTCTTGTTGTAGGAGCATTTAGTACGATACTTGGTATCAAGGGTGTATCTACTTTCAAAAAAAAATAATCTATGTCTGACACATCTAAAGAAATTATACTTGAGTATAAGGATCAAGTAAGGTTACTAAGGGAAGAAGTTGCTGAACTTCAAGACGCTGGTAAGACTAAAGATGCTGCTAACAAAAGGTGTTTACAAAAACTTGAGAACACTAATGAAGATTTAGAAAGATCAAATAAAAGAGTAAAAGAATTAGAAGATAAATTAAAAGAAATAAAACCGAAAGAAAAAGAATGAAGTTTGCACTAACAATGATTATATGCTCTATCGTTTATCAAGAATGTACTGACCCACATCAAATGCCACAAGGTTATGATACTTTTAAAGATTGTGTGGTTGGTGGTCATGAAGAAGCTATTAAAAAAATGGCTGATTTTAAAACTATAGATGTAAACAATAATATGATTCATATTAAATTTGCTTGTATTAGATCAATAAGTTCATAATGTTTTCTTTAATTTGGTTTAAAGACGATCAATGGAAAATCTTTACAAATGAGGTTTGGAGTAGTAAAAAGGAAGCTGAGGATTATGGTAAACGAAATAAATTTAAAAAATCTATTCAATGGAAAGTTGTTGAATATGATAGAAAGTATTTTATATGACACAAATATCTAAACATTTCTCATTACAAGAGATGATTAATTCAGGTACAGCTTCAAGACTTGGCTTGGATAACACACCTAACGAAGAACAAATAGAAAATTTAAAAGCTCTATGTGAAAACATATTAGAACCACTTAGAGAATATTATGAGTCAAGACCTGTAAGTATTAGCTCAGGTTTTAGATCAGAAAAATTATCAGAAGCTATAGGATCATCTTCTAAATCACAACATTGTAAAGGCGAAGCTGTGGACTTTGAAATTTCAGGTTTTGATAATAAAAATTTAGCTTCACATATTAAGAACAACTTTGACTTTGACCAACTAATATTAGAATATTATGAAGATGGTATTCCTGATAGTGGTTGGATTCATGTTAGTTTTAAAAGAGATGGCACTAATAGAAAACAATCTTTAACTAAAAATAAAGGCGAAGGTTATAAGGTATGGCAATAAACAAAGCTAAAATGAAATGCAACTCACCTAAAAGACAAATATCAGGTGGTAAGAAGTTTGTTGTTAAGGCTTGTAAAGATGGTAAAGAAAAGATTATTAGATTTGGGGATGCTAATATGACAATTAAAAAAAACAATCCTGCAAGAAAAAAATCATTTAGAGCAAGACACAGATGTGATACTGCCAATGATAAATTTAGTGCAAGATATTGGTCTTGCAAAAACTGGTAACAATAGGAGAAAACTATGTACGGAAAAAAAGTAATGAAAAAAAATAAAAAGAAGAAGAAGAAAAATAAAAAAGGTAAAAAATAATGGCAATTAAAAAAGGTTATCACAGAACTAAGTCAGGTAAGATTGCTAAGAAAGGACTTTGGTATAATGTTAACAAAAGAAAGAAAAAAGGTACTAGCAGATCAAAAGCTAAAAGTACAATAAGTGCTAAAGCATACAGAAATTCTTAGGCGTAGTTCTTTTCAGAACTGGGGAGATGGTGGGCAAAATAGAAAGGAAAAAAAATGAAGAAAAAGACTTGGAAGAAAAATACTAGAGGTATTATTAGAAATGTTGGTCTATGTAAATATTGTGATCAAATGATTATATCTGATGAAGCCTTTGTTATTTTTGCAACTAAAGAACCAGCTCATTATTCTTGTATGAAAAAAGATGATGAAAACAGAAGTTTAGAACAAATATAAAAAAGGCGACCATTTCTGATCGCCTTATTAATTTAATATCCTATTTTAATATTAGTACCATTCAACAATGGTGTTTGTTGAGGGTCAGGGTACATAGCTTCATTCTTAACTTGATTACCCCTATGTAATTCAGGTGGATTATCTTTATATGAAAAGCTACTTACACCTTTTACAATGTCATAGCCTTCATAAAAATAAGTAACCTTTACATTTAAAGCGATTGCCAATCTACCTAATGTAGCAGCACTCATGCCATTAGTACCTTTTTCATATTTTTGAACTTGTTGGAAAGTAACTTTTATTTGTTCTCCAACCCATGATTGAGTTTTACCTAATTCTATTCTAGCTTTTCTTAATCTTTTACCAGCATGAATATTGAATGAAGTATCACTTTCTTTTTGTATTTTACCCATAACGACAGCTTACCTTTCTAGTTGTTGTGCAACTTTATGTTGTACTTGTTTATGTTAATTAACGACTACCTGTTTGCCATTAATTGCTCTCTGCACTCAGAAACTTTTAAATGTAAGCTATAACTTTCAGCTTTTAATTTATTAGCTTCTTGTACTGCTTGGACATACTTCTCACTTTTTTCCCTCTGTTTGTCCATCAGCTTCTGCAGACGACTTCTGATGTTCTCCATCATTATCCTCCTTTTTTTTTACAAGAGAGTTAATCAACTTCATGTCGCTAACTCTACTTACAAACGCCTTAGTTGAAGGCATTTTTTGATTTGCAGCTTCCTCAACAGTTGCAAAATCTTCCTCCATAATTACTGCCATTTCCATATTGTATATTTTTTTACAACTCATAGTAATTATTGACTTTCAATTTACTGTTTTTTGATAATTTAATCAAGCTATATTTTCTCATAAATACATTATTTGATTTTACCAATCCTAGTCTTAATGCGTCTTTCATTAAGATACCTATTCTTTGTTTAGTAACATCTAATTCAACACCTATCTCATGTAGTTTAGGATAACATTCATTTTCTTCATAATAATTATTCATAAAATTTATAATCTTTTTTATCTGTGGACTATAAAAAACCTTACCATTACTTGCCATTTTTATCCTCCTTCAATTCCTGCATCATTATTTTTAACAGATGATTATATCCATTTATATCGTTATGTGTGTCAGCTTTATACAAGTTTTGCTTACTTCCATCATCTATTGTTCTTGTAAGTTTAAGTACAATCATAAGTTGAGGAACAATAGTTACTGGTACTTTGATTGATTTTTTATTAATAACTTCTAATGTGCTTTGTATAAAATTAGCTATAACATAAGAGTTGTTAGTAAAGTTTCCATATTCCTTTTGCTTATTCTTTAGCATTTGTTTTGTTAATTTATCCCCTATGTCTATCCATTGTATATTATCATCTTTGCTCATGTGTCTCCTTTTTTGTTAATTGTATATTTAATATTTGTATCTCATCATTTTTAAAATCTATTTTCTTTTCTAACTCATAAATTTTCTTTTCTAATCTTTCTATTGTTTCTTCTAAATCGTTATAACCTCTGTCGTTCATTGAACCCAATCTCCTGATGAAGTTCTACAATAATACTTAAATACTTTTTGTCCTTTATATCTAACTCCATGTGGTTCATGTTCTATTACTGCGTTCTTTTTTAATGCTTGTTTGCAAGTTAAAGATGTAGCACTCATTATTGGAATTTTTTTTAATGCGTAAGTCGTTCCTCCAGTAGTCATGTAAAGAAATAAAAAAAATATCTTCATAATAAAATAGGGGTAGTGAACAACGACTCAAGGGAAAAAAGAATACCACCACCCCTATATCAGTAAAACTAAACTTGTTGTTTAGGTTTTCGTTCTACTAATTTGTGAATTACCTTTCCATCATCTTTAGTATTTATCCATTCAGTTAGGTTAATTGTTTCACCTTTCTTCATGTCTTTAGGTATTTTAAAAGATCCCCAAAATTTTTCAGGGTTCTCATTATCTCTATTAAGATAACCTTCACCTTCTTTTAATTCAAATGTTCCCATTTGTTAGCTCCTTTTGTTTGCTTTGTTGATACTTAGTTCAAGGTCTTTCATATTTTTATATAAACCAGTTTTAGTGAAAGAATCCCAAACGCCATTCTGATTTATTCTTGTTTTAAGATTTGCTATATCGCTTCTTAAAACAGAATTAGGTTTTGCTTTTTGTTCAAAAGCTAATTGTATTATTTGTAGTTCGTCAGCTACCTCAACCTTTTGTTTAGGTTGTTGTACTTTAGAATGATTATAAAGTGGCTTTGCATTATGTCCATCTTCCATATCTTTTGCTTCTTCCTCATCATCTTTCATTCCTGTTCTTAAATTTAAAGCATTTAAGAAAGCATATTTTCTTGCGTATGACATACAATTACCTGATCCATACTTATCTGTTTTTGCGATAGCATGAGTTTCTATTTCTATAAAAGAACTAGGCTTATCAATATCTATGATTGTCATTTTACAAGTCGTTTGCACAAACATTTCTTTAATTAAAAAGTCTTTGTAAGTACAATAAGCATAGAGACCATTTTTATTTAAAACCTCCATGGCTACTGATTGTACTGCGTCATGTTCAAGTGGGTTGAAATTCATACCACCTTTTTTCTCAGTTTTCTTAACCATTCTAGCTTCTTCTGAAGCTGTCTTTAGTTTTTGATATATATTCTTTGTCAAATTGTTCCTTCCTTTCTTGCGTTTTTAATAATTTCTTCTTGTTCTTTTTCCTTCTCATCATCATAAACTTCTTTAGCCTTGTCCTTGATCATCTTTTCCAAGACCTCACTATTTATAATTCTTTTTATATCTTCAGGCGATAAACCATCATAAGTTTTCATAAAAGTTCTCCAGTTTTTTTATATCCCCTTCATCTATGCTTTTAAGCATAAAGTTTCTTTTATAATGTCTGATGTCAGACCAATCTATTCCAATCATCATGGCTAACTTCTTAATACTTCCGTCAGCTATCCTAAGCATTTCTTGTCTTTGAATATTGATTTGAATAAACTTATTAAAGAAATATTTAATGCCTTCAGGGGATAGTTCCCAACAATTTTTTGCGTCAAATATTTTATAATGATCATCATAACCATAAATTAAATGTGGTTTATATTCATGATTAAAGTGCTTTGAATAGACAGCAACTTGAATACAATGCGTAAATTGTGGTGAATTAATTTTTTGTGGTCTTACATAAGTGTAAGGTTTTTTCTTTTGTGTTAGTGGGTTTGGGTTCTTTTTAACTGAACCAAATCTATTCTTATGTTCTGAAAACATTTTAAATTCATCATTAAAACAATCAATATAACCTTCACAAGCTACACCTAAAGTCTTCTTCATATATTGTTCATCATACCAATCAGAAAAAGGCTTTTCTTTATCCCAACCTTTAGGAAAAGATTTGCCTGATATTTCTTTTACTGCGTCTAAATGATTTTGAACATACCCTACTATTCTATCTGCTAAAAATTCTGCTTTAGCTTGATCGTTTTCTGCGTAGTTTTTACCTTTAATAAAGTTCCTAAACTTAGCTTCAACATCTTCTATTTTATATATGCCAATCAATATAGCTTGAAAGTAATCATGGACAAAAGTACCTGCATTAAAACTAATACTATCAGCTTCTTTTTTAAATTCTAAATGTTTGGAAAGATGATACTTTAAAAAGTACATCCAATTACTTAGTGTTGTTTGGCTACATGAGATTGTTGATTTATTAAAATCTCCTTTAGTCCAAGCTAAGTCTGTAAATCTTTCTTTTTGAATACCCTTCATTTACAATCTATTTACAGATTGTTTATAAATAAGTCAATATAAGAATTGATTAAATTTAATTTATATTATACTGATTTGGGATAAGTATGGAGCTTGAAAAAATACAGTTAAATTGGGAAGAAATATTATCAGGTGGTTTAACTGGAATGTTAAGGCAAACAGAGAGCATGAGACAGAATATAAGTTGGGGTCATAATGCTAACTTCAACCTGTACGATAAGTGGGGTATGACCATTTCAGGTTCTTTATGTGAGATGGCTTTAGCTAAAAAGATGTCGTCTTATTTTGGACATACTGTAAATAATTTTCATGGCTCAGATTTAATCATAGATAATAAATGTGTCCAAGTTAGGTCTCAACTTATGACTAAAAAAACCAATAATCTTATCATAAGACAAGGCTATAAGAAAACTGATTATTACTTTCTTGTTGGAGACGATACCCCTACATATAGATTTTTCGGCTACATTCCACCACTAGATATAGAAAAACATGGTCAATGGACTAACTTTAATAAAACTGATAGACCCTATGTTTGGTCAGTTCCCATTGATAAACTTAAACCATTAAAGCAATTTAAATATGAAAAGCACACCTACAAATAAAGCCTTCTTTAAACTAGACCATGAATTACTGGACAACATGGTTCTTAAACCAGTTGAGAAATGCCTTTTAATGCTCCTCACAAGGCTCAGGACTGCTCCTAATGGTTGTTGTCCTAGTCATACCTATCTAAAGAGAAGATTGTCTATTAAACATAAGAATACTTTAATTAGGCATTTGGACAGACTACAACTATTTGGCTATATTACATGGTTAAATAGGGGGAAGAATAAGACTAATAAATATTACTTTAGAGATGATGAAGGCTTCCAATCTATTATTACAAGAAACATTAATTTAAGAAAGAAAATGTCATTACAACAAAAAGAATTATATGAGGAAAGAAGATTGAGAAAAGGAATAAATACTAACAAAGTTATTCTTATTAACAGTAAGAAGATATAGTTTTGGGAGGTATAAAAATTGTACCTATAGGGGTATAAAAACTATACCTGAATAAAGATATACTATTAATATATACTAGTTAGCAGTTATGGAAAATAAGCAGTTTAAGTATCTTTTAGATAAAGTTAGAAAGTCTTCCAATGTAGCCTATAATTTGGCTATTAGAAGGAATAAAGCTAATAAGCCTAAAAACCCCCCCCTGATTAACTTACTTAGACATTTAGATAATCAGAATACACCTGAAATAGTTATAGACAGAATAGTCATGGAATATTGGGAAGCTGTTGAAAAAGACCCAAAGTTTGAAAAAGAGATTGCAGATAAAATCAGGATCAAGTATAGTGGCAAGGTTTAGACACAATATCTAGGTATTAAAAAACAGTATCTCAATACTGTTCGGATCTAGCCAGTTATTTCTTACCCTTTCAAATACTGGCTAATCCTCCTTTAAATTTTCTTCTTTTTCTAATACTAATTCAAGGTCATGTTTTGAACAATCCATTCTTGAATGAAGCCCAATCATTTCTTTATCTAAATCAGAAATAACACAATGGCTTCTATCCTTAGTTGGAGCTTGTAAAACAAACCCATGAATACCTTTGACAGTATGATAAACAATATCCCCTTTTTTAATCATAATAGTCTTCTTCTAGTTTTCTAGGATCAATATTATATTTCTTAATTAATTTATTATATAAACTATGCTTCCCCTTTTCCCTGCATTTCTTAATTAAGCTCAATAGTTTAAATATAAAAAATGTATTTTTATTCATCATCTTTAGTCCAATCACCACCATATTCTGTTTGAACATCATCTCCTATTTCTGTTCCAGTAAAGGTAGCTTTAAACCTTTTATCTTTCTCACCACCTACATAAGTATATCCATCTGTAAGACTACAACCTAAAGCTATTTCTTGAACTTGTTCTTTTTTTAGCTCTACATCACTTTCAATCTCATAGCTTCTAGTGTCTTGTGAATACTCATCATAAGTATAAAAGTATTTTTTCTTAGCTAGATCATCTTTCTTTATTTTCTTTAAGTCCTCACTTGCTTTTATCATTGTTCCTATATTCATATTTTCCCCTTCCATAGTTGTTGTTGTATTATTGCTTTTCCTATTCTTCTATTTAAATGAGTTTCTTCTATGTTCTTAACTATAGACCCTGATAAGACTTCATCAGGTTCTATTGCTTCATTTAAATTCTTAATCAAAGAACCCCTGTGCTTCTCTGTATTTTCTTCTTCTTTCATTATCCCTTCTTTTCTTCTCATTGACTTTAAGACTAATTGCAAAGACAATAATTGTCAATAGCAATAATTGAAAACCTTTGTCAGCTATCATATTCAAAAAAACTTCTTTCATCATGTGATTACCTCTATTAGTGTTAAAAAAATAACTACTTGCATGGCTATATATAATAACCAATGCAAATAGTTTTTTGTAGGTTCAAACTTCATTTATTTAAAAACCCCTACTTGCTAGAACTGATTGCTCATACATTATTGCAAATTCTAAGCCATAGAAAAGCAAGAAGTACATGAACGCAAAAAATATTATTCCTTCAATTATTGTTTTCATATTTCCCCCTTTAATTGTATTGTGGTAGTTGTAGCCAAAATTTAACAATAAAGAAAATAAACATTGTTAAACCTAGAGCCAAATTTATGTGTATTGCTATGACTAAGCCTAGAAAAGCCATAGCAAAATGTAAAGCGAACATAAATGATTTAATCATTAAGCAACCTTTTTTTCTTCTTCTTGATCTAAAAGTTTTTTACAAGTTTCTTCAACTGACCACCAAGCAAGAGCATTTTTGAATGTATCTTCTGATGAAATATTTTTACAGCCGTTCCAATTACTCATGTTAAAAGGAATTGAAAAACCTGATTGAGAGCTATCTTCGTCAAGCATTTCCCATATTTCATCTTTAAACTCATCATAAAATTTAACAGTATCATTGTAATAAATTAATGATGAAACACAGCCATTGACACAACCATGTGTTATTACTTCTTTAGGGTTTAAAGTTTCATCTTTTACTTCTTCAAGCACCCATTCTTTTATTGTTTTTTTACTCATTATTTCCCCTTCGTTTTTAGTTGTTGTTTTGCTTGTTTTTTTGTATATATTAGTCATGCAAGCTATTATTACTATAATGTCAATGGCTTGTCAATAGATAAGATTAAATAAATATCATGGCTAATAAAATAAAATTCAATCAATCGACAATAGAATATGTTATTTCTCAGGTTGCAATAGGCAGGAGCATAAAGAAGATCCTTGAAGATGAGCAAGTCAATGCTAGTTGGGAAGGCTGGAGGAAGTTATTACATAAAAAACCAGCAGTAAAAAAAGAATATGAATTGGCACAACAAGACGGAATTGATTACCTTTTATCTTCTTGTACTGATCAGCTTCAATCAACTATTAATGAATTTAAGATAAATGGAAAAGGCGATCTAGCAATATCTCACTTAATTAAGGAGATTGTCGGCTTAACTAAGTGGAAGGCAAGTCATTTAATTAGTAAATATTCATCAAAAACTAACGTAAGTTTGTCAAATCATAATGATAAGCCTTTAGTTGTTAAATGGCAAAAATAAACTCAATCATTAAATAAGCTAAGTAAATCAATATTAAGGTGTGTTTTGTTCGTACCTTCTTACACAAAGTTGTCCATCAATCATATAGAAATAAAAAAAAATATATCTCAGCTACAGATTGAACAACACTAATACAGATTGTTTTCTTCTAGTAATGGTTTGTTCTGATACTTTATGATTATGACTACTAATTAGAAGTTGCGTTGTTTTTAGGGGTGTTTTAGAAAGACCCCATACGCTAAAATTTTTTTGACGCTGGTTGTTATTACGTTAGGAGGTATGTATAGTTAAATTACAAGGCTTTTTATGGAAGATTACAAATCAAAGATTTATGCAATAGTTCTTATCTCAGAAAAGACTAATACTGTCTCAGTTCATTTTGACGGATTTGAAGATGCTTATGATGCTAAAGACTTTAGCAATTATCTTATGGAAGAACTAAATATAGAAGACTTGAATAATCCTAAAAATCATACTATTCACTAAGGTATGGGGGTTTTGTTTTTAAATGTCTGAAATTGTTATTCCTTATACACCTAGAAAGTTGCAAAAAATTTTGCACAAACAAATGCCTAAGAGCCGATTTAATGTAGTTGTAGCACATAGGAGGTCAGGCAAAACTGTATGTACTATTAATCACATGATTAGAGACGCACTTACAAATCCTTTGCCAAACCCAAGATACGCCTTTATTTCGCCAACATTCAAACAGGGTAAAAGTACAGCATGGGATTATATAAAAAATTTCGCCAAAAATATTCCTTATGTAAAATTCAATGAGTCAGAACTTAGATGTGATTTTCCTAATGGTTCTAGGATAACTATTCTTGGAGCTGAAAATGATCAAGCACTTAGGGGTATCTTTTTAGATGGGTGTGTCATGGATGAGACGCAAAATATTAGTCCAACATTATTTCCTGAAATTATTAGACCTGCCTTAGCTGATAGAAAAGGATGGTGTATATTTATAGGTACACCAAAAGGTCAGAACTATTTCTATAAATTACACAAAGAAGCCTTAGATAAAAAGGATTGGTGGACAGAAGTATATAAGGCTAGTGATACTAAGATATTAGATAAGGAAGAATTAGAAGCAGCTCAGAATGTAATGTCTGCTGACTTATATGATCAAGAATTTGAATGTTCATTTCAAGCTGCTATTACTGGTAGTTACTATGGAGCTATTATAGAAAACCTAGAAAAAACCGATAGAGTCAAGGAAGTTAAATATGATTCTAATTTAGATGTAGAAACATGGTGGGATCTTGGTCTTAAAGATTCAACAGCTATTTGGTTTGTTCAAAGGCACAATGAAGAAATAAGAGTAATTGATTATGAGGAGAACTCAGGTGAGGGATTAGATTTTTATGCAGACCTTATAGAAAGCAAACCTTATAAATATGATAGACATATAGCTCCCCATGATATAAAAGTGAGAGAATTAGGTGCATTTGGAAAATCAAGACTTGAAAGTGCATTAGAATTAGGTATATCATTTGATATAGCTCCTAAACTTTCTATTGAAGATGGTATAGAAGCTGTTAGAAAAGATTTACCTAAATGTTATTTTGACAAAAATAAAACAGCAAAAGGACTAGAAGCATTAAAAGCATATCAGAAAAAATGGGATGAAAAGAATCAATGTTTTAAAAACAGACCGATTCACAATTTCGCTTCACATCCAGCAGATGCTTTTAGATATGGTTGTACTTTTGTTGGAGGAAAATCGTCAGATTGGAAAAAAGCAATTCCTGTTGATACAAGTTACATAGTTTAATTATGGCAAAAAAAATTACAAGAATAGAAGATCCTGAACTAAGAGGAATATTACAAAACTACATAAATAATTCTTTAGGATTTTTGGGGGGTACACTTTCAGCACAAAGAGAAAAAGCATTAGACTATTATCAAGGTGATAGTCTTGGCAACGAAATAGATGGTCGTTCACAAGTTGTAAGTACAGATGTAGCTGATACTGTAGAAAGTTTATTACCAAATCTTTTAAGAGTTTTTACTGCATCAGATAAAGTTGTTATTTGTGAACCAGTTAGAGCAGATGATGCTGCTGTAGCAGAACAAGCAACAGCATATTTAAATCATATCTTTTATAAAGAGAATGATGGTTTTCAATTATTATATAATTTTTTTAAAGATGCACTATTAGAAAAAAATGGAATACTAAAAGTTTACTACGATAAAACTGAAAGTGTTGAATACGAAACTTATGAAAATTTAACAGATGAAGAATATGCTATTCTTAAAAACGATCCCAATGTAGAAACAACAGAACATACTGAAAGAGAAGATGAAGCTTCTGCCGAAAGTTTAGAACAGTTTGAAGATCAAATGGCTATGCAACAAGGTATAGACTTAGACCTTCCTCTGCCTATGCTTCATAATTGTAAATTAAAAAGAATTACAAAAAAAGGAAAGATTAAAGTTGAATCAGTACCACCTGAAGAATTTTTAATTGATAAAGATGCAGTTAAACTTGATGAAGCAAATTATGTTGCTCATAGAGTTTATATGACTAGATCAGAATTAGTAAGTATGGGTTTTGATAAAGATGAAGTTTATAATCTTCCAGCATCCGATTCTTCAATTTTAAATACAGAAAGAATGGCAAGGTTTCAAAACATAGATGACTTTCCAATGAACTCATCAGCAGATCCTTCTACGCAAAGAATAACTATATATGAAAATTATGTTCGTTATGATTATGATGGAGATGGTATAGCAGAACTTAGAAAGATAACTTCAGTAGGAGAATCTTCAGAATTTATTTTAGAAAATGTTTCATGTGATACTATTCCTTTTGTTTCAGTAACTCCTGTTCCAATGCCACATAGATTTTATGGTAGATCAGTTTCAGAATTAGTTGAAGATGTTCAATTAATGAAATCAACTGTAATGAGACAACTCTTAGATAATATGTATTTAACAAATAATAATAGAGTTGCGATTATGGATGGCATGGTAAACATGGATGATCTTTTAACAACTAGACCTGGAGGTGTTGTAAGAACTAAACAACCCCCTAATCAAGTTATGCAACCGATTGTTAATCAACCTATTTCACAACAAGCCTTTCCATTACTTGAATACTTAGACACAGTTAGAGAAGTAAGAACTGGTGTTACAAAATATAATCAAGGTTTAGATTCTAACTCATTAAATAAAACTGCTACAGGAATAAATACAATTATGAATCAAACGCAAATGCGTTCTGAATTAATTGCTAGAATATTTGCTGAGACAGGTGTTAAAGATTTATTTAGAAAGATGTTTGAACTTTCAGTTAAGTATCAAGACAAAGAAAAAATTATTGCAATCAATGGACAATACATTCCTGTTCTTCCTACAGAATGGAAAGATAGATTTAATATTTCAATTAGTGTGGGTCTTGGCACAGGATCTAAAGAACAACAAATTGTAATGTTAAATAATATTTTAGATAAACAGCTACAAGCATTTCAATTACAAGGTCAAAGAGAATATCCTATGGTAGGATTAAAGAATATTTACAATACTCTTGCTAAGATAATTGAAAATGCTGGATTAAAAACAGTAGATAGCTACTTTATTAATCCTGATATAGGAAAACAATATGTAACTCCTCCTCCACCTCCACCAGTTCCACCTATTGAAAAAATAGAAATGACTAGAATTGATGCTGAGAACAAGAGAAAGATTGCTGATCTTGAGTTGGATTACAAACAATTACAACAAAAACAACAAGAAATGTTATTAGACTTTGAAGCTAAGATTAAAGAAATGGGTTTAAAATACGGAACACAACTTGATACAGCTAAATTAAAAGCAGAAGCTGATTTAGATAAAATGATTATATCTGAAAACAGTAAAATACTTGAAGAAGCACAAAATTCTGCTAATATGTTTACAGATCAGTTACAAGGAATAAATGGACAACCAAGATCAAACGAAAAGAACGCTGGAGTTGAGCAGATCATCTCAGGCGAAACTAATATTAGAGAATGATCTTTTTAAAGAGTGTTTAGTAACTCTTAAAAAAAATTATTCTGATGCTCTATTTGAACAAACTGGAGTGAATGATAACCATGCAAGAGAAAAATTATGGTTAGCATATCAAGTTCTAGGAAAAGTAGAGAATCATTTTAAAGAAATTCTTGAGACAGGAAAATTAGCACAAAAACAATTAGCTGATTTTCATAAGCAAGGAAAAAAATTCTAACACAGTTAGAATAAGCCAACCTAATATCTAGGAGCTTAAACACAAACAGGAGACATTATGTCAAATCAAAACCCATTACTGAACAAACCTGAGTCAGTAATAGGTGCAGCAAAATCTATTGAAGGTTTGTTGGACTCTAAAGAAGGAGTTAGCAAAAAACCTCAAGAAGAAGCAGCACCAGTTGAACCAAAAGAACCTACAGAAGCACAAGCTACTGAAGATACTCAAGAGGTAAAACAAAAACCTGAAGAACAACTTGAAGATAAAGTTCAAGAATCTTTAGATCAAGAAGAAGCATCAAAAGAAAATGCTATTGAAGAACAAGAAACTGATTACCACCAAGTTAAAGTTAATGGTGAAGTAATTGAAGTTGAACTTGAAGAATTAAAAGCAGGTTATCAGAAAGATGCGGACTATAGACGAAAGACCGAAGAACTAGCTATAGAAAAAAGACAAGTTCGTTCTGAGCAAGATCGTCTAACGCAAGAGTATTCAACTAAGATTGAAGAATTAAATAATCTTAATGCTACTCTTAATGCAGAAGTAAACAATGAGTTAAATTCAAAAGAGTTAGATAAACTTTTTGAAGAAGACCCAACTGAAGCTGCTAAGATTGAAAGAAAATTGAGAAGACGAAAAGAAACGATTTCTCAAAGTCAAGTAAAACTTAGACAACATCAAGAGCAACAGTTTCAGAAAATTTTAGCCGAAGAACAAAATAAGGTTGCTTTAAAACATCCTGACTTTGTTGATCCTATAAAAGGAGCTACGCTAAAAACAAACATGAGAAATTATTTAGTACAAAGAGGTTTCAACGATAAAGAAGTTTCTAGTATTTATGATAGCAGAATGTTTGATGTGGTTATGGATGGAATGAAACATTTAAATTCAGCAAATAGACCAAGACCTAATATTGCTAAAAAAATTGTTAAACCATCTAAAGTTGTTAGATCAGGCGTTAAGGTTACAAAAGATGATAAGATTTCACAATCAAGGTTGGATCAATTTAAAACGCTTAAGAAATCTAAAGGCGATCCAAAAATTGCTGCTGATTTACTGAAGCGTTATTTATAAACAATAACCTAACGGAGAACAACAATATGCCTGCATTAGCAACATATACAACAGTTGGTATAAGAGAGGATCTAGCTGATATTATTTATAGTATATCACCTACTGAAACTCCTTTTATGTCAGGTGTTGCAAAAACAAAAGCAACAAACACACTACATCAATGGCAAACAGACGCCTTAGCTGATGTAGCTGCAAACGCACAAGCTGAGGGAGCAACAATAAGTTACCCTACGCTAAGTGCAACAAGTAAACTGGGTAACTACACACAGATCAGCTCAAAAGCTCTACAAGTAACTGGAACTAATGACGCTGTAACATCTGCTGGTAGAAACTCTGAATTAGCTTACCAAGTAGCAAAATCTGCAAAAGAATTAAAAAGAGATATGGAAACAGCTCTTTTATCTAATGTAGCTGCTGCTGCTGGTTCTGCTGGATCACCAACAAGAAAATTAGGTGGAGTTCAAACATGGATTTCAACTAATGTATCTGCTGGTGCTGGTGGATCAGGAGCTGGTGGTGGAGCTATCAGAAGTGATGGAACACAAAGAGCATTTACAGAAGACCTTTTAAAAGGTGTTTTGGTTCAATGTTTCAATTCAGGTGGTAATCCAAACATGATAATGGTTAATGCTTTTAACAAGCAAAGATTATCAGGTTTTACTGGTGGATCTACAAGATTTGACGCAGCAGAAGATAGAAGATTAATAACTTCTATTGATGTTTATGAGTCAGATTTCGGAACTATGCAAGTAGCTCCTAATAGATTCATTAGACAAGCTAACGCAACTTCAGCAAAAAGAGGACAAGATGCTCTAGTATTAGAGATGGATATGTTCGCTGTTGCTTTCTTAAGAGATTTCTCTCTACAGAATCCTGCACAAACTGCTGACGCAGATCAGAGATTCATGGTAGCTGAATACACTCTTGAGTCAAGAAACGAAGCTGCAAGTGGAATGGTTACAGATATAACTACTTCATAAGCAATCTAATTGTGTTGAGGGGTGTAACCTTTTAAAAACTACACTCCTCACACTTAATCAAGTTGAAGTCTTAAATAGGTTATAGACGGAACGACAAACGGAGAAAAAAAATGAGAACATTAAACGACTACTTTATAACAGTAAGACTTACTGATATATCCTCAGCAGGAGATGCTTATGTAGCAATACCTGATGGTGGTAGAGTTATTAAAATTCATACTGTTCAAGAAGCTGCAATAACTGGAGCTGACGCTGCAATTAGTTTTAGAACTAAACAAGGTGGAAGCACAATAATGACAGGATCAGGAATAACTGTTCCTTATGCTGGAGATACTGCTGGAGATGTAAGAACAGTATCACCTACAGGAGTAAATCTTGTATCTGAGGGCGACTTTATTAAAGTAACGACAGATGGTGCATCAACAGGGGCTTGTCCTTTGAATTGTACTTTTGTTATTAGAAGATAAAGTATATAAGAATATTTGGGGGAGCTAGTCTAGCGACAAATTCCCCTTAAAAAATAAATAGGAGAAAAAAATATGAGTTTTAATTACGCTTTAAAACCTACAGTAATAAATAATATAACTATGGCAGGAGCAGGAACAACTGCATCAGTACAATCTAATGCTTTTGGTTCACAAACTGAATATGTAAGATTAGTTTCAGCAGTAGATTTTTTTGTTGATTTTGGAGCAAGTCCAACTGCAAGTTCAGCAAAGATTCTAATAACTGCCGATCAACCTGAAGTGTTCAAAGTTACTCCAGGTGAAAAAATTGCTGGGTTAAATGCTACTAATAGTGCAATTCTTTATGTTACTGAACTAAGTGCATAATGGCTAAAAAAAAAGGTTTATATGGTATTAGCAATTATGTTAAAACCAAACCTAGAAAAAGACCTGGTCGTCATGCAAAAAGTTATAGTAAAAGAACACCAAGTAGAAAAAAAAGTAGAGGTCAAGGATAAATGAAAGATATTGTTAAAGACGGATTACAAACAACTACTTATAATTTAGATGAACAAGAAAAAAAAGTTGTTGTAAAAGAAGAAACAAACATTGATCCTCATTTAAAACATAATAAAAGATTATATAATCTTAATGATGGCTACTCTAAAACAAGAGATTTAAAAAGAGTTGCTTCTATACCTTTAGGTGCATTACAAATTTGGGCTTTAGAATATGATCCAAGTTGTAAAGGTAATTGGTGGAAACTTCCAAAAGAAACTCAAAGTAAAATACTTAA